>Ga0307412_10000324_pt1 | contig 30175 bp, 24 predicted proteins | sample DK1Cmetagenome_3_FD_203823 | JGI IMG/M metagenome (GOLD analysis project Ga0307412, IMG submission 203823) | Maize rhizosphere microbial communities from greenhouse at UC Davis, California, United States - DK15-C-1 | ecosystem: Host-associated > Plants > Roots > Rhizosphere > Soil | place: USA...
TTATTTTTTTCATATTTAATAGTTTGTGATTAGTTTTTTTTTTTTTTAAAAGGTTTCGGCGGCATCTTCGATGCCGCCGAAACCTTTTAAAATTTGTATGTTTTGGTTTTGGGCTTTTCATAACTTACTGCACCACCACGAATGGGGGTTAGCAAATCTATTAACCCATTTAATTTTATTTCATAAATCGTTGAAAGTTGCATTCCTAATTTTCCTTTTGGCATTCCTTTTCGGTAAAACCATTCAAGATAGCTTATCGGCAGGTCTGCAAGAACCGTTCCTTCATATTTCCCGAAAGGCATTTTTACAACACAGATTTCTTTTAGAATCTCCGGATTTATTCCATTCTCCATTTTATACTATTAAATCAATTTTTTGCTCTAAATCTTCATCTTTATCCGGTAATTTTAATTCAGGAGTATCATCGTCCGAAAATTCGTTTCTGTAAACCTGAATTAATAACAATGTCAACGAAATTAAGATCGGCCCGAAAATCAACCCCATAAATCCAAATAAACTCATTCCCATAATGATTCCGAAAACCGTATTCAGAGGATGGACATCTTCCAGTTTTTTTAGAAGCGTAAAACGTAAAAGATTATCCGTTAATCCTACAATGATCAGACAATAAGCGGCTAGGCCAAGCCCGGAACCCGTATCTCCTTCTGCAATCATGTAGATACAAACCGGAATATATACAACTGCCGCTCCAACCACCGGAACCATAGATGCAGCTGCCGTTAAAGCAAAAAGTAAAATAGGGCTTGGAGCTCCAAAAATAAAATATCCCACCAAAGCAACAAGACCTTGCCCAAGTGCTACCACCGGAATTCCGATCGCATTTGCCATGATGAGCTTTCTCATTTTCTCTCCTATCAAGGAAACATTAGCTCTTTTCAATGGAGCTGAAGATGCTAAAACTCTTTCAAAAAGTCTAGGCTTTTCCAACATAAAATAAAGAATAAAATACATGGAAAGCACTATTGTAAGCGTATTGAAGGTGCCGCTCAGAGCCTTAGTCGAGAATTGTCCGACATTACTCTTCAGCCTGTTCATATTATCTTTACTTAAAATATCAAATCCCGTTTTTGAAAAAATATAAGAATGTATCTTTTCAAGAAATACATTAAACTTCTGCATGTAAGCCTGTGCATTTCCCAGTTTCTCTATTAATAAATCGCCAATGAAGTAAATTGGAAGAATAAGAACAATCAAACTCGCAAGCATTAACAATAATGATGAAGCCCACGGTTTCCATTCTTTTTCTTCCTGCAGGTAAAAATTATACTTCCGGCAAACAACATAAATGGTGATTGCTCCCAAAACTGAAGGTATAAAAAGGGCAAGATTAAAACATATTAAACCCGTAAGCACCAGAATGATAGCAAGTAAGAAAACCTGCTTTATCTTAACACTGCTTATTTGTTGATCTTTATTCATTATTTGTTAAACATTATTTGTCTTGGTTTTCCTAAGTAGGCGCAATAGGTAGAATACATCACGATCATGATAAATGGCGCAGTAATTATAATTCCTATACAGCAAAGAATAAGTCCGCTGATACTGATAAGTCCACCCAATAATCCCACACCTAAAAACGTACCGTAATTCTCTTTTGCAATATTAAAAGTTTTGCTAATTGCATCCATCGCGTTAGAATTTTCAAATAACAAAACAGGGTAGCCCAAAAGGAAGAGAGGAAAAACAAAAAAGAAAGGAATTCCACACATCGCTACTGCAATTCCAAAAATGATTGTTGTAATTAAACTATATAAAAGAATATTTCCTAAATTCTGACGATAGCCGATAAACAAATCAGAAAATTCTATAGAAGTTTTAGTATTAAATTTATTAGCAACATAAATCAATCCAACATAAATTGGAGAGAGCAAAATACTCCAAATACTTGAAAAAGAATAATATAAAGAAAATTCCGGTCTGCGCCAATATTCATATTGCGAATAATCTCCGTCAAAATCCCTGAAGTTTGAAAAGCCTTGCCAAGCATTGAATCCGGTAATTGATTGTAAGACAAAATCTCCGATCATATATATAATCATTGAAATAATTGCATACAGGAAAATTCCTTTGTACATTTCGAAAGCATGAGAAATAATAGACCCCGTATTCCTTTCCGGCACGGAGCCCTGTTGATCAAACTCGTTAAATTCTGACATGGTGTTTATTTTTTTAATGTTGTTTTTATCAAATTTAACTTTTTTTGACAGAAAAACATTAAAACCAATTGAAATTTAACGTTTCTCCGAAAAAGCGGTTTTGTAAAGTGAATAGATCATTGCGTTCCAAAAAGGAAAAGTAAACAGTCCGCCGATTAAAAATAAAGCAAACCCAATGTATTTGAAGATAACAGCAACCATTACACAAACAAATATTTCGAGAAAATACATTCTTAAAGCTTTAAAGTTTAAGGAAATAGACTCAAAAATCGTTTTGTTCATAAAAAACATCAACGGCGCCACGAATACTGTAATACAAACCCATGCCACGCCAAGAATTATCGTCTGAAAAGTATAGGCAAAAATAAAATACCAAAAAATATAATACCCGATATATTTAAAAAAATTAAATCCGTTATAGCCAACAAGAAGATCATTCAGGGCAGGTTTTTCGCCGAGATCAAGCTTGCGGTAAATCTGGTAAAATCCGAGATTCAGAGGATATAAAAAAATCGTGGTTCCCACCATCCATAAAGAAAATGCCTGAAACTGATCGGTTGCCACCATCTTCTGTATCTCCGCCGTATATACCTGCATCCCATCTTTTGCGTACTTGGCCGTTTCAATATACTGATTCATGATTCCATATTTCGAATCACAAAAAAAGAAAACGGTCATAAGGATTCCAAAATACATAATGGAAAACATCAGTTGAAAAATCAGCGTTTTATTCCAATAGAAAAATGCCTGCTTCAGTATAAAATCTAGTCCCGGTTTCTGTGGATATTTGTTCTGCATTAAAAATATTTTGTGCAAAAGTAAACATCAATAATTACTTTTGTAGAATGTTTTCAATGAATCATCAAAAATTTATGGAAATGGACGAACTTTCCCTTCAGAAGGTTCCCTATTTCTTCATCATCGATTTTCTTACGGAAAACGTTAAAATATTTAAAGAAAATGAAATTGAAAAAGAAGGTTTATTCATTGATTTTCAGGAATTTTCAAACACAAAAACTCAACACAAATTAAATAAAAAAATAGAATGGAAATCATTTCCGGAAACTCTGGAAAGCTTTAAACAAGGATTTGATCTTGTACAGAAAAATATTCGTTTTGGAAATTCTTATTTAGTAAATTATACTAGAAAAACTAAAATTGAGACGAATTTAAGTCTTAAAGAAATTTTTTTTCATTCTACAGCGAAATATAAAGTTTTTTATAAAGATTTTTTTGTATTTTTTTCTCCTGAAACTTTTGTAAAGATCATCGATGGAAAAATCCTGACATATCCAATGAAAGGCACAATTGACGCCTCATTGGAAAACGCTCCGGAAATTTTAAAAAACGACAAAAAGGAGAAAGCCGAACACTACACCGTTGTAGATCTGCTCAGAAATGATCTTAGCATGGTGGCAGATGATGTGAAGGTTGACAAATTCCAGCACATTGATTTCATCAAAACACAGCAAAAAGATTTGTATGCTATGAGTTCCGAGATTTCAGGAAATTTGAAGCCTGAATTTGACGGAAAAGTGGGAAGTATCATGAAAAAACTACTTCCTGCGGGTTCTATTTTAGGAGCTCCAAAACCAAAAACATTACAAATAATTCTTGAAGCAGAAGGTTACGAAAGAGGTTATTACACAGGAGTCTGCGGTTGGTTTGATGGTAAAAATGTTGATAGCTGCGTGATGATCCGTTTTATTGAAAAAGAAGGCGACGAGCTTTATTTCAAAAGTGGCGGCGGAATCACTCACATGAGCAAATTAGAAGACGAGTATCAGGAAATGAAAAACAAAATCTATGTCCCAATTCATTGAAAGCATTAAAGTAGAAGATAAGAAAATCTTCTTATTAGAATATCACCAAAAGCGTATAGATCAGACTTTTGCCCATTTTGGAAAGGAGGGATCTATTGATCTCGCTAAAGTTTATAAGCATCTGGAACATGATGAAGATGGCCTTTTTAAATTAAGACTTGTTTACGATTTGGATAAAAAAGTCCGTACTCAGATGATTCCTTATGCCATCCCGGAAATTGATGATTTTCAATTGGTTGAAAACAATAGCTTCGATTATTCCTTCAAGTTTGAGGATCGAAAAGAGCTCGAAAAAATGAAAATGAAATCAAAGGCTGAAGAGATTATTATTGTTAAAAATAACCATATCACAGATACTTCTTTTTCAAATCTTCTTTTCCTGAAAGGCAAAGACTGGTTCACTCCGACTTCCTATCTTTTGAATGGAGTTCAAAGGCAAAATCTTTTAAAGCATAAAGAAATAAAAGAAACTGAGGTTACCTTACAAAACATAAAGGAATTCTCTCATTTTCAAATCATTAACGCTTTAAATGATTTTGACGAAAACTTTATTTATCCGTTGGACAGAATTATTAATCTTCCGGGAAATGAAGAATATTTAGACTTTTAAATCTTCCTTCATAAATTGGAAATAAGACTTCAGCACATCTGCACTGTTCTTTCCGTAGGTATTGACTTCCAGTATTTTAGGTTGAACATCAGGTTTGAAGAAATTTTCCAAAACTCTGTCAAGGGTAGCTTCCTCATCGACTTTAGTATAGGAAAATCCGAAATGTTTGGCTAAATGCTCCGCGTTTTTATGATGTTTTGTTGTGATAAATTCATCCAATGTATTAGGGTTCGCATTTCCCGGCCCTGGAATAATTTTAAAGATATTTCCTTCCCCATTATTAAAGATCATAATTCTTACAAATGGCGGAATATATTGATTCCAAAGACCGTTGATATCATAAAAGAAGCTTAAATCTCCCGTAATTAACAAGGTTGGATTGGCATTTTTGATCGCAAACCCCATCGCAGTAGAAGTCGAGCCATCAATTCCGCTGGTTCCTCTGTTGCAATAGATTTTTCTTTTACCATAATCAAACAATTGAGCATATCTGATGGCCGAACTGTTGCTGAAATGAATATTATAATTCTCAGGAATCGATTGTGAAGTTTTGTCAAAGAAATAAAAATCGGAAAACTCCACTGTGTTTAAAAACTGCTCATGCTTTGCATCTTTTTTATCCCGCAAAACATCCCAAAGGTTGTAGTATGGTTTTGGTTCTAAACTCACAAAATTCAGTAACTTAGAAAAGAAAATTTCAGGCTTGACCTCGATTTTTTCCGTTAATGCAAAATAGGTATCCGGCTGCCAAACTTCATCCAGATGCCAGTGTTGTTTTGGCTGAGCATTCCGTAAAAATTGTTTCACTTTTTTAGACACAACATTCTGCCCGACAGTAATCAGTAAATCAGGTGCATAAGTCTTATAATCTTCTTCAGTAAAATTAAAAATATAACGATCAATATGTCTGAAGAATTTTTCGTGATATAGATTTGAATTAACTTCACTTAAAACCACAACAGAATGATTTTTAACCAATTGAGTCAACTGATTTTCCAGTTCCGGGCTGTAATCCCTTGTTCCGACCAGAAGCATAATTCTCTGTGAAGTATTCCAGTCTGCAACCAGGTTTGACGCAATTTCATATTCTTTTTGCTTAATTGTTTTTTCAACATCAGGAAATGTAGGAAGTTCCGAAACTAACTCATACAGAGTCTCTTCCAATGGAATATTGATGTGAACCGGGCCTTGTTTTTCAATACAAAGCTCAATTGCTTTTTTAATAATATCAAAATTAGCGTCTTCGGAATTTTCCTTGCTGTCTTCCAAAAGCTGAAAATCACCGTAAGAATGCTGATGAAAAAGATTATTCTGTCTAATGGTTTGTCCATCAAAAATATCCACATAATCCGTTGGTCGATCGGCAGTTAAGATCAAAATCGGAATATTGGAATAAAAAGCTTCTGTAATCGCAGGATAGTAATTTGCCGCCGCCGAACCACTTGTACAAGTTATCGCAACAGGTTTCTTCTCGCTCATCGCCATTCCCATCCCAACAAAAGCTGCACTGCGCTCGTCCACAATACTGAAAGCATTAAAAATTCCCGGCATTTCTGCAAAATGAATAGCTAAAGGAGCATTTCGTGATCCCGGTGAAATGATAATATCTGAAATTCCGTACTGCTGAAAAAGGTGTGCGAGTATTTGAATACTTCTCTTAGAAGAATATTTTTTCATGGGACAAATTTAATTTATAAATGCTTAACACGGAAAAGATTTTAATTTAAAAAATGTAAATTAGCATTCGTTAAATTTCTAAAAATGGATAAAATACCTAGTGTAGACCTGCGTGATTTCCTTTCGGGTGACCCGGAACGCAAACAGAAATTTGTAAATGAAATCGGAAAAGCTTATGAAGAAATTGGTTTTGTTGCTTTAAAAGGCCATTTTCTTGATGACAAACTGGTAGATGAATTGTATGGTGAGGTAAAAAACTTTTTTGAACTGCCTACGGAAACGAAACAGAAGTACGAAATTCCGGGAATTGGAGGCCAGAGAGGCTATGTGGGATTCGGAAAAGAGACTGCAAAAGGCTTTAAAAAAGGAGACTTAAAAGAATTTTGGCATTTTGGACAATATGTGTCTGATGATTCAAAATATAAGAGCGAGTATCCTGACAATGTGATCGTTGAAGAACTTCCAAAGTTCAATGAAGTGGGCGAGGAAGCTTATAAAATGCTTGAAAAAACCGGACAATATGTTTTGAGAGCTTTGGCTTTGTATCTTGATCTTGATGAGTTTTATTTTGATGATAAAATTGCAGAAGGCAACTCTATTTTGAGGCCAATTCACTATCCGCCAATCGCCCAGGAACCAGATGATGCCGTAAGAGCAGCAGCACATGGAGACATTAATTTGATTACTCTTTTGATGGGATCTCAGGGGAAAGGACTTCAGGTTCAGAATCATAAAGGAGAATGGATTGATGCGATTGCAGAACCGGACGAATTGATGATCAACGTCGGAGATATGCTTTCCAGACATACTAATAACAGATTGAAATCTACGATTCACAGAGTGGTAAACCCGCCAAGAGAATTGTGGGGAACTTCAAGATATTCAATTCCTTTCTTTATGCATCCTGTAAGTTCAATGTCACTGAATGCCCTTGAAAATTGTGTCGATGAAAATAATCCAAAATTGTATGAAGACACAACAGCAGGAGAATTCTTATATGAACGACTGGTAGAATTGGGCTTGATAAAAAAATAATATACCACAGTTGTTTGAGTTAATATTTTTTTAATTATCTTTACTTTACTATCAAATTTTTAATTAAAACAATATGAAAAATTTAAAAAAACTAAGCAAAGGCCAATTAAAAAGTATTAAAGGAGCAGGTGGAATTAAACTTCCGGAACCAGAATTTTGTATGTATGCATGCAATGGAGTTGTAATTTGCGCAGCTTGCAGCGATGACTTCAAATGTCCGGATGACTCAATGTAATTGAACTCAAAAATTTATACAAGAAACCGTTCCTTTTGGAGCGGTTTCTTTATTTTAATTAAAATTTGATTTAAAAAATTTTGACGCAAAGATTATTTTTGACATAATTATTTAAAGGAGCAAAGATGGATCAACAAGTTGATTAATTAAGCTCTCTTCTTAGCTTCGCGAAGCAAATTTATTTGCCTTTGTCTTTCTTAAATTAAAAGTATAGATAATTAATCTTTGCGTTTAAAATTTAAACACAAATGACACAAATGAAAATCTGTGTAAAATCAATCAAACAATCGCAATTGCTGATCTTTCGAGCCTGTAAAATTAGCAGTTGATAATTTCGGAAACTCTTTTCCATCGAAATATTTTTTTCTCCCGATTTTAAAAGTATTGTGAATCATTTCCGCAATATTCCCTTCACCTTTTTGCCTGTTAAAATATCTTTTTTCACCGAGTTTTCCTCCCCTCATGGAACGAATTAAATTCAAAACTTTTTGCGCCCGGTCCGGAAAAGCATTTTCTATCCACTGAACAAAAACAGGTTCCACCGTATCATTCAACCTTACCAAAGTATACCCGAAACTTTGTGCGCCAGCATCTGAAATGGCTTTTAAAATAGATAAAGGCTCATCACTGTTCAGTCCCGGGATGATGGGCGCAACCATCACATTAACAGGGATTTTGTTTTCCGAGAGAATTTCTACAGCTTTCAATTTATTTTTTGCTGAGCTTGTCCGCGGTTCCATTTTTCTACGCAAATCTTCATTAATGGTAGGAATACTCAATGAAACGGAAACCAGATTCTGTTCAGCCATCGGTTTTAAAATATCTAAATCTCTTAGAACGAGAGCATTTTTCGTCAGAATATTCACGGGATGCCTGTAATCCAGACATATCTGTAGTATTTTTCGTGTAATTTCGAATTGTCTTTCTGCAGGTTGATAGCAATCGGTATTTCCGGAAAGTAAAATTGGGGCCGGTTTATACCCTCTTTTTTGGAAAAATTTTTCCAGTAATTCCGGTGCATTTTTCTTCACCATAATCTTTCTTTCGAAATCTATTCCGGCACTGTACCCCCAATATTCATGAGTCGGCCTTGCGAAGCAATACGAGCATCCATGCTCACATCCCTGATATGGATTCATGGAATATTCCATCGGAAGATCTTCGCTTTTCACCTGATTTACAATTGTTTTCGGGAAAACTTCCGTGAAAGACGTTTTTACAGTTTCAAAATCTTCATCTTCAGGTTCATAGGTATACCTGTCGAAACGATTGATAACATTTCGCTGCGCTCCCTGACCTTTTATGATATTTTCGTTCTGCATTTCTGATGTAAAATTAGAATGGATTTTTTTGAAAATAATGAGTTTTAACACTAAAGTTTTCCACAAAAAAATCCAACACTTTCAAAAGCGTTGGATTTAAACATAATTAAATATATTTTTTTACTACTTCAGTGCATAAAATTCCACGCCGTGATATTCGTCGTAGCTGCTTTTTCCATCAAAGTGTCTGTGATAGTCTGAATAGGTATCACTATATTTTTTTTCTTTTCTGTGTAATATTTTTTTAATTCCTATAAAGCTTAATACTGCCAAAAGACCAACTCCCCCTGCCAGTAATACTCCGACTTCTTTTTTCATATTTTGTCCGATTTATTAAATTGGTTATTGCAAAAAGTATACCCATTTTATAGATTCAAATTATAAATTTTGTTAACATTAAACTAGATCTTTATTAAAATATTATTCATCAAAATACCGCAGTTTCATTGTTAATGGTTTAATTATTGTAGTAAATAATAAAAATTTTATTATGGAAAGTACAGGAAATATTGACAAAATGACTACGCTTACCCAGGTCATGAAAAGATTAACAGAAAGAGGTATCCACAGAGAATTCAGAATGAATGAAAATTGTGAAATGAAGCTTGAAAATTCAGAAAAAATTTATGTTCCCTCTGAATTAACTATTATAAAAACCTACCGTTTTGAGGGGCCAAGCAACCCGGATGACAATGCCGTTTTGTATCTTGTAAAAGACAATGACGGAAATCACGGTATGATCATTGATTCTTATGGCGCAGAAAGTAATTACCCAAAAGAATTTGATAATTTTCTGAGAGAAGTCCCAATTTTAGAAAGTGATGAATTTGATTTTGATTAAACCCTTATAATAGACCCGCAACTATTCTGTTTCGGGTTTTTCTTTTTTCTTGAAAACACCTTTCAGAAAACCTTTCTTTTTTTCTTCTTTTGGTACAGACGGTTCCTTTTTTACAGGATTTGAACCTTTTATTTCCTGTCCGATTTCTTTTACGGATTCCTTCATATCTTTTACCCCTGCAACCGTTTTTTGAACCGTTTTCTTGGTTTTATCTATATTAATTCCTATTAAAGTTTTCTTTAAACCCTGCTCAATCCCCTTCCAGAATAAATTAAAAAATGATTTTGTAGGATCTCTTTCCACCTCCTCAATCATCACGTCTCCAGGCAGTTTGCCCGAATTTGATTTTACTACAAGATTGGCAATTGCTGTCAGGAATCCTTTCTTTTCATTATTATTTTTGTCTAAAATGGAGACTTTCAAATCTTTATGTCTAAGATTAAACCTTCCATTAAGGCCTTTGGGATTTCCCCTGAAATTGAAAATCATCTCCTGGATAGTGCCCGTTGCCGTCACATGCAAATAAGGACGAATAAAAGGATTGATTCCCTGAGCCGGTAAATTAAGTGCTCTTCCTGAAATATTGAATATATCACGCTGATCTGCCACATCAAAATTCCAATTCACGGCTAGTGGAGCGAGATTCATGAAAGAACAGTTTATTTTAATGTCGACTTTTGTGGGTTTCCCTTTCGTTTTTGCTGAGTTTAAATTTTTAACATTCATATTAAAATTACTGAATGTAAGTTTTCCAGGCCCCAGACTTTCCGGAGTATCTTCTTCGTAGACAAGAACCGAATTTTTCAAATCCAGGTTATTAACAATCAATGGAACTTTTATCGATCTGAGCATCCTGGAATACAACGGTTTTTCTTTCGGATCATCTTTCGGAATTTTACTCCTGAAAATATTGGCATCCGCAGATTGAATTGTTACATTAGAAGCCGTAATGAATTTATTTTGAGAAAAAAGATCCCAATTTCCCTCAGCAGAAATCTGATTCGCTTTAATATCATATAAATCCCTCTCCACAGGGATCATCCTGATAAATTCTGCCCTTGAAATATGAGGTTTCATTGCAAAATTGTTGATCTGGACTTTATTTTTATTTAATTTTAAAAGCCCGACCGTCATATTGTAAAATTTGGTTCGGTAGGCAAAGTTTCGGGTGGTCAGAAAATAGTCTCCGACTTTTAAAGTATGTCCGTAATTATTTGGTTTTGATTTGTATTCTACATTATTAAGAACAGCATTTAAATCATTAAAAATCAAAGGCTCCCCACCTTTATCATAAGCAACATTAGAGTTTTTCAGAGAAACTTTTCTTACAAGAATGAGCTCTACATTATTCTCTTTCCTGGCTTTGCGGACAATTTTTTCACCAATTTTTACAGTTCCGTTTACTTTATCAACCAAAACATCCTTAATATCAAGATTTAATTTTCTTTTAATAAATTCAAACTTATTGATATTAAAAGAAGCAAAATCTGCCTTTAAATTCATCGCTCTTCTTCCAGGATCAAATGTATTGGGTGTAATGGAAATATTTTTCATTTCACCGCTTTTCTGGTTCAGAGCAATACTTCCAATACTATAATTCTGGTGAGTCGAGTATACAATATCTTTTCCCGAAAACTGGAAACTTTTATAGCCCACCGGAATTACCTCTTCCCTAGTTTCTTTATCAAATTTTAAGGTATTGGCATTAAGATTAAGGCTTTCTGCCACAAAAAGATTATTCCCATCCGGCTTTACAATTCTGACGGTTGCATTATTTACTCTAACATCTTCCAGATTAAGCTCAAAATCAGACGGCTTTTCAATCTTCACAGGAGCTGCATTTGTATTAAAAACCAAAAGATTAGGCAATTGAAAATCTGCATTCGCAAGAGTAACGATATTTTTTTTAAGAATCACATCTTTAAATTCCATTTTTTGAATGTAAAACTGATACAGCTTTGTTCTTTTAGGATAAAATCTTTTCAGCTGATCAATATTCAGTAAAGGAATTAGCCTGAAATCCTCCACAGACATCTGCCCGTTGGAAGTCGTTATCGATTTGATTTTTAAGGCATAAATATTATCCGGACGCACAAAAAAATTCTTTCCTTTAATATCATATTTATCAAAAACAACCGGAAGCTTATTTTCCACGGATTCTTCCGTCATCTGCAGGTTTTCAACGGCCAAATTCAAGTCCTGAACAGATAAAAACTTTTGTTTCGTGTGCCTGAAAACACTGATGTTCCCATTATTAATTCTGATATTTTCGAACAAAAAAGGATTTCTTTTTTTACCGGTTTTATTGTCGATCGGCTTTGCGAGCACAACATTCAGGTTGGGTTTTGACAGCAATAAATCAGACGAGTTAATTTGCTTATTAAAAACAGCATCATAAATCCCAAAACGACTTACCTTTAGTGTATCAACCGTTCCCTGAAGACCAATTACATTGATATTCTGAGGATTTTTACTGTTTACAGAAACGCCCGTTGCAAGGATATTTCCCGACATCAGATCAACCTCCAAGAGCTTGTAGGAAATCTTATAATCCGTATTGTTTTTGATGTAGTTGGGAAGCTGGGTTTTAAGCCAGATATTAAGTCCGAAATTTGCAAGAAGAATAATTCCCAGCAAAATTGCAAAACCTATTAAAAGCTTTTTTACCCATTTTTTCATGTTGTTATTGTTTATCTGTCTAGGGATTAATTACTGACACTCAGCTCTATTACATATCCTTCATGTCCTCTTACATTAATAAATTCGCCGCCGCTGAAACCAAGATACTGTCCTTTAATTCCTGTTAGTTTTCCCGTAAATTCCGGTCTTTTATCCAACGTGAAAGAAGCTACTTTTTCAGGTTTTTCAAAAGGATAATCGAATGTCCACAGGTTTTCGCCTTCACTGTAAAATTTCTGGAAATCTTCCGGAAAATATTCTTTTATTTTTTGTTGAAAATCTGCTAAATCAATATCATCTTCCAAATCATCCTGAAGCATTTTTTTCCAACTCGTTTTATCTGGAACATGCTGTTTCAAAGCAACTTCTATCATTCCTGCCTCATAACGGTTCTCCGTTCTTGCAATTGGCAATGCAAATGTTGCACCCTGATCAATCCATCTTGTAGGAATCTGTGTATTTCTTGTCACACCCACTTTCACTTCTCCGGTATAAGCCAGATAAACCGTGTGGGGTTGAAGCTGAATCTGCTTTTCAACCTCCAAATCACGCTCCGCAACCCCCAAATGTGCTGTAGAAAGCTCCGGACGGATAATTGTATCACTTGCGAAAGGACTTTCAAAAAAGCAATTCTTGCAGAAACCCATTCTGTAAATCGGCTTGCTTTCCTGGCAGTTTACACATTGAAAACCTGTATGTTTTATCGTTAATTCCTTTCCGAACAGCTCATTCATGTGGATCAGATCACCCGAAAGATTAAGATAATATTGAATCGGCTCATCATTGAAGCTCGTCATCTTTAAAATTTGCCCTTGAAAACGCATATTAATTTTATATTACTTTTTTAAGTAAATTTAATCATTATATTTTCAAAAACTAATTTATATTTTTGTATTACTAAAAGACACAGATGAATTATCTTGTAACAGGCGGAAGCGGATTTATTGGTTCACACTTAGTAGAACAATTATTAAAAAAAGGACATTCTGTCATAAACATTGACAATTTTGATGATTTCTATAATTATCAGATAAAAATCAAAAATACTTTAGAATCAATCGGTGAAAATTCGGATTTTGAGTATAGCAATAAGGAAAATGATATTAAAAGCTTGATTTCTCTTTCAAAATCAGACAATTATACGCTTTATTATCAGGATATCCGGGACAAAAAAGGGCTTGAGGAGATTTTTAAAGGTCATAAAATTGATTTAATTATTCATCTTGCCGCACTTGCCGGAGTTCGTCCATCAATCGAAAGGCCTCTGGAATACGAAGAAGTAAACGTTCGCGGAACAATGAATCTTTGGGAATTGTGTAAGGATTTTAATGTAAAAAAATTCGTTTGCGCCTCTTCATCGAGTGTTTACGGCAATAATGAAAAAACACCTTTTTCAGAGACAGACAATGTTGACAACCCTATTTCTCCTTATGCAGCAACCAAAAAATGTGGGGAAATTTTAGGGCATGTTTATCATGATTTATATAAAATTGATATGATTCAATTGAGGTTTTTTACGGTGTACGGGCCGAGACAAAGACCAGATTTGGCCATTCATAAATTCACAAAACTTATTTCCGAAGGTCAGGAAATCCCTTTTTACGGAGACGGTACAACAGCCAGAGATTACACTTATATCGATGATATTATCGACGGAATTACAAAATCCATTACTTATCTGGAAAATAATTCGGACGTTTACGAAATTATGAATCTTGGAGAAAGTCAGGTTATTAATTTAAATGAAATGCTTTCCACCATAGAAAATACGTTGGGAAAATCTGCCATCAGAAAAAATCTGCCAATGCAGCCGGGAGATGTCCAGAAAACCAATGCAGACATTACAAAAGCCAGGACATTAATTGGCTATAAACCTGACACAAACTTCCAAAATGGCATAAAAAAATTTGTGGAATGGTTTTTGAGAAAATGACTCCATGTAAGCTGCAGAACAGCGTTTAAATGCTCTCCGTAACCTACAATGAACAAAAATTAATAAAAAGAATTGAAAATCAGGTGTAAAAAAGCATATAATATAAGCTATTTTTATACTTTTGCAAAAATTAGAGAAATTATGTACTGGACATTAGAATTAGCTTCATACTTAAGTGACGCACCTTGGCCAATGACAAAAGCAGAGCTTATTGACTACGCAATCAGAACTGGTGCACCTATGGAAGTGGTAGAAAACCTTCAGGCTATTGAAGATGAAGGTGAGATCTATGAATCAATTGAAGAGGTTTGGAGTGATTACCCAACCGATGAAGACTTCCTTTGGAATGAAGACGAATATTAATTAAAGCGATAAGCTTTAGGCAATAGGCTTAAAGCTTTTTTGCCCTTTTTTAAATATCATTTTTGCGCAGTAAGCGTGTTAATAAAACGCTTAAAGTATATTGCTTTAAGCATAAAGTAAAAAATTTATGAGTTTTTTAAACAAAGTTCTTAAAGGGTTTTTGGGAGACAAAAAAGCGCAGGACCTGAAAGAAGTAAAAAAAGTTGTAACAAAAATCAAAGCTGTTGAACCCAATATTCAGCAATTGTCTGATGATGGTTTAAGAGATAAAACTGCTGAGTTTAAAGAGAGCATTACATCCGCAACCAGCAAAATCACAGCTCAAATAGAACAGATCCAAGAGCAGATAAAAGCATCTACAAATGTGGATGAAAAAGAAGCTCTTTTTTCAAAAATTGAAGCTCTAAAGAAAGAATCATACGAAATCGAAGAAAAAGTACTCCTACAAATTCTTCCTGAAGCTTTTGCTTTGGTAAAAGAAACAGCAAGAAGATGGGCTGAAAACGGAGAAATCCGTGTAACAGCAACTGATTGGGACAGACAATTAGCAGCTGCAGGTAAAGATTTCTTAGAAATTCAGGGCGATCAGGCTGTTTGGAAAAACTCATGGGATGCTGCCGGAACGCCTGTAAACTGGGATATGGTACATTACGATGTTCAGTTTATCGGAGGGGTTATTCTTCACAGCGGTAAAATTGCCGAAATGGCAACCGGTGAAGGTAAAACCCTGGTAGGTACGCTTCCTATTTTCTTAAATGCACTTCCGGGAAGAGGGGTTCACGTAGTAACTGTGAATGACTACCTTGCAAAAAGGGACTCCGCTTGGATGGGACCATTATACCAATTCCACGGGATGTCAATCGATTGTATTGATAACCACCAACCGAACTCAGACGGAAGAAGAAAAGCATACAATTCAGATATTACTTACGGAACGAATAACGAATTCGGTTTCGATTACCTGAGAGATAACATGGTAACTTCACCTTCAGAGTTGGTACAAAGAGAATTGAACTTTGCTATCGTGGATGAGGTAGACTCTGTTTTGGTGGATGATGCAAGAACACCGTTGATTATTTCCGGTCCGGTTCCTCAGGGAGACAGACAGGAATTCGACGTTCTGAAGCCTTCTATCGACAGAATTGTTGAAGTTCAGAAAAAAACAGTTTCTGCAATTTTTAATGAAGCTAAAAAATTAATCGCTGCAGGAAACACAAAAGAAGGAGGATTTAAGTTGTTACAAGCTTACAGAGGTCTTCCTAAAAACAGACAATTAATTAAATTCTTATCGGAAAGCGGAAACCGCGCATTGCTTCAGAAAACTGAGGCTCAATATATGCAGGATAACAATCGTGACATGCCGATTGTAGATAAAGACCTTTATTTCGTAATCGAGGAAAAGAATAATCAGGTTGACTTGACAGACAAAGGTGTTGAATACATGTCTCAAGGAAATGAAGATAACAATTTCTTCGTCCTTCCGGATATCGGAACCGAAATCGCAGAATTGGAAGCTAAAAATTTATCTAAAGAAGAAGAATTTGAAGCTAAAGAAAAACTTTTCTCTGATTTTGCCGAAAAATCCGAAAGAGTTCACACGATGAGCCAATTATTAAAAGCATATACATTATTCGAGAAAGATGATGAATATGTAGTAATTGACGGCGAAGTAAAAATCGTTGACGAGCAGACAGGTCGTATCATGGAAGGAAGACGTTATTCAGACGGTCTTCACCAGGCGATTGAAGCGAAAGAGAATGTAAAAATCGAGGCTGCAACCCAAACTTTTGCAACCATTACGCTCCAAAACTATTTCCGTATGTACAACAAACTTGCGGGAATGACGGGTACTGCCGAAACGGAAGCGGGAGAGCTTTGGGAAATCTACAAATTAGACGTTGTGGTAATTCCTACCAACCGTCCGATTTTAAGAAATGACAAGCAAGATTTAGTTTTCAAAACTAACAGAGAAAAATATAACGCCGTAATTGAAGAAATTGAAAAATTAACAGCAGCAAAAAGACCAGTTTTGGTAGGTACGACTTCTGTTGAAATTTCTCAATTATTATCAAAGGCACTTCAATTAAGAAAAATTCCTCACCAGGTTCTTAACGCAAAGCTTCACAAAAAAGAAGCGGAAATCGTTGCAGGAGCAGGACAGCCGGGAGTTGTAACCATTGCAACAAACATGGCGGGTCGTGGTACCGATATTAAGCTTTCTAAAGAAGTAAAAGAGGCCGGAGGTTTAGCAATTATTGGTACGGAAAGACACGATTCAAGACGTGTTGACAGACAGTTGAGAGGTAGAGCGGGACGTCAGGGAGATCCGGGAAGTTCGCAGTTCTATGTTTCTTTGGAAGACAACTTAATGCGTCTATTCGGTTCTGAAAGAATCGCTAAAATGATGGACAGAATGGGTCATAAGGAAGGTGAAGTTATTCAGCATTCCATGATCAGTAAATCTATCGAAAGAGCTCAGAAAAAAGTAGAGGAAAACAACTTCGGAACAAGAAAAAGGCTTCTTGAATATGATGACGTTATGAACAAACAACGTGACGTTATTTATAAGAGAAGAAAGAATGCTTTATTCGGAGATCACTTGAAATATGACATCGCGAATATGATTTTTGATGTTGCCAATTCAATTGTAAACAAAGGAAAAGCTACGGGAAGCTATAAAGATTTCGAATACGAGATCATCAAAACTTTCACAATGGAATCTCCTGTTTCTGAGAATGATTTTAAAACTAAAACCGTTCAGGAATTAACGAATACTTTATTCCAGGCAGCTCAGGAAGATTATCAAATGAAGCTGAATTTATTGAAAGAAAAATCATTCCCGATCATTGAAAATGTGTATCAGAATCAAGGTTCAATGTTCAAAATGATCCAGGTTCCTTTCACAGACGGCCACAAGACAATGACGATCGTTGCTGATCTTAAGGAAGCTTATGATACGAAATGCGAAAGCCTTGTGAATGATTTTGAAAAGAACATCACTTTATCGATTATCGACGAAAACTGGAAGCTTCACCTTCGTGAAATGGACGATTTAAGAAGATCTTCTCAGGGAGCTGTTTACGAGCAGAAAGATCCATTGGTAATTTACAAACAGGAATCTTTCCACTTATTCAGCGAAATGATCGACAAATTAAACAAAGAAATTATTTCTTTCTTATATAAAGGAGAAATTCCTTCATAAGAATTATTTAATAATAGAATAAAAACCGCTTCAACACTGCTTGGAGCGGTTTTTTGTTATTTATTGCGTAACATTTTATGATAAATATCAATTCTCAAATTTATTTAGAATAATTAAAAACAATATATTTGCAGAAAATTTGAGCTTCATGAAAAATGTACTGATCTGCGCCTCATTGCTGAGTTTTATGCTAACGTTTGCACAGGAAAAAGATTCTATTAATTCTAAAAATATAGAAGAAGTTATCATCAATAAAATGGTGAAAAAGCTTGATACCGAATCTTCCAACAAAATGCCGGTGAAATTCATAGAAAATCCACAAGTTTATTCTTCTATCGATAAAGGGATTTTGGAAAATGAAAACATTTTTACTGTTGATGATGCTTACAGGAACGTAACCGGTTTGCAGAAAATGTGGAATCCCACAGGAAGAGCAGGAGATGGCGGTTCATTCTTCGTTTTGAGAGGTTTTCCTTCGCAAGCTTCTACAAGAAATGGTCTGGTTGCTCCCGTTACGTCTACAATTGATGCAATAAATGTGGAAACATTGGAATTTCTAAAAGGTCCTGTCGGAACACTTTACGGAAGTACAGTAGCTTCTTACGGAGGTCTTATTAATAGAGTTACCAAAAAACCTCAACAAAATTTCTTTGGTACAGTCTCAGCTTCTGCGGGAAGCTATAATACTTACAGAGCAACAGCGGATGTTAACGCTCCGATTACAAAAGACTTGCTTTTCCGTGTAAATACAGCTTATACAAACGAAGGAAATTTCACGAAACCCGATGCAAAAAACCAATATACAACATTTGCTCCGAGCTTGACTTGGAATGTATCTGACAAAGTTCAGCTGAATGTAGATTATGAATTGTTCGACAACCGAATAACATCAAATCCTTATTACTTCTATCTTTCGCCAGAATCTTTGAACGGAATTGATAATATGAAAGATTTGGAGAAAGCGGCAGGCCTGGATTATAAAGAATCTTACACCGGAAAAGATTTATATATGACTGCAAGAAACTCCAATATTTTTGGAAACGTGAAATGGAAAATCAATGATAACATTACCTCAAATACATACATCAATAATTCCGATTCTTATTCAGACGGCTACAATCCGTATTTTTCGATTTCTTACAACGATGCATCTTCTTCTTATTTGGTAAAAAGAGCTGATCAATCTACGGATAACAGTAAAAAATCCTGGTTTCAAATCCAACAAAACTTCAACTTCAATTATGATTTCTCAAATGGAATGAAAAACAAAACAGTTATTGGTTTTGATTATATGAGAACAACGGAAAGGTTACGTTACAAATATTTGAACGCTGACTTTGATGTTGTTGCGCCTTCAGGTGCTGATTATTCCGGAATGAACGGCGATGCTTTGGCTGCTCTTTACGCAAACCCAAACAATTTTTCAACCTGGGATTATTTGAGAGATTTAAATACCTATTCAGGATATGTATCCAACTTATTTACCCCAATTGAAAAATTGCATATTATGGCCGGACTTCGTTATGAGAACAACGATTACCTGGGTGGAATGAACGGAACAAATGTGGAAAAAGCATACAATCAATCTGCATTTTCCCCAAAAGCCGGAATTGTTTATGAAATCGTGAAAGATAAATTCTCAGTTTTCGGAAATTACCAAAACTCTTTCAAATCCAACGGATATTATACTTCTGATGTAGCCGGAAACACTACTTTATCAGACCCTGAAAGAGGAAACCAGTTTGAAGGAGGTTTCAAAGCAAGTTTGTTCAAAAACAGATTCAATGCAACGGTTTCTTACTACAACATCAAAGTGAAAAACCAATTGCTTTACACAGGAGAATATGCTCCAAATGCTGTTTCAGTTCAAAAACAGGCTGCTTCTACACTCAGCAAAGGTTTCGAGCTGGAAGTTAATGCATATCTTGTAAAAGGTTTCTCTTTAGTCGGAGGTCTGGCTTACAACGATACTGTTGATGAATCTACAGACACAAGACCAACTACGGCGGGTTCTTTCTGGAACGCGAATTTCAACTTGGCTTATCAATTTGTTGATGGAAAAGTAAAAGGTCTGGGGTTTGGATTTGGTGGAAATTATGCTAGTGACAATAATGTAACAGGAGATTTCATTTTACCAAAATATTTCGTTTTGAATGTCAATGCATTTTACGATGCCAAGAGATTCAGAATCGGGGTTAAAGTTGATAACTTCACAAATGAACATTATTGGACGGGATATTCCACAGCGAATCCTCAAAAACTGGCAAACTTCTTAGGAACAATTGCTTATAAATTCTAATCAATAATATACTCACTATTCCTGGAAATTCAGGAATAGTTTATTTTAAATGAAAAAGAAGCATCACCATAAAAAGAAGCCTTCATTTATAAAAAAATGGTCTGCCAAGTTGCATTTGTGGTTTGGCTTATCCATTGGTATTATTGTATTTATTGTTTCTTTGACGGGGACAATGTACGTTTTTAAGGATGAAATCCAAGGTGTTCTTAGAAAAGATGCGATTTATGTAAAAGCTGAAACGATTAGGCAAAAGCCATTATCAATTGAGGCTCTTCGTGAAAAAATAGCATTGGAAATCAATGAAAAATACCCGGTCAGTTCCGTTGAAATACCTTTAGAAAAAAACAAATCTTATGAATTTCTGTATTACGAAAAAGATAAAAAGGCCTGGAATTATTTTGATGAAGTAAAAATCAACAAATTAATTTACGTTAATCAATATTCAGGGGAAATTTTAGCTGTTTATAACGAAAAATACGACCTCTTCCCTATTTTAAAAGCCATTCACTGGAGTTTATTATTAAAAGCAGACTGGGGAAAATATGTGGTGGGAATTCCAGTAGTAATTTTCATCATTATGCTAATTACAGGAATTATTCTTTGGTGGCCCAAAAGCAAAAAAACAGCAAAAGGACGTTTTTGGTTCAATTGGGAAAATGTGAAAAACTGGAAACGCAAAAACTACGATCTTCACCGTATTTTAGGATTTTATGCTTCATTTATTGCTTTAATCTTGAGCTTATCTGGAATCTATTTTGCTTTTCCTTGGGTTAAAAATGCATTCAATTTTACATTATCCGTCTCGCCTGAACTTCCAAAAGAAAAAGAAATCAAATCCTCGGATTCTATTTTAGCTAAAAACAATTCAGTTTTTGATCTTACTGCTCAGGAAACAAGAAAATTATATGTCGGATCTTCAAGCTTTAGAATTCCATTAAACGGAAAAAATAAAAAAGGAAAAGAATTAAAAAATATTCCTGTCACTGTTTATGGTGAAGATGGAAAATTTGCCATAAGACATCAGGTTGCTTTCGATAAATATTCAGGGAAATTATTATCAAACAAACCTCATCAGGAACTTAACAACGCAGAAAAATATGCCAATGCCAATTACGACATTCACACGGGTTCCTACTTCGGGATTATGGGGAAAATTATTTGGTTCATTGCAGGATTAATCTGCACATCATTACCCATAACGGGATTTTTAGTATGGCTGGGAAAAAAGAAAAAAAAGGGAATTAAAGCACTATAATGAAAAAAATAATACTATCCGTAGCAACATTGGCTACCATTACAATATTTGCTCAGCAAAAAGATTCTTTACAGGTTAAGGATGTGGATGAAGTTGTAATGACAGCATCCAGAAAAAGAGAAAATATTAAAGAAATACCAAGTTCAGTAACGATTGTAGGGCTGAAGCAAGTTCAGTCTCAATTAACGGTAAATTCAGATATTACAAGTATTTTACAATATACGGTTCCGAGTTTGGCGACAAGCTCAGGGCAAACTTCAAATACGGGACAGACATTGAGAGGCCGTCAGGTTTTAGTCTTAATCGACGGCATTCCGCAATCTACTCCGCTTCGAAACGGGGCGAGAGATTTAAGATCTATCGATCCGTCAGTGATCGAAAGAATTGAGGTGATTAAAGGCGCTTCATCAATCTACGGAAACGGTGCAGACGGAGGTATCATTAATTATATTACTAGAAAAAGCAATTCTGATAAAAAAATTTCCAGGATTTCTCAGTTTGGCATTACGGGACAGCCTTATGGCGGAACATTGGGCTTCAGGGCAAGTCAGCTGCTTTCAGGAAAAATTACTAATAAATTCGATTATGTAGCTTCATTAGCTTACGAAAGAACAGGCTATATGAAAGATGCAGACGGCGTGAATCTTAGTCCGACCTACAGCACCGCAAAAATGGACAACTACAACGGAATGTTGAAGTTAGGCTACAATATCAATGACAATCAAAGAATTGAAGCATCATACATCGGTTATGCATCAAAATCTGATTTAAGTTTAGGTTTAAAAACAGGAAAATACGGCATCACGCCAACCATCGGTGAAGGCGAAGGAAAAAATCTTGAAACCACTCCACAGGGAACGCCGAGAAACCATAATTTCAAAGTAAGCTACGACAATAAAAACCTATGGAAAGGAACTTCATTGAATGTAAACCTTTATCTACAGGACTTTAGAACCGTTTACGGATACAGCGATACGTTTTTTAATGGCGGTCAGTCCAACGTAATTTCAAAAAAATACGGAGCAAGGGCCAATTTCGATACTCAGCTTTGGAATGCTCAGAATTCTCAGGCGGAAATCATTTACGGAGTCGATATTTTGAACGACAAAACCGTTCAGAAGCTGGAAGACGGCCGTTATTGGACACCCGATATGGTTATGACCAATATTGCTCCTTTTGCTTTAATTAAAATTGATTTATTAAAGAAAATTACCATCAAAGGAGGTCTTAGATATGAAAATATGAGCGTGAAAGTTGGTGATTTCAATACCCTTTCAACCATCAAAAACGACGGGATATTTACCCAAAGCATTTTCGTAAAAGGCGGTGATCTGGAGTACAACGCATTGGTTGGAAACATCGGGATTCGTTACAATATCAACCCGATGATCAATATTTTCGGAAGCTTTTCCCAGGCATATTCAATCAATGAATTGGGAAGAATTCTGAGAACCTCAACTTCTGATACGATTACAAACCTAGAAACAAAGCCTATCATCGTTAATAACTACGAATTGGGAGCAACCGGAAATATCACAAAATGGTTCAATTATGAGATAACTTCATATGTAAGTACTTCAAAATTAGGCGCAACCTTCATTCAAAGTCCGGATAGGTCTCTGACCATTCAGAGAGCTCCGGAAGTGGTCTATGGTTTGGAGGGGTTTTTACATTTCAACCCGACAAGATGGATCAATTTCGGAGGAAGCTACAGCTGGATAGAAGGAATCACTTCACCGAAAGATGACGGAGATTATTCGACAAAAATCAACAACAGCAGGATTTCTGCACCGAAAGTTTTAGCTTATATTCAGGTGAGACCGACGCAAAAATTATCTGTCGGACTAGATATGCTTCATGCTTTTGGGCAAGACAGGTTTGATCCGAATGCAAAAACCGGATTATATCCTTACGGAGAAGGCGAAGTACCAGAATACACGGTTTTCAACTTTAAATCGAGCTATGAAGTCAGTAAAAACTGGAGACTTTCTTTGGGAGTTGAAAACGTTTTCAATAAAATGTATCAGCCCGCAATTGCATGGTGGGCGGCAAGAGACGCGGATTTCACCAATTCTTTAGGAATGAGGGGAACTTTTATGGTTGAATATAAATTTTAAGGAGCGATTCCCGCTTTCCACTATATCTTTTTCTCCAAAGCCTTTTTACAAAGCCATTTCAGAAAAGGATGCCGTTGCAATCGGGGCTAGGGTTGCAGTCAGTTAATTTAAACATAGAAATATCCGCAATGTTGTCATCCTGAAAGGATCTAGGCATAGTATTAGAGAAAGATCCGTGTCTAGATCCTTTCAGGATGACAAATTGTGCGAAAACAAAATAATTATTTATAAACATTCTAAATAAAAATTAAAGATTTATCTTTGTCAAACTTTAGGAAAACATGAGGAAAAAGCATCATCATAAAAAAAAGCCAAGCGCATTTAAAAAATGGACCGGAAAACTTCATCTCTGGTTTGGCCTGGGTATCGGATTTTTGATTTTTATTATTTCCATTACCGGAGCCTTGTATGTTTTTAAAGATGAAATTGAAAACATTACCAGAAAAGACGTAATCTATCATAACGAACAAAATATTGATCAAAAACAGGTTCTTCCGATCCGTGTTCTGGAAAAAGCGGTGGTTGATCAGGTAAAGGAAAAATATCCCGTTCATTGGGTAAATATTCCTATTGATAAAAAGATGTCTTATCTTTTTTATTGGTATGAACACGACCCGAAAGCCTGGAATTATTTTGATGAATTTCCTATCTATAAAGCCGCCTATGTAAATCCTTACAACGGAAAAGTTTTAAGAACGTATGACGAAAAAAACGGCTTTTTCCAGATCGTAAAAATGATCCATTGGAGCTATCTTTTAAAGCAGGAATGGGGAACTTATCTTGTTGGGATTCCTGTGATTATATTTGTTATCATGCTGATTTCCGGGATTATTCTCTGGTGGCCCAAAAATAAAGCAGCCAGAAAACAACGTTTCTCTTTCAAATGGCAGAATGTAAAAAGCTGGAAAAGAAAGAATTACGACCTTCATAATATCTTAGGGTTTTATGCTTCAATATTTGCTTTAATCTTTTCATTAACAGGATTATTTTATGCATTTTTTGCTGTTCAGGCGGCGTTTTATTTCATCTTTTCGGGAGGAAGCACCCAATATCCGGACTTTTCATCGATTAAAACAAAAGCCCCGATTGAATTAAGAACAGAAGGAACTTTAGATAAAATCAGCAATACCGTTAAGGCAAAATATCCGGATTCTTTTGGCTTCTCAATTGATCTCGGCCACGAACATATGGACGATCACGAGCATCCGAATTTTGAGGTTTATGTAAAACACTTATCATATTCTTACCACAAAAGCAGCAGCCTTATTTTTGATGAAAACTCAGGCGAACTACTTCATACTCACGACATGAAAGATAAAAATTTCGGTGAAAAAACAGTTGGAGCCAACTATGATATTCACGTAGGATCAATTTTAGGACTCCCAACAAAGATCATTGCTTTCATTGTAAGCCTCATATGTGCCTCATTACCAGTTACCGGCTTCATGATCTGGTGGGGAAGACGCAAAAAGAAAACGGTAAAAAACGCTTAGAAACTTTTTTAAATAATTATTTAGTTAATAATCCATTAATACAATCTTTTTTATAATTTTAACCCTTTAGAATTTTACAAAAAGAAAATGTCACTAATAGATTTATCAAAAAACGTTGCTCTGGGGATTGATATCGGTGGAACAACCACAAAGTTTGGAGTTGTAAATCATCGAGGCGAAGTTCTTGAAAAAGGCAGCATACGAACAGATGTCTACGAAAAAGTTGAAGATTTTATCGATGCGCTTTATGAAACGGTTCATCCTTTAATTGAAAAGCACGGTAAAGAAAAAAACTTTGAAGGAATCGGAGTTGGTGCCCCAAATGGCAACTATTATAAAGGAACCATCGAGCAGGCGCCTAATTTACCATGGAAAGGAGTAATTCCTTTCGGTGAAATGATGCAGACGAGGTTCAATATGCCTTGCACAATAACCAATGATGCCAACGCGGCAGCAATTGGTGAGATGCTTTTCGGAGCAGCGAGAGGAATGAAGGATTTCATCATGATTACTCTGGGAACAGGTGTTGGAAGCGGAATTGTGGCTGGTGGTAAATTAATCTACGGACATGACGGATTTGCAGGAGAACTGGGCCACACCATCGTAAAACCGGGCGGAAGAAAGCATTGGAGTACCGGTTCTGAAGGAAGTCTTGAAGCGTACGCATCAGCAACAGGAATTGCGATCACCGCAAAAAAAATGAGAGCAGAATTCCCGGAATCTATGTTGAGCCAGTATCCTGAAGAATTAATTAATTCTAAAACAGTTCATGAATGTGCTTTAAAAGGTGATCCTATCGCCATTGAAGTATTCAGATATACGGGTCAGAAATTAGGAGAAGCATTGGCAAATTTTGTAATGTTTTCTTCACCGGAAGCCATTCTTTTATTTGGAGGAGTGATTAAAGCTGGAGATTTTATATTAAAACCAACAAAGCTTCACATGGAAAGAAACCTTCTTCCGATTTTCAGGAATAAAGTGAAATTGGTTTTCAGTGAACTGGACGAAGCGGATGCTGCTATTTTAGGTGCAAGTGCTTTGGTTTGGGACAAATAAATAAAGCTATTTTTAAATAATATAAGCATCCTTTTGGGTGCTTTTTTGTTTCAGATATTTGTGGTTTATTTGTGGTAATAGTGTAAGATTTTTAACGCAAAGATTTTATTAATAAAACTGTTGATTTTAAATAGGCAAAGGCAAATAAATCTGCTTCGTTAAGCTTGAAAACATCGTTTCATCAAATCAACTTGTTGATTCTTCTTTGCTTCTTAAATATTAATCTCAATAATTAAATCTTTGCGTTTAAAAACTCCCACAGATTACACGGATTTTCACAGATATTTATGTTATATTTTCTCGTGATTTATTTGTGAAATCTATCAGCGTAATTTGTGTTTAAAAGCTATTTTAAACAATAAAATGAAAAACTTTTTCTTACTTTTGATTAGTTTTTTAATACAATAATCAACTTAGAATGGATAACAATAATTTAGAACAGATCACTTTCGGGGGCGGATGTTTTTGGTGTGTGGAAAGCTGTTTCAATATGCTGAAAGGAGTGAAATCTGCAATCTCAGGATATTCCGGAGGCCATAAAGATAATCCGACTTATGAGGAAGTTTGCACGGGAGAAACAGGTCATGCGGAAGTCGTTCAGATTACTTATGATCCTGCAGTTATTTCTTATGATCAATTGATGGATGTATTCTTTTTCCTTCATGATCCTACGCAACTAAACAGACAGGGAAATGATATTGGAACACAATATCGTTCGGTAATTTACTATAAAGATGACGCTGAAAAAGCTAAAGCCGAGGAAGCGATTGAAACATCAAAACAATTTGGAAGATGGCAGGGAACATATGTGACAGAATTAACAAAATTTGAAAAATTCTGGTCTGCTGAGCAATACCACCAAGGATATTACAATGAAAACCCGACACAGCCTTATTGCAGCGCTGTTGTTGGTCCGAAAATCCAGAAATTTAAAAAGTATTTCGGGAAATTAGGAATGTTGAATGAGAAGTAGGACTTTAAATCTTTTTTAAGCTTTGGCTAAAGCCAGATTGATTAATAGATTTCTGTAAACGGGCTAAAGCCCGTTCCTATTGATAAATAACAAAAGCGAAGAGAGAAATCCCTTCGCTTTTTGTTTGCAAAAAATAATTGTTTATATGAAGAAACTAATATCCTGGATTTTGTGAGAAATCTTTCGACGCGTCAAGCGTTGCCTGAGGAATCGGGAAAATTCTTCTGTAAGGTTGAGAAGCAGGTTTTGCAGTTCCCGGAAGATCAAATTTCCCGAATCTGATCATGGCTTTTCTCCTGTACATTTCCCAATACAACTCGTATCCGGATTCTTTAAAAAGTGTATTCGCATCCAAAGAAGCAATCGCAACTCCCGGCGCATTGTTGAACAACGCTTCACGGGTTCTGTTGGTTCTTAATTTATTAACATCCGTCAGCGCCGCCACTACATTCCCGCTTCTGAAATAGGCTTCTGCTCTCATCATGTAGATTGTTCCTAATCTGTACAATGGCACATCCATTCCGCTGGTTCCGTTGTTTCCTAAGCCTGGATCGAATTCAAATTTGAAATTTCTTACCCCTCTGTTGATCTGAGCTTGTGTAAATACTGCTTCTGAAGGATTATCAAAATTCAGTTCCGGAGTGAAATCTGCGGCAAGGGTTGTATTTTTTTCTGTAAATAATTTGAAAACTTTAATTCTTCCGTCAGAAGTCAACTCAAAATTACCATTGGTAATCTTAGGACCGTATTGCTGACCAACCTGAAGGCCTCTGTTGAAGTGAAACCACGGCTTTCCTGTTCCCTCCACTTTACTTGTTGATGGTACGCTTACGTCTGTTCCGTCATTTTTGAACCAGGTTCCGTCGTCATACTGATAATACCTGTGGAAACGAGGATCATCAAAATTCCCGTTCCATGAATAATAGAATTCCGGAGTTACGCAATTTGCGTTGGTTCCTCTGTTGTCCGGGGAAGGTTTTTGGATTCTTTCCATTGACATATACGCCAAATCATTATCCGAACCTTTGTCTGAATTCGCAATTTTCTTCTGAACAATCGTAAAGATCATTTCTTTACTCGTATCGTTATTAATATCAAAATTGTGGAAATAATTTGATTCTAAACTGAAAAGACCTCCATTAATCAATAAATCAGAATAATAAATTACTCTATCCATATCCGTTCCTCCTCCATTCACAGCCTGTTCTGTAAAATTAAAAGAACTTGCCGATTTATTTTTCAAAACCGCTCTGTTCAAATACATATCCGCCAAAAGTGCATAAGCCGCCTGTTTTGTAAATCTTCCGGCGTGCATATTTTGAGTTTTAATATCTGCTAAGTTGGGAATAAGTCCTTCCACCTCAGTGATTAAAGCATCAATTGTAGTTTCTGCTTTTCTGATCTGAATCGGTGCATTGATATTGTCCGGATCCCTGTAAGGCGCCTGTCCAAACAAATCGATTGTTGTATAGGTATAAAATGCCAATAATCCTTTTGCTTCTGCTAAAAACAGTGCTTTATTGGCTCCGGTGCTTTTGTTGGCGCTCGATATTGCAGTTAATGATTTTGTAATTCCAAAATTCAGCTGATTCCAAGTGGTTTTTACCACATCGTTGTTGGCATCCCACGTGAACTCATGCATGGCTCTCCATTTTCCACCGTCTCCCCAGTCACTTCCTCTTGTTGGTAAGATCGCTTCATCAGTAGAATATTCCTGCAAAGCGAAAACACTTCCATGGTCTACAAAAGTTCCTTCACCAAGCTGGCTATAAGCCGCCGCCAAAGCCGCTTCAGGATCTGCAACTTCAGAACCCAAAACCTCATCGATTACTTTCTCATCCAGATTTGTACATCCAACTAAAGCCAGTACAGCAAAGGATAAAACTATTTTATTGATATTTAAAAATTTAGATGTCATGATTTCTTTTAACTTAAATTAAAATTTAACAGTTGCTCCCAAAATAAAAGTCTTTGCAGACGGATATGTCGTATAATCAATTCCCAAAGACTGGTTTCCTCCGACCTGTTTGTTTGTCTCGACAAGCGGATCATAACCTGTGTAATTTGTAATTGTAAATAAATTCTGCGCACTTACATAAAGATTGATACTTCTTAGGAATTTCAATTGATTCATATCGAAAGTATATCCTAATCGTACATTGTTCAGACGAATAAAATCAGATTTTTCAAGATATAAAGAAGACAATTGCGGCTGATTGGTGAAGCTTGCCCCCGAGTCATAAAAGCTTTTCAAAACGTTTCTGTCTGAAGCTAAATTGTTGATATTTAAGTCCAACGCTGTATTATTAACCAAATAACCTCCCGTTTGCCCAATGAAAGAGAATGCAAAATCAAACTTCTTGTATTTCATATAAGAATTGACCCCAAAAGTGAAGTTCGGAATCGCGCCTTCGAAAATCTTTCTGTCATTCTGATCGATTCTTCCGTCCGTGTTCAGATCTTCGTAAATGTATTTTCCGTTGGCATCAACTCCAAGATAATTGTACATATAAAAAGATCCGGCTTCGTAACCGTTTCTGTAAATATTGGCCGTAACCCCGGAAAGTCCAGGCCCGGAAACTTCCCCTGAATACACTGCAGAAACAGGAAGATCTTTCACAACGTTATTTACCGTAGCTCCGTTTACATCAAAATTCCAAGTAAAATTTTCATTTTTAATAATTTCTGAGCCTAAAGAGAATTCAAAACCTTTATTTACAATCTGTGCATCAACATTTCTCCAAACGTTATTTGTCGGACTTAAAGGGCTTGAAGGAATATTTAAGATCGGATCTTTCGTTGTTTTGTGATAATATTCCAATGATCCGTACAATTTGTTTTTCCATAAGCTGAAATCTGCACCGATATTGGTTTGTTCTACAACTTCCCATTTCAAATCAGGGTTTACGGTTCTGCTGATCGAAACTCCATTGATCAGATTTAAATTATCATATAAATAATATCCCGCAGCCTGCGTCAACGAAGAACTTGCCTGTGTAATTTTGTTCGGAACCTCCTGGTTACCGGTTTGTCCCCAGCTTCCTCTTAATTTTAATTCATTGATAATTCCGGAATCTTTCAGGAA
>Ga0307412_10000326_pt1 | contig 30129 bp, 22 predicted proteins | sample DK1Cmetagenome_3_FD_203823 | JGI IMG/M metagenome (GOLD analysis project Ga0307412, IMG submission 203823) | Maize rhizosphere microbial communities from greenhouse at UC Davis, California, United States - DK15-C-1 | ecosystem: Host-associated > Plants > Roots > Rhizosphere > Soil | place: USA...
CGTTCTCCTCTTATGTATGGCACCGGATCGCGCCGCTGTTCTTTGCTACGCACCGGGTGCACTACTTCGACCTGCTGGGTTATGGCCAATCCGCGCAGCCGGATGCCGACGTCTCCCTCGGCGTACAGAACCAATTGCTCGCCCAGTTGCTGGAATATTGGAACCTGGAGCGCCCAGACGTGGTGGCCCATGACTTCGGCGGTGCTACCGCACTGCGGACGCATCTGCTCGATGCCAAGGATTACCGCAGCCTGACCCTGATCGACCCGGTGGCGCTGTCACCGTGGGGTTCACCTTTTGTCCAGCATGTGCGCCAGCATGAAATGGCGTTCAGCGGCCTTCCCGATTACATCCAGCGGGCCATCGTGCCGACTTATATCCGCGGCGCGATCAAGCGAGACATTCCGGAGGCAGAGTTGGCGCCCTACGTTAAGCCGTGGCTTGGCGAGCCGGGCCAGGCGGCGTTCTATCGGCAAATTGCCCAGATGGATGAGCGCTATACGCGCGAGGTCGAGGCCCTGTATCCGAAGGTGCGCTGCCCAACGCAAATCCTGTGGGGCGAAGATGACCAATGGATCCCCATCGAGCGCGGCCGGTCGTTGCACGGGATGATTCCCGGGGCGCTGTTTCAGCCCGTGCCAAGTGCCGGACACCTGGTCCAGGAAGACGCGCCGGAAGTGATTGTCGCGGCGGTCTTGCGGTTCCTGGCATTGCCTCTTGCCTGCTGAAGGAGCCGCTCCCACAAGCGAACCGCATGTACCGTGCGGCCTGTGTTCCAACTTGAACCACCGCCGCACCGCTTTTGATCCCTCCAGCCACCCTGTTCCAAGGATTTGTCTATAAATAACCGGCAATCACTCGCTTGGCACGGCCGCTGCACGCTTGCGACATTTCCTCACCCGCAAGGACCCGCCACATGACCCAGAACGATCCCGGTAACGACTACCCGTTGAGCGAAGTCCCGATGCATGCCCGCAAGGGCCTGGCCTCCACGGCCATGGTGTTGCTGGGCTTCACGTTTTTCACCGCCACCATGTTCGCCGGCGGCAAGCTGGGCGTGGCGTTCGGTTTCGCTGACATGCTCGGTGTCATTGTCATCGGCAATCTGCTGCTGGGTCTTTATGCCGCAGGCCTGGGTTACATAGCGTTCAAGAGCGGGCTCAATTCGGTACTGATGGGCCGTTTCTGTTTTGGCGAGGTGGGCAGCAAGCTCAGCGACTTGATCCTTGGCTTTACCCAGATCGGCTGGTACGCCTGGGGCACGGCCACCGCGGCGGTGGTGCTGGGCAAGTATTTCGAGTTGGGCCAGGGAACTGTGCTGGGGCTGATGGTGCTGTTCGGCCTGGGGTTCTGCGCCACGGCGTATATCGGCTATCGCGGGCTGGAGATCCTCTCGTACGTCGCCGTACCGGCCATGCTGTTGCTGTTGATGCTCTCGATGTGGGTGGCGACGCAGAAGATCGGCGGCCTCGACGGGCTGCTGGCGGTGGTACCCACAGGCAGCCTGGACTGGTCGACCGCGATCACCCTGGTTTTCGGCACGTTCGTCAGCGGCGCCACCCAGGCAACCAATTGGACCCGGTTTTCACGTTCGGCGAAGGTCGCGGTAATGGCGAGCCTGATCGGGTTTTTCCTCGGCAATGGCCTGATGGTGCTGATCGGCGCCTACGGAGCCATCGTCTACCAGCAGCCCGACGTCGTCGAAGTGCTGTTGTTGCAAGGCTTCGCCATGGCCGCGATGGCGATGCTCTTGCTCAACATCTGGAGCACCCAGGACAACACCATCTACAACTTCGCCGTGGCCGGTTGCAACCTGCTGCGCACGCGTCGACGCAGGGCGGTCACGCTGGCTGGCGCAGCGATCGGCACCCTGTTGGCGCTGCTGGGGATGTACGACATGCTGGTGCCCTACCTGATCCTGCTCGGCACGGTCATCCCGCCGATTGGCGGAGTGATCATGGCCGACTTCTTCTTCCGCTGGCGTGGACGCTATCCGCGCTTGGCGCAGGCGCAACTGCCTGCTTTCAACTGGCCTGGGTTGGGTGCCTATGCCGTCGGCACCGTCGCAGCTTTCAATTCGCCATGGGTCGCGCCACTGGTAGGAATCGCCACCGGCGCGCTAACGTATGTGTTATTGATCGGCGTAACAGGCACTCGTACCGCTGACGCGCCCCTACAAGACCTATAAAGGATTCGCCTGATGCACATCATCAACGCCCGCCTGCGCAACCGCGAAGGCTTGCATGAGTTGCACCTGGAAAACGGCCTGATCGCCAGCATCGCCCGCCAGACCGAGGCCCCCAGCCTCGGCCCCGAAGACATCGATGCCGGTGGCAACCTGGTCGTGCCGCCCTTCGTCGAACCGCACATTCACCTGGACGCCACGCTGACCGCCGGTGAACCGCGCTGGAACATGAGCGGCACGCTGTTCGAGGGCATCGAGTGCTGGGGCGAGCGCAAGGCCACCATCACCCACGAAGACACCAAGACCCGCGCCAGGAAGACCCTCCAGGCCCTGGCTGCCCATGGCATCCAGCACGTGCGCACTCACGTCGACGTGACGGATCCGGCACTCACCGCCCTCAAGGCAATGCTCGAAGTACGCGAAGAGACCCGTCATTTGGTAGACATGCAAATCGTCGCGTTTCCCCAGGAGGGCATCGAGTCCTACCGCAACGGCCGCGAGCTGATGGAAGAAGCGATTCGCATGGGCGCCGACGTAGTGGGCGGTATCCCGCATTTCGAGTACACCCGCGACCAGGGCGTCAGTTCGGTGAAATTCCTCATGGACCTGGCCGAACGCACCGGCTGCCTGGTGGACGTGCATTGCGATGAAACCGACGACCCGCACTCGCGCTTTCTGGAAGTGCTCGCCGAGGAAGCCCGCAGTCGCGACATGGGCGCACGCGTGACGGCCAGCCATACCACGGCAATGGGCTCCTACGACAACGCCTATTGCGCCAAGCTGTTCCGCCTGCTCGGGCATTCGGGTATCAGCTTCGTATCGTGCCCGACCGAAAGCATCCATTTGCAAGGACGCTTCGATACCTTTCCCAAGCGCCGCGGCGTCACGCGGGTCAATGAGCTGCTCGAAGCCGGGATGAACGTATGCTTCGGCCAGGACTCCATCGTCGATCCGTGGTACCCGCTGGGCAACGGCAACATCCTGCGCGTGCTCGAAGCGGGCCTGCACATCTGCCACATGCTCGGCTATCGCAACCTGCAAAGCGCCCTGGACCTGGTCACCGACAACAGCGCCAAGGCCATGGCCCTGGGCGAGCGCTACGGGCTGGAGCCTGGTCGCCCGGCGAACCTTCTGGTCCTCTCGGCCGACAGCGACTACGAAGTGATCCGCAGCCAAGGCCTGCCGCTTTACTCGATTCGCAAGGGTGAGGTGTTGATGAAGCGGCAGATGCCGGTGGTGGAGTTCGGGCCGCAACTGACCTGAGCCTTCCCCCATTTGCTCGCGATGGCGGTGGGTCGGTTGCATTGATACTGAACCTGCCATTGCTTTCGCGAGCCTGCTCGCGAAGACGGCTTCGGCCGCGCTGCAAAATGTCCAGGAACCCTACGGCACAAGCCGCGCCGCACCAAACAACCTGACCCGCATCAGCTCACCCGCCTCTTCTTCCAGCAGGATCGGCGCGGTGCCGCCCGGCATCACGACCCTGACCACCCCGGCCTTCACCCAACCCACCCGCCACGCAGCACTCGCCACGGCGCTGGCGCTGGTGCCCGACGATGCGGTAGGGCCTTCGCCGCGTTCGAACACCCGCGCAACGATTTGCCCTTCGCCGTCGCGCCACGCCCATTGCAGATTCACCCCCGCCGTACAAGGAATCCCCGACCCACCGGGCGCCGCAAAGGCAATATCGGTCAAGGGCTGCGACAACACCTCGGCACGCATCTGCGAAAGACCCGGCAATGCCTCCAACGCATCGACCAACGTCACGCAATGAGGATTGCCAATGCGCACGAACTGGCTAAAGCCCCACGCCGTGTCCAACACATGGAGCGCGGGCACACGGCTCACGTCGCACTGATTGAACACCACGCTTTCGATGCCTTGAGCAGCCACGGCCCGGGGGCCGAACAGCGGCGCGCCCAAGTCCAGCCAGAAGCCTTGGCCTCCTTCGAACTCAGCAGCGCGAACCGAGGTTTGCAACGGTGAGGGACCTTCGGGTTTGTCGTGATGGACCTGTAGCAAGCAACCCTCATCGCCAGGCAGCAAACCTTGCTCCTGCAAGGCCAGGGAAAAAATCGTCAAGCCATTGCCGCTACGCTCGGCCAGCGTCCCGTCGGTATTGACGATCAACAGATCGAACGGTGGCCCGTCCTGGAACGGGCCAATCAGCAGGCCATCGCTGCGATGAGCCTTGGCATGGGGCGGCGCTTCGCCCGGCGCCCATGCGCAAAATGCCTGCACGGCGGCAGCGCTCCAGGTCTGGCGCGTTTGCGCGGCCTGGGCGGCAGATACCGGCAGGTCGATTCCCTGGGCACGGATTTGCCGTGGCGAAACAACGCCATAGATATTGCCGCGTGCATCGTAGAACTGTGCCATTGACCAACCCCGGATCGACCAGCAAGAACCGCTACTGTAGGCCGGCGAAGGCTGCGGGGGCAAAGCTTGCCGGCCACCCGGACATTCGCGTCGGCACCTTGGGGTCGCAGCGAGGTCAGTGGATATGCAAGCATAGGCCCCCTGCCCGCTTCACCGCACCGCACGAAAGCCAAGGACGATTCATGACCGCTATTACCCCGCCACCTACCTTTGCTCCAGGCCGCCTGGAACAGATGTCCACCCGTATCGCCTACCTCATCGCCGGCATCGGCATTGCCGCCTGGGCACCGCTGGTGCCCTACGCCAAGGTGCGAGCGAACCTGGACGAAGGCACCCTGGGGTTGCTGTTGCTGTGCCTTGGCGTCGGGTCGATCCTGGCGATGCCGATTTCCGGCGCCCTGGCGACACGGTTCGGCTGCCGCCGGGTGCTCAGTGGCGGCACGCTTTTGGTCTGCCTGGCGTTGCCGTTGTTGGCGACGATGAGTTCCTTGCCGTGGCTGGTGACGGCGTTGTTCCTGTTTGGCGCCGGGCTCGGCACCGTGGACTCGACCGTGAACCTGCAAGCGGTCATCGTCGAGCGCGCCAGCGGCAAGACCATGATGTCGGGCTTCCACGGCATGTTCAGCCTCGGCGGGATCATTGGCGCGGCCGGCGTAAGCGCCCTGCTCGGCCTAGGGCTTTCGCCGCTGGCGGCGACGCTGGTGGTCAACGCCGTGCTGTTGGTGGCGCTGCTCAAGGCGGCGCCGCATTTGCTGCCCTACGGCAGTGAAAGCTCGGGACCGGCGTTTGCCATTCCCCACGGCGTGGTGCTGTTTATCGGCATCCTGTGCTTCATCGTGTTCCTGGCCGAAGGCGCGGTGCTGGACTGGAGCGCCGTGTTCCTGACCACCGAGCGCGCGGTGGACACGGCCTACGCCGGGCTGGGTTACGCCGCGTTTGCCCTGACCATGACGGTTGGCCGTTTGATGGGGGATTCGGTGGTGCATCGGCTGGGGGCCAAGCACGTGATCATCTACGGCGGGTCGATCGCGGCTGCAGGATTCCTGATGGCGACCGTCGCACCCATGTGGCAAGCGGCGCTGCTGGGCTACGCGTTGGTCGGCGCCGGGTGTTCGAACATCGTACCGGTGCTGTACACGGCCGTTGGCAAACAGACGCTGATGCCCGAAGCCATCGCCGTGCCGGCCATTACCACCATCGGTTATGCCGGCATCCTCGCGGGGCCGGCATTAATCGGGTTTGTTGCCCATGGCAGTAGCCTGGGCATCGCGTTTGGCTTGATTGCGCTGTCGTTGGTGGCGGTGGCGGCCAGTGGGAAGGTGTTGAAAGTCTGAGGTCTCACACCATTTTCCATGGCAAGGAGTTTTCTGTGGCGAGGGGACTTATCCCCTCGCCACAGGGGTACGGGTCAACCCTGGTTGTTCATCAAAACCCCACGCTCGCCTGCACGAAGAACGTCCGCGGCGCGCCGACGTAGATGCCTGAGTTGTTGTCGCTGGAACGGGTGTAGTACTGGTGGTCGAACAGGTTCTTGACCCCGGCGCCGACTTTCAGGTTCGACAGTTGCTCGCCAAAGTCGTAGCCGGCCCTTACGTTCCAGAGCATGTAGCCGGGCATATCGCCGTACTGGCCATCGGCGCTGCCGTCGGTGATGTAGTTATCCGTGAAGCTGCCATCGGGATTGACGCTATTGCCCGGCGAACGCTGCTTGGACTGGGCGAAACCGTCAAGATTGTAGGTCCAGCGATCGACCTCGTAGCGCAGGCCCACGTTGACCACCTGACGGGAATAGAACGGCAGGTCACGGCCCTTGAAGCTTGGGATATCCCCTTCATAAGTCGCGCGGGTGTAGGTGAAACCTGCATTGGCGGTCAGGCCTTCGAGGCGCGGATCGAGCGCGGCCATGTCGTAGTGCGCCGAGGCCTCCAGCCCCTGGTGCTTGGTCGCGCCCATGTTGGTCCAGCCGACATCGTTGCTGATGTACTGCAACTCGTCGTCGAAGTCGATGTAGAACAGCGTCACTTCGCCGCCCCACACGTCATCGTTGTAGCGCGTACCGATCTCGTAGGTCTTGGCCTTTTCCGGGCTCAGGCCATTGGCGGTGTTGTTGCCAGAGCCGCCCTGGCCCAGTTGGAAATATTGCAGGCTGCCGAACGAGGTCTCGTAGTTGGCGAACAGCTTCCAGGCGTCGGACAGGTGATACATCACACTCAGGGCCGGCAGCGGTTCGTTGCTGTCGATGCTACGACGCTTTTCCTGCACGGGACGGCCGGCGGTGTCGAGTACCGGGCGGTCGTGCCATTGTGTGCTGATGCTTTCGAAGCGAATGCCTGGGGTGATGGTCCATTTGCCCACATCGATCTTGTCATCGATGTACACCGCGTGGGCTTCGGTGCCACCGGTCCGGTCCTGGTAAACGTGACCGTCGGAACCCGGACGCACCACCGGTTCGTTATTGCGCAGCGCCAGGCGGCTGGCCTCTTCGTGCATGCCTTCCTTGAGGTATCGATAACCGACGCTGGCTTCCTGGGTGGTGGATCCCAGGTCGAACACGTGGGATACCCGAGGCTCGATGCCAAAGGTGTAATAGGTGCGCGGATAGGACACGAGGTTGCGCTGGTCCCGGGACGCGATGGTGCTGCCACGGTAGCTGTCGGAGTAATAGGTCAGCACTTCCGCTTGGGTGCGATCGCTGATTTCACGGATCCACTTGAACGACACATCCTTGCGCCGACCACTGAAATTGTCCCAGTCGCGGTCGGACTGGTACGGGTCCGCGTCGTACTGGGCCTGGGTCAAGCCGCCAGGCATGTCGGCCTTGGCGTCGTAGTAATGGAAATTCAGCGAAAAGTCATCGACCTCGGTCGGAGCCCAATGGGTCTTGAGAATGACGTCGTCGATGTCGTTGTCGTTATTGCTTTTGCGATAACCGTTGCCGTTGACGCCGGAGTACAACAGCGCCACGCCCAGGCCGTTGTCAGCGGTGCCGCCGAGGAACGCCGTGTCGATGTGCTTCCAGCCGCCGCGTTGGGAAGTCTCCAGGGTGCTGCCGATTTCCCCGGTGGCTTTTTCCGGAATGGCGCGGGTGACGAAGTTGATCACCCCGCCGACGTTCTGCGGCCCGTAGCGCACCGACCCGGCACCGCGCACGACGTCGATGCTGTCCAGGTTGCCCGAGGAAATCGGCGCCATGGACAATTGCGGTTGGCCGTACGGCGCAAATGCCGCGGGTACGCCGTCGATCAATACCGTGGAGCGTGGCGACAGGCGCGAGGTGAGGCCGCGCACCCCGACGTTCAGCGAAATGTCGCTGCCGCCCGTGCCGTTGGCGTCCTGCACTTGCACACCGGGCACGCGACGCAGCACATCGCCGACGTTCATGGCGCCCTGCTCGACCATCGCTTCGCGGCGGATCACGGTCCGTGCGCCGGCGTGGTTCTGCACGACTTCGGCATTGGCATCGCCGAGCCAGTCACCGACCACCTGGATGTCGGTGGTGCCCAGTTCCAGCGGGCCGCCGGCGGACGCCGATGGGGCCGGCAGGACGGTTACCGAGTCGTCATCGATCTGGTATTGCAGACCGCTGCCCTGCAGCAACTGACCCAGGGCCGCCTCCGGGGACAAGTGGCCTTCCACCGCCGGGGCTTGCTTGCCGGCGACCAGGTCCGCGCTGAAGAACACCTGCAGTGAGGTCTGCTGGCCAAGCTGGCTCAGCGCCTGGCCCAACGGTTGCGCCTGGATATGAATGGCCGTGGCGACCTGGTCGGCGAAGGCCTGGGGCAACCCGGCGCTGACAGCCAGGGTCAGGGCCAGCGGCAGCCAGCGTGGGGAAAGGCATCTGTTGTTTTTGGCGGGAGTTTTCACGTCGAACCTTGTCCTGTCGAATCGCAAGAATACGCGTCTGTTAATGCAAACCAGTTGCAGTTGGACAAGAAGACGAAGAACTCGAAAAAAACCTGAATCTATTTCGAAATTATTTCCTGACTGCCGTCGTCCAGGGTGCGCACGGCCACCGGCAGGATATTCGGCAGCGCCTTGAGCAACGCCTCGGGATTGTCCGAGCGGAACACGCTGGTGAGGCGCAAGTTGCCCACCGCGGCATTGGCGACCCGCAGCGGTTTGTCGCGATAACGGGACACTTGCTCAGCGACGTCGCTCAACGGCGCGTTATTGAACACCAGCTTGCCGTTGCGCCAGGCAGTGAGCTCATCGGCATTGATCGCGTAGGGCGCGGCGACCTTGCCCTGGGCATCGATCCGCGTACCGAGGCCAGCGGTGAGGTTGATGGGGAAGTCGCGTCCCTGGACCTTGACGCTGCCCTCCTCCACCGCCACCCGCGTACTGTCGGCATCGCGGCGCACATCGAAGCGCGTCCCGGTCACCGTCACCTGGCCGTTGCCCGCATCGACGGTGAACGGACGACCGGCATCGTGTTCGACCCGGAACAACGCTTCGCCCTCGACCAGCTCCACCCGGCGTTTGCGATGCTCGAAAACGACGCGCACATGGCTTCGGCTATTGAGGTCGACCAGCGAGCCGTCCGGCAGGGCCACGTGCCGGCGTTCACCGAGGACCGTGGCGAATTCGCCGCGGTAGTCACTCGAAGCGCCCAAGCCACTGAACAGTCCCAGCCCGACAGCCACCGCCAGCAACCCCGCGGCCACCGCGTAACGCAGCAGCGGTCGGCGTTTCGCACGCTCGGCGGGTCGCTCGCACAATGCTTGCAGGCGCTCCCTGGGCAACAGATCCGTTGCGCTCCAGATGCCTTGCAGCAATTGGATCTCGTCGCGATGGTTGGCGTGCTCGTCCAGCCAGGCCTCGAAACGCTGGCGCTCCTCGACGCTCATGACCGGGTTTTGCAAACGCACGAACCATTGCGCCGCCTCGTCGCGAACCCTGCTCTGCCCGCACGGGCATTCACGGCTATCCATCATGGAAGGGTCCTGTGGCTCAGGTGGAAGAGGACGACGGGTCATTGATCTGGCCCGTCCAGGCGATCACGCAGATGGCGCAGGGTGCGGATCATATACTTTTCCACCATGTTTTTTGACAACCCCAGGCGTTCGGCGATTTCCGCCTGGGTCAGCCCCTCGATCTTCTGCCAGACGAACACCGTGCGGCAATTGGCGGGCAATTCGGCAAGCGCCCGCTCGATGGAGTCCGCCAGTTGGATCGCGTGCATGTAGTGCTCCGGGTCGCCCGCAAGCGATTGACAGGTGTCGAACGCCACTTCCTCCAAGGCGCCTCGTCGATCTTCCCGCCGATAACCGTCCACTGCAATATTGCGCGCCGTCTGGTGCAGGTAGGCCCGTGGCTGCTCTACTTGCGCCGAATCGGATTCGAGCACCCGCACGAAGGTATCGTGGGCCAGGTCCTCGGCCTGCTGGCGATTGCGCAGGCGACGGGTCCAGGTGCCGATCAACTCTTCGTAATGCTCGAGAAAGCCGGGTCTGCGGGGCAGCTTGGGGATCATCGCGGCGCGCTGTGGAGACGGGGCGTGAATAGTAATGCTTCCTATTAATAGGAAGCAAACGTCGCCCGACCGGCTGGTACGAAATAAAAGTGTGGGAGCGAATTCGCTCCCACAGGGGACGGTCAGAAGCGGCACACCGCCGCCGCCCCGGTGTCGGTTGGCATGACATGCTCAGGCGGCACCACGACGACTTCGCCGCCTTGGCGTGTCACTGCCAGGATCAGTTCGTCCAGCACATCCGGCGCCTGTTCATCGCCGGACTCGTCGATGATCAACCGGCCTTTTTCCGGGTCTAGCTGGCCAGGCACCTGCCGTTCCGCCTCCACCAGCAACATCGCGACGCGGCCTTCCCAGGCGGCCTTGGCGATCTCGGCCAGTTTGTCCAGCGCACGCCCTTGCCCGACCGCGACGCCATAGCGGTTCAGGCTGTCGACCACCTGATCGGCGTGGCTGTGGGCCATAAGTTTGGCGCATTGGAGGCGCAACTCTTCGACACTCAGCCTCGAAGGATCGCCCTCGATACCCTGCGCCAGCAGGTGCTGGTTATGACTGACGGCACGGAACACCGCCTGATTCTCCGGCAGCGCCACCAAAATCATCGGCAGGCCTGAAGGTTGCGAATGGTATTGCAGGATGGCTTTGTCCACGGCACGGAAAAACCGCTCGCGATCCAGGTTGATTTCGTCCTGCTTACCGCCGCCAGCCGACTCGTGCATCATCGCATCGCCCCGTTCGCCGCTACGGCTGAAACCATTGGGGAAGCCCTGCTGGTCACCCGGCGTCAGCTCATCGCCCAAGGCCTCGTTCTGGTTGCGCGGGACCTGCTCGGCCAGCTCGATTTTCTCCAACTGCTCCGAGGAGCCTTCATAAAGCCAGACTTCATTGCGCGTCAGGCACAACGCTTGATAACGCTCGGTGGACTGGACCAGGCGCAACAACGGCTTGAGATAAGGATGGCTGTTGGCGAACGCACATTCCGGCAAGCGCTGGCTCACCGAGATGACTTTGAAATAGTCGCGGGCACCGAACACCGCGATGCCGTCGCGATTGGAATTCCAGATTCCCTGGTCCTCCACCAGTGCCAGGAACGGCGCGAGCAACGGCGCACAATCCATGCCTGGGTGCTGTTGTTCCAGTTGGGTCTGCAGGTCGCGCACCAGGTTTTTATAGCGGATCGGGTCCTGGCTGCGCTCGGGGAATGTCCGGTGGGTGGGCATGTACAACGAAAGGCTCGGCTGTTCGTCGAACGCCAGGAGTTCGGCCAGCACCTGCCGGCTGAAGGGTTGATGAGCGGTCATGATCGTCTCCTTTATTCTTTGCCACGAGCCTCTTGGTTTTCGAGGAAGTCCTCCTCCAGCATGGCGTCCACCATTTGCGACGGCGCCTCATCGACCGGCGCGGTCACGCGGCCCATCGATTCGACGGCGGGGTTGAGCTTGCCGATCTGATGATCGAGAGCGTGCAGCATTTTCTCGGCAGCGCCCTCCACCGCCAGCTCCAGGCTCGGGGCCTTGTGGCTGACAGACATTGACGAAAGGCCCTGCAAACGTGCCTCGATCTGGCAGCGCTTGTCGGCGTCACCGCCCTTCTGGGCATTTTCATCGCTGACGTGAATTTCGACGCGGGACAGGTGGTCTTCGAAACGCTGCAACGCGTCCACCACCGTACTGCCGACCCATTCCTGCAGACGGGCACTGCCTTCGATATGGTTGCTGTTGACTTGAACTTGCATGATCGACTCCTTTGCAAAAGACGGCTGGCGCCGCCTGTTGTAGGTAGAAGAAGATCAAACGGGCGAAGTTCCCGGCGCGGGATGACCGGAGCCTGGACGGCTGGTAATGACTGCTGTGGGAGCCTGCTCGCGAATGCGGTGCAACAGTTCGTGCATCATCGACTGTAACGCCACTTTCGCGAGCAGGCTTGCTCCCATACGGTGTTGCCTGATCTCTCAAGCCTCCGGCATTTTCCGGAAGCCCACCGCCAAGCGATTCCAACCGTTGATGGCATTGATCGCCACGGTCAGGTCGACCATTTCCTTGGGCGTGAAGTGCTCGTTCAGCAACTCGTAATCGGCGTCGGGCGCATGGGTCTCGCTCAGGCGCGTCAGGGCTTCGGTCCAGGCCAGCGCGGCGCGCTCACGGCCGGTAAAAAAAGGCGTCTCGCGCCAGGCGGTCACGGCGTAAAGGCGTCGCTCGGTCTCGCCGTCCTTGCGCGCGTCTGCGGTGTGCATGTCGATGCAGAACGCACAGCCATTGATTTGCGAAGCACGCAACTTGACCAGCTCGATCAGGGATTTTTCCAGGCCCAGTTTCGAGACCGCGTTCTCCAGGGCCAGCATGGCTTTGTAGGCGTCAGGGGAAGCGGCATAAAAATCGATACGCGGTTGCATGATGAACTCCTGAACAATGGGTGTGGCGCTACGTTAGCCCTGCGCTGGCGCCGGGCAAATAGCCAATTGTTGGGAAGTTCGGGTGGCCAATGGAAGGCCGGGGCCTGCGGCGGAAAAGCCTCAGGCCCGGCTGCGCAGCCATTGCAAAAAGCGCTTCTTGGCGACCGGCTTGGGCAGTTCGCGGGTCAGGTTCTGGGCCAGGTGGATGCGCACGTCCAGCAGGTTTTTCATGGCCTCGCCGATGTCGCGACGAGCCTCGAGGCAAGGCTTGAGGTAGCTGTTCTCGATGCGATACAGCGTGCAGAAAGTCTTCGCGGTAAAATTCGCCAACGCCGCTTGTTCGGCGACAATCCCCGCTTCGCCGATCACCTCCCCCGGCCCCATGCGCCCGCCTTCGATGGGTTGGCCGTTACGCAGAAGACTCACGCTGACCACGCCGGATTCAATGATGAACAGATGGTCGCTGACCTCCCCGGCCGCCAGGATCACGTCGCCGGCGCGGAACGTCTGCAGCGTCATGTTCTGGCTGAAGGTGTCTTTTTCGTCCGGGCGCAGCGTGGAAAAAATGCTCGAACTTTCCAGCAACGCCCGAGGACGCGACACCGCCATCGCCGCCGCGCTTTCGCCGCTGGACAGCAAGCTCACGCCCGATGCGTGCAAATGCCGGAACGCCAGGTCGAAGAGTTGATTGCGCACCTCGCGCTTCTGCCCCATCGAGGCCACGAATCCGCTGATCTCATATTCAGCCCCGGCGCTGCCAGTGGTTTTGAGCGTGACGCTGGGGGCCGGGCTGGCGAGCAACGCACGGCAGCCGATCATCGCCCGCTCCAGCGCTTCGATCACCTTCTGCGGTCGCGCATGGGGGCTGACTTGGACGCTGATGGACAAGCCATGCATGTCGCTGGGTCGGCTGAAATTGACGATCTTGGCTTTCGCCGCCAACGAATTGGGGATTACCGCCATGCTGCCCTGGGAGGTCTGCAGTCGCGTGGCCCGCCAGTCGATGTCGGTGACCCGGCCTTCGGTGCCATCGATGGAAATCCAGTCATCGACTTGGTACGGCTTGGTGGTGTTGAGCACGATGCCGGAAAACACATCGCTGAGGGTGCTCTGCAAGGCCAGGCCGACGATGATCGCCATCGCGCCGGAGGTTGCCAGCACGCCCTTGACTGGCAGGTCCAACACATACGCCAATGCCGCGATGACCGCGACCAGGAAGATCACCGCGCCCAGCAGATCCTGCAACAACCGCCCCGTATGGCCGACCCGTTGCATCATGACCGCGCCGATCATCACCGTCAGCGTACGCGCGGCAAACAACCACCAGGCAATCTGCAGGCCGGTCGCCGCCAAGTGCCGAGGCACGTCCTCAACCCACTGCGCAGTCTGCATCGGGTTCAGGCCTTCGTTGAACAGCAGCATGCTGAACAACATGAAAATGACCAGCCGCAAACCGATTTTCCAATAAGTCCGTTCGGCACTGACCAACCGCCACGCCAGCAAATCGAGCACAAGCAACGCCAGGGCACTGAGCAGCGGGTGGTCGGTGATCAGGGAGAACATCGGGGACAGCTCCGGGAAGGTCGTTGGCGTGAAGATTGGCACAGAATGATCACGCTGTAGAGATCACCGCAAGGCTCGCACAATGGATTCGCGATGCTGCTTGACTAGCCATCCATCCGCCCAAAGCGCCCGGAATGGAAATCTTCAAACGCTTGGTGGATTTCCTGCTCGCTGTTCATCACGAACGGACCATGGCCGACAATGGGCTCGTCGATGGGCTCGCCGCTGAGCAGCAACACCACGGCGTCGTTATCGGCTTGCAGATTCACCTGGTCGCCGGTCCGATCGAACAAGGCCAGTTGCCCCGCCTCGACTCGCTCGCGCCCATTGACCTGGACCGTACCGCGCAGCACCACCAGCGCCGTGTTATGGCCCTCTTGCACATCGAGGCTCAGGTCCTTGCCACCCTTCAAGCGGATATCCCAGACATTGATGGGCGTGAAGGTCTTCGCCGCGCCCCGATGCCCCTCGAAGCTGCCGGCGATCAGCCGCAGGCTGCCGGCGTCATCCTTCAAGGCGATGTCGGGGATGTCACCCTTGAGCAGGGTCTGGTAGCCGGCCGGCGCCATTTTGTCCTTCGCTGGCAGGTTGACCCACAGCTGGACCATCTCCATGAACCCGCCCTGTCGGGCGAACGCTTCGGAATGAAACTCTTCATGGATGATCCCGGAGGCAGCGGTCATCCATTGCACGTCGCCGGGGCCGATCTTGCCGCCGCTGCCGGTGGAGTCGCGATGCTCCAGTTCGCCCTGATAGACGATGGTCACGGTTTCGAACCCTCGGTGAGGATGCTCGCCGACGCCCCGGCGCTCGGTGGTCGACGTAAACTCGGTGGGCGCCGCGTGGTCCAGCAGCAGGAAGGGGCTGATGTGCTTGCCCAGGTTGTCGTAGGAAAACAGCGTACGGACCGGGAAGCCGTCGCCGACCCAATGCGGCCTTGGGCTGGTATAGAGGCCGATGATTCGTTTCAAGCTGCGTCTCCAAATCTGATGTTGCGATTCGATGGACACAGCTTAAAACCCATACCGTTGATGCGCCAGACTGTAAAAACCGGCCTGAGCGTTCTATCTGCAGAACGATGGATGTCAACGCAAAGAGAAGATTGCGCCTGGAATCTAAAGCTGATTGCGCTTGGCAAACTCCGACAAGCCCACCAGGGAATTCAATCCGAGCTTTTCCAACAGGCGCGTCTTGTAAGTGCTGACGGTTTTCGGGCTCAGGAACAAAGTCTCGGCGATGTCCTTGCCGCGCATGCCCATCGACAGCATCCGCAGGATTGACAGCTCACGGGTGGAAAGACTTTCCAAAGCCTTCTGCTCGGAGCGTTGTTGCAGGTCCAGCCTGACGGATGTCTTCGGAAAATAGGAATAGCCGGACTTCAAGGCATGAATGGCCTTGATCAGCTCCTTCAGGTCACTTTTCTTGGTCACGAACCCCCTGGCTCCGGCCGAGATGCACCGGTTGCAGAAGTGCTGGGCATCCTGGGAGGTGAACACCAGCACAGCGCAATCGGGAAACTGGCCGGTGATCCAGACGAGCAAGTCCAGGCCATCGAAACCGTTCATCACGAGGTCCAGGATCACCACGTCCGGTTGTTCCTGCTTGATCCATGCGCGGGCATCGGAGACGCCATGGACCTCGCTGATTTGGCTGAATCCCTCGTTCTCGCACACCAGCCGCAGCGCCCCTCTAATGACTGGGTGATCGTCCACAATTAATACTTTTTTCAAGAAAGCTCCCCAAGGCAATGCAAACGGTGCCGACGCCATGACTGCATCGACGGTGACACAGGTAAATGGCAACGCCACCTGTAAGGTCTGACAGTGCGGACCAGCGGTGCAGTCAGGTTCCGTGACGCTGTCCGACGGTGCGGGCCCAGGACGGAACCGACTCATTGGCGGCCGGGTCGATGCTTTTCATCAGGCGCTGCACCAGAACCGCATCGGGCAGCCGGGTGCTGCTCACCTGGAGAAAAGGTCGGGGCGTCGCCGGCATGCCCGGTTGGGCGTTGTAGATCAATACATGGCGAACCTGCGGGTTATCGACGAAGAATCCGGGCAGGTCCAGGGTGTCATTCGCTAGGTTGGCGTTGATGAGGATCAGGTCGAACAGCTCGCACCCGTAATCCACCAACGTGAGGAACTCATGCTCATCGCTCACGGGAGCGATGCGGAAATAGCCTTGATGATTAAACAGGCGTTCAAGTTGCATCCGATGATAATGCTCAGGATCGGCAATCATGATGCGTAGTGCTTTATTTGGCATGGCAGGCATTCCAATGGCAACGCGGCAGGGACGAACCGGCTCGGGAACGTTAAGTCGCGTCAGGCTAGAGGAAGGTCGTCAGAGGCGCTGTAGGACAATTCTCAAAAACCGAGGGAAAAAGCGCCAGTCGATCTACGGTTTTACCCATTACATTAGCGCTGATGGCTGGAAGCATCGGCGGAACCCTTTTTCCCTGCGGTGTAAAGACGCTTGCTTGCCAAGTGAGCCTCCAACCGTTCAGCCAGGTGGAGCATTGCCCGGCGCAACTCATCCACCGCGTCGGCGAGCGCTGCCACGTCACCCGCATGGCAGGCTATTTCCAAGACCTCGCAAGCGGCGATCAGCCGTCGAGCCTGGAAGATCCTCGCACCGCCCTTGATCCGATGCGCAAGGTCGGCCAACCCGGACACGTCGTGGCGCGAGAGCAATGGCTGTAACCGCGCCTTGTCCTGGGCATTGCTGGCGACCAGCTCCACCAACAGTCTCTCGATCGAAGCCCAGTCGCCGCCAGTCAACTGCTCAAGGCTGGTCAAATCGAAGTCCTCGGCAGCGGCGCCGTTAGCCGCGACCAGTGCCAGGCGCTCATCCAATTGCTTGAGGCTGAGGGGTTTGAACAGGCAATCGTCCATTCCCGCCGCAAGGCAACGGTCCTTTTCCTCGGGCTGGGCATTGGCCGTAAACCCGATGACCGTGGTCGCCGGCAAGCTGCGGACCCGCTCGTCGTCGCGAATGGCGCGGGCCAACTCGTAACCGCTCATCAGTGGCATGTTGCAGTCGGTGATGACCGCATCGAAATGCCCGGCGCGCCACGCACTCAACCCATCGGCGCCATCTTCCGCTTCCACCACCTGATGGCCCAGGTGGTTCATCTGCCGGACCAGTAACAGGCGGTTGGCCGGGTAATCATCGACCACCAGGATGTTCAACGCCCGGGCCGGCACCACCGGCTGGACCTCGCCCACCGGCACTTCGCTGCCGCCTTCAAGCAATGGCAACGCCAGCCGAATCTCAACCTGAGTGCCCTCCCCCGCCACACTGTCGAGCTGCAACGTGCCGCCCATCATTTCGCACAAGGTGCGGCTGATGACCAACCCCAACCCGGATCCGCCGCGTGCCGCCTGGGTGTTGTCGCCCACCTGGGAAAAGGGACTGAACAGGCGTTGTTGGTCATGTACCGCGATTCCGCGACCGGTGTCTTCGATCCGCAGGCGGATGGCCAGGCGCTTCCCCCCCTCGTCCGGTTCGGCTCGCAAAACCAGGCGCACCTGGCCGTGCTCGGTGAATTTGATGGCATTGCTCAACACGTTCGAGAGCACTTGCTTGAAGCGCAGCGGGTCAATGGACACGTCCTGATTGCTCGCCGCATCAACATCCAGTTGCAGGCGCAACTGTTTTTGCCGGGCCAAGCCCTCGAACATCCTCGCCACGGCCTCGACCAGCGCCCGCAGATTGGCGCGCTCGGGTGCCAGCGACAGCCGTCCCGACTCGATGCGGGCAATGTCGAGGATGTCGCCGATCAGATCCAGCAAGCCGTGGGCGGCACTGGAAGCAGCTTCGAGGGCGCAGCCGTCCACGACGCCTTGCTCTGCGTTTTTTTGCGCCATTTCCAGCAGGCCGATCACGGCGTTCATCGGCGTACGGATTTCGTGGCTCATGGTCGCCAGGAACGTAGTCTTGGCACGATTGGCATCATCGGCGCTGGCCTTGGCCACGCGCAATTGCTCAAGCAACCGCCGCAAGTAGACAACCCAGCCCAATGCCAACAGCAACAGCAGCGCGGCGATGGCGAAACCTTGGACAATGGCGGTGCGGTGGCGCAGCCAATAACTGTCGTCGATCACCACTTCACTGCGCCAACGGTTGGTCAGCTCATCCATTTCCTCAGGGGAAATGCTCAGCAGCGCCTTATCCAGAATCGAATGGAGCTGCGCTGCGTCCCGGCTCGTTGCAAAAGCGGCACGCATGGGCTCCGTGCCGACGGTGCTGGTGACTTGCAGCTTCTCGCGGTACTGATGAGAGATCAGGTAGCGAGCGCTGATCAGCGAATTGATCGCGCCGTCCGCCGTGCCCGCGGCAACCATGGCCATGGCGTCGGCCATGTTTTGCGCCGGCACCAGTTGTACCGAGGGAAACTGCTCCAGCAGGTATCCGCGCAACACGCTTGCGCGCACCAGCGCCAACCGCTTGCCGGCCATCCGGTCCAAGGTCAGCGCATCCTTCGCTTTGAGCGGCACCACCAACACGAATGGATTCGTCAGGTAGGGACGCGTAAAGCGCAACTCGTCTTCAAGCTCGGCGCTGGGAATCCCGGTTGCCAGGACGTCGGCCTCGCCGCTGGCGATCCGGTTGATCAGATCATCCACCGAGTCGCCACGCTGGATGTCGAATTTCAGCCCGGTGCGCAAGCTGATCCGGGCCAGTACATCGGCCCCGATGCCACGCAAGCGGCCTTGCTCATCAAAGAACGTCAACGGCAGGAAATTTTCGCTGACGGCCACCTTGATCCGCGGATGCGCATCGAGCCAGCGCTGTTCATTGACGCTGAAATGCAGCGCTTGCTGGCCCGGCACGCTCGCACCGCCGGCGCTCCATCGTCGCAGGATGCCCATGCGCTCGCCGATGGGAATGGCCTGCAGCGCGGCATTGACGATGCGCAACAGACGTCGGTTGTCGCGACTGACCGCGAAGGCGAACGGCTGCACTTCCATGCGGGAAAAATCCACCAGCTGGATGTTGTTCAGATAATTCTTGCTGATCAGGTAATGGGCGCTGATGGAATCTCCCAGGTAGACGTCGGCCTGGCCGAACGCCACGGCGCCAATGGCGCTCAGCGTCGAGGGATACAATTGCAGGGTGGCGTCGGGATAGAACGCCTCGACCCGGTCCGGTGGCAGGTAGTGATAGAGCATCGCCACCCGCTGGCCTCCCAGTCCTGCGGGCAAGTCCTCGCTATCGTCGACGCGGGCCACCAGCATGGGCACATCATCGGCATAGGCCTGGGACATCGCCAGCGCGGGATCGCTGGCTTCGAAGCCGTTGGCGGTGCCGAGCATATCGATTTCACCACTGCGCAGTGCCTGGAGCGACGCGTCCCGCGAGGCGTACCGCCGCACCTGGATCTCGACGTTCAGCAACTGACTGAGCAACTGGGCGTAGTCGGCCGTCAGGCCTTCGTAATCGTTGCCATTGCCGGTGATGCTGAAGGGCGGGTAATCCGGTGCCGAGGCGCCCAGCAACAACGCGCCTTTGCGTCGCAGCCACGCCCCGTCAGCCTCGTCCAGGGTCACCGAATAATCGCTCACAGTGGAACGCCCGAGCACTTGCAGCGACTCGGGTGTCGCGCCCACTTGTGGCGTCACACATGATAAGCCCAGCCCTATCGCGGCCAGGCCTGCGCGCAGAAACAGCATCATTCGATCAGGTTTCGCTTGGCGAAATCGGCCCGGAACGCTATATCAGCGACCGGCTGATCGGTTCGGACTGCCAATGCGAGGGAACAGCGAACCGTCTACGTTCCTCCCGGGACAACCAGGAGGGACGTGAGATCAGTATAGGAAGCTTCTCGATAATTTCCTGTGGATGCGCACGTATCGGCGAAACTTACGCCGTGGCCAGCTTCAGGTCCCGCACCGAATGCTCCTGGCCACGATGCTTTGCGTGCTCATACAGCGAGCCGGCAATCTCATCGGCGCGCACCGGCAGGATCGACAACAACGTGTCGCTCAGGCCGTGGCTGGCCTGGCAGAAGCCCTGCATGTAGATCGCGGCCTTACAGCGCTCATCGGTGATCAGCTTGTAGTTGCGGTCCACCTCGAAGTCCCCCAGGTATTGCGCCAGCGGCTCCAGCAAGGTGCGGTGCATCTGGCGTTCGTACCCCGTGGCGAGCACCACGGCGTCGTAACGACGTACCGTCAGCTCGCCAGTGGCGTTGTTGCGCACCGCCAGCTCCACGCCATCCTGCGTCGCGGTGGCTTTCTCCACCGTGGTCAGGGTGTGGAACGCATGTCGAGCGATGCCAGAGACTTTCTGGCGGTAGAAAATCCCGTAGATGCGCTCGATCAGGTCGATGTCCACCACCGAATAGTTGGTGTTGTGGTACTCGTTGACCAGCCGCTCGCGCTCGCTGTGGGGTTGTTGGAAGACGAGGTCGGTGAACTCAGGCGAGAACACTTCGTTGACGAATGGGCTGTCATCCGCGGGCTTGAGGGCCGAGCCGCGCAGGATCATGTCGACCTGCACCGATGGGAAGCTGTCGTTGAGATCGATGAAGGCCTCCGCCGCGCTCTGCCCGCCGCCGATGATGGCGATTTTCATTGGCTGGGCGCTCACGCACGGTTGGCAGGCCATTCGCTCAAGGTACTTGGAGTGATGGAACACCCGCGCATCATCCTTGAACGTCTTGAACGCCTCGGGAATGCGTGGCGTACCACCGGCACTGACCACCACCGAGCGGCTGATGCGCACCCACTCTTTACCTTCGCTGTCGCGGGAAATAACCCGCAGGGCTTCGACCTGCTGGTGATGCAGCACCGGTTCGATGCGCAGCACTTCCTCGCCGTAACGGCTCTGCCCGGCAAATTGCGCCGCCACCCAGCGCAGGTAGTCGTTGTACTCCATGCGGCACGGGTAGAAAGTCCCGAGGTTGATGAAATCCACCAGGCGGCCATGGTGCTTGAGGTAATTGACGAACGAGTAAGGGCTGGTGGGGTTGCGCAGGGTCACCAGGTCCTTGAGGAAGGAAATCTGCAGCTCGCTCTGGGTCACCAGCGTGTTGCCGTGCCAGCGATAGTCAGCCTGTTTATCGACGAACAGCACGTCCAGTTCGCCCTGCACCGGGCCACGCTCTTGCAGCGCGATGGCCAGCGCCAGGTTCGAGGGGCCGAAGCCGATGCCGATCAAGTCGTGAACGTGGGGCGCTGCAATTGCCTGAGTCATGTCCAGTGTCCTCTGGAAAAGCCCCTCAACAGGGCACGAAAGCCGGTGATCTGTTCGGCACGCGTCGAGCCGCCAGATCGTCTGTTCAGAGGAACGAGGAGAATGTCAGGAAATTTACCGCCGAGGGGTTCACGCCGGGCGGATCAGGTCGCATCCCACTGCCGTACGCGAACGCGGCAATGCTTCATGGCGTTGACGATGTGTTTTTCCACCAGGGCCCGGGAAATGCCCAGCCGCTCGGCGATCTGCGGGTGGGACAGGCCTTCGAGCTTGCGCAGCAGGAAGCTCTCGCGGCACAGCGGCGACAACTCGGCCAGGGCGCGTTGCAGCATGTCCAGGCGTTGGCCATGGTCGAGGCTGGCATGGGGCGATGGGGTGAAGAAGCGTTCTTCTGCGTCGAGCACGTCGAGAGACTCGGTTTGACGCAACGTGTTGCGTCGATGCCCGTCGATCACCAGGTTCAGTGCGGTGCGATACAAGAACGCCCGCGGCTGTTCGATGGGCGTATCGCTGGCGCGCTCCAGCACCCGCACGTAAGCGTCATGCACCACATCTTCGGCCGCCTGGCGGTTGCCTAGCCTGGCGTTCAGGAAACACACCAGTTCTCGATAGTAGTTTTCCAACATGACTCCCCTGCGCAGTGACTGCGACAGCTATCCCTGTGCCCCTCGGCATGCCAGAAACACATGGCACGATGGTGGCAGATTCAATCGCGTAATTTATAGTAATTCTCATATAGATTTAAAGCTTTGGTTTGTATCTGGGCCCAATCGTTCAGTTGATGAGGCAGCAGAACCCGCTTTTGTGGCGAGGGATCGGTGTCGTTTCAAGTGCTGCCCAGTGTTTCGCTTCCTTAAATTCCCGCCCACAACGCTCGTTTACCAGAACAGCCTCCCGTCCCGCCCCTCCGTGCGACGGGCCCGACACCACCGGCCGGAACCCTGCATGAAACGTCCCCGCCTCACCCGTCCCGCCTGGCTCCTGACCTTCGCCCTGCTGCCTGCCATGGCCTTCGCCGCGTGGCAGGCAGTCGGGCCGGGCCGTGAGCCTGTCGCCACCGCCCCGGTCACCCGTGGCGATATCGAAAACAGCGTCACCGCCCTGGGCACGTTGCAGCCGCGCCGCTATGTCGACGTCGGCGCACAGGCGTCCGGACAAATCCAGAAGATTCATGTCGAGGCCGGCGACGAGGTCACGGAAGGCCAATTGCTGGTTGAAATCGACCCGTCCACGCAAAAAGCCAGGCTCGACGCTGGGCGATTTTCCATCGAGAACCTCAAGGCCCAACTCCAGGAGCAACGGGCCCAGCACGACCTGGCGCAGCAGAAATTCCGGCGCCAGCAACAACTCAAGGCCGGCGGCGCCACCCGCGAAGAAGACGTGCAGACCGCCCAGGCCGAGGTCCGGGCAACCCAAGCGCGCATCGACATGTTCCAGGCGCAGATCCGCCAGGCCCAGGCCAACCTGCGCAGCGACGAGGCCGAGTTGGGCTATACCCGCATTTATGCGCCAATGAGCGGCACGGTCGTCGCCATCGGCGCCCGGGAAGGCCAGACCCTCAACGCCCAGCAGCAGACGCCGTTGATCCTGCGCATTGCCCGGTTGTCGCCGATGACGGTCTGGGCCGAAGTCTCGGAAGCCGACATCGGCCACGTCAAGCCGGGCATGACCGCCTACTTCACCACCCTCGCCGGCGGCGGTCGGCGCTGGAGCAGCACCGTACGGCAAATCCTGCCGGTGCCGCCGCGTCCGCTGGAAGCCAGCCAGGGCGGCAGCCCCTCCGGTGGCCGCAGCGGTAGCGAGCGGGTGGTGCTCTACACCGTGCTGCTCGACGTGGACAACACTGATCGCTCGTTGATGACCGACATGACCGCCCAGGTGTTTTTTGTTGCGGCCCAAGCCAAGGACGTACTGACGGTGCCCATCGCCGCATTGCACGATGCCGGTCAGGTGCGGGTGCTGGCCGACAACGGCGATGTGCAGATGCGCACCGTTCGCACCGGCATCAGCGACCGCCTGCGCACGCAGATCCTCGACGGCTTGAGCGAAGGCGACCGCGTACTGATCGGTCCGGTCAGCGGCAGCGGAGGCTGAATGGACACGCCCCTGATCGAACTGCGGGATATTCGCAAGGCCTACGGCGGCGGCGACAGCCCTCGGGTGGAGGTGCTGCGCGGCATCGATTTGTCCATTCATGCCGGGGAGTTCCTGGCGATTGTCGGGGCGTCCGGCTCTGGCAAATCCACCTTGATGAACATCCTCGGCTGCCTCGATCGCCCCACCAGCGGCGAATACCGCTTCGCCGGCGAAGACGTCGCCAGGTTGGCCAGCGATGAACTGGCCTGGCTGCGCCGCGAAGCGTTCGGCTTCGTGTTCCAGGGCTATCACCTGATCCCGTCCGGCACGGCCCAGGAAAATGTCGAGATGCCGGCCATCTATGCCGGCACCTCGGCCGCCGAGCGCCACGCCCGGGCCAGCGCCCTGCTCGAACGCCTGGGCCTGGCGAGCCGCACCGGCAACCGGCCCCATCAACTCTCCGGCGGCCAGCAGCAGCGGGTGTCGATTGCCCGGGCCTTGATGAACGGCGGCCACATCATCCTCGCCGACGAGCCCACCGGCGCCCTCGACAGCCAGAGCGGCATCGAAGTCATGGCCTTGCTCGACGAACTGGCGAGCCAGGGCCACGTGGTGATCCTGATCACCCACGACCGCGACGTCGCGGCCCGGGCCAAGCGCATCATCGAGATCCGCGACGGATTGATCATCAGCGACAGCGCCACCGCCGCACCGCAGGCCAATGCCAAGGCGTTGCAGGCCGTGGACCTGCGCCAGCGCCTGAGTGCCGGCAGCGAACACAACGGCGCCTGGAAAGGCGAATTGGTGGACGCGGTACAGGCGGCCTGGCGGGTGATGTGGATCAACCGTTTCCGCACCGCCCTGACCCTGCTCGGCATCGTCATCGGCGTGGCCTCGGTGGTGGTGATGCTGGCCGTTGGCGAAGGCAGCAAGCGCCAAGTCATGGCCCAGATGGGCGCCTTCGGCTCGAACATCATTTACCTCAACGGCACGGCCCCCAACCCGCGGGCGACCAAGGGCATCATCCGTGAACAGGACATCGCCGCCCTCGCCGCACTGCCCGAAGTGCAACGCATCATGCCGGTCAACGGCAAGAACGCCAGCGTGCGTTTCGGCAACCTCGACCACACCAGCTATGTGGGCGGCAACGATACGAACTTCCCGACCATCTTCAATTGGCCGGTGGCCCAGGGTGCCTACTTCAGCGACGCCGACGAACGAGGCGCGGCAGCCGTGGCGGTGATCGGCCACAAGGTCAGGCACAAGCTGCTCAAGGACGTCGCCGATCCGATCGGCCGCTACATCCTGATCGAAAACGTACCGTTCCAGGTCGTCGGCGTGCTGGCGGAAAAAGGCGCCAGCTCCGGCGATTCGGACGCCGACAATCGCATCGCCGTGCCCTACTCCGCCGCCAGCGTGCGACTGTTCGGCACGCGCCATCCCGAATACGTGGTGATCGCCGCTCGTGACGCGGGCAAGGTGAAAGAGGCCGAGCAGGCCGTATCCCGCACCTTGCTGCGGCTGCACAACGGCAAGCAGGATTTCGAGCTGACCAACAACGCCGCGATGATCCAGGCCGAGGCGCGTACCCAGGGCACGCTGTCGCTGATGCTCGGCGCCATTGCGGCAATTTCGCTACTGGTGGGCGGCATCGGCGTGATGAACATCATGCTCATGACCGTGCGCGAGCGGACTCGGGAAATTGGCATTCGCATGGCCACCGGTGCCCGCCAGCGCGACATCATGCGCCAGTTCCTCACCGAAGCGGTGATGCTCTCGGTGGTCGGTGGATTGGCCGGTATTGGCCTGGCCCTGCTGGTGGGCGGAGCGTTGCTGTTGGGCAAGATCGCTGTGGCCTTTGAATGGCTGGCAGTATTCGGCGCTTTCGGTTGCGCGCTGGTCACCGGCGTCGTCTTCGGTTTCATGCCCGCCCGCAAGGCCGCCCGCCTCGACCCGGTCGCGGCCCTCACCAGTGAATGAATCCCCCCCTATGAAAGCCCACCTGACCCTCTTGGCCGCCAGCCTGTTGCTGGCGGCATGCGGCACGCCTTTGTCGACGCCTGACAGCGGCATCCAGCCACCTGACGCTTGGCAGAGCTTCGACACACCCGGCGACCGAGCGGATAACCATCAGTGGTGGACGCAGTTCGGCAGTCCGCAACTTGATCGCTTGATCGAACAGGCACGCCTGGGCAGTTTCGACCTCGCGGCCGCCATGGCCCGGGTCCGCCAGGCCCAGGCCAGCGCAGTGATCGCCGGCGCGCCGTTGCTGCCGGAGATCACCGCCGGGCTCAACGGCAATCGCCAGGAACTGCTACACGGCAAAGGCTACAGCCAGTTGGACGTCGATCGGAACAACCGCACCATCGATTACTACGACGCCCACCTCAGCGCCAGTTATGAATTGGATTTCTGGGGCGCAAAACGCGCGGCCCGGGACAGTGCGCTGAACACTTTATCGGCCACCCGATTTGATCGGGCGACGGTGGAACTGACCCTGCTCAGCGCCATCGCCAACAGCTACAGCCAAGCCTTGTCATTGCGCGAGCAACAGCGCATCGCTGAACTGAACCTCGCCAACGCCCGCAATGTGCTTGATTTGGTGCAAACCCGCTACGACGCCGGCAGCGCCACGGCGTTGGAACTGTCCCAACAAAAGAGCCTGGTGGCGGCCCAGGAACGCCGCCTGCCGCAAGTGCAACAACAGGGCCGCGAGGCGATGATCACCCTGGCGGCACTGTTGGGCGAACCGGTGCAGTCACTCAAGCTCGACAATGAACCCTTCGACGCATTGCGCTGGCCCGCCATCGACGCCGGGGTGCCCAGCGATCTGTTGCTGCGCCGTCCCGACATCGCCGCCGCCGAAGCACGCCTTGGTGCCGCCCAGGCCGACATCACCGTCGCCCGCGCGGCCATGCTGCCCTCGGCCACCCTGGGCCTGAGCCTGGCCACCGGCGCCGACATTGCCGACCAATTGCTGCGCAACAGCGTCTACAACCTCAGCGCCGGGCTGGCCGCGCCGATCTTCAACAACGGTCGCCTGAAGGCTGAGCGAGACAGGGCCACCGCCCGCCAGGAAGAACTGCTGGAGGCCTACCGCGCCGCCATCATCAACGGCTTCGCCGACGTCGAGAAAGCCCTGAACAGCATCCACGGCCTGGACCAGCAGCGACAATGGCAGCGCGAAGAACTGAACCAGGCCCAGACCGCCTTCGACATCGCCCAGCGCCGCTACCAGGCCGGCGCCGAAGACCTGCTCACCGTGCTCGAAACCCAACGCACGCTGTACGCCGCCCAGGACATGAACGTGCAGTTGCGATTGGCGCGGGTGCAGGCGAGCGTGGCGTTGTACAAGGCGTTGGGTGGGGGTTGGCGGGTGATGTAGAGCCCAAACCCATCTTCAAAGCCAAGTCATACAGTGTGGCTAAGGCTATCCCCTGTGGCGAGGGAGCTTGCTCCCGCTGGGCTGCGCAGCAGCCCCAATAGGCAGCACCTCGGTGTGTCTGGTGTGTTGGAGGGGACTGGCTTTGGCTCTATTTATTGGGGCATGTAGGACTCCCGAGTAAGGCTACGTTGCCTTGCGTCATTGCCTACAACTACGCCAGAATCCGCCGGCTTGTGCGCTTGGTTCGTGGCTTTTACTGTTCTCGGGTCGCTGTTTCCAGCGATCGGGTTTGGTAGCCCGCGAGTCAACTAGGCGCAAACGCCACCTCTTGCAGATGCTCCCTGGGCATCTGTTTCATGGTGGCCGTGCGCAGGGCGTCTTCGGGCGCGCCGGGTTCCTAGTGCTCCGGTCTACCAACCCGCGTACGGCCGCCACCCAATCGTTTGGTAGCGAGGGTGTCGGCTCCTGAAAATGAATACTAGGAGTTTCACCATGTTCAAGATCACCCCAATCCTCCCGACGACGATTCCAAAAAACTCGACGAAGCCGCCGACCGCGCCCTCGCCTACTACCTCGACCCCAAGCCCGAAACACCCAAGCCACCACCGGACCAGTTATTCACCGTGGCGGAAGGCGCGGACATGGAGTGTCTATTGGCCAACCTCAGCGAAACCCTCGCCTCGGTCAATGTCATGGCCAACGAACTGGCATTCGATTTGGAAGGCGCACGACGAAGCTTTGCCCTGGGGATCCAGCAGATGATCGAGCTGAGTGAGCTATTGGCAAACCGCGCCCTGGACATCGCCGCGCCGCGCTGACACCTCACAACAAATCTCAAGCCAAGTGACTTTGTGGCGAGGGGATTTATCCCCTCGCCACAGATAGGCCCCTCACCACAATGACATTCATCCCGCTAGAAAGCGGTTAAACCACCTTGGCCTTGAGATTGCGCGCATACCACGGCCGTTGCGGCACGCGGCGGAACAGTTGCGCCAGCTTGTCGTCATCGCTGCCAAACGTAATACGTAACGCCAACTTCATGGTTTCCGGGTCCATCTCCACCGAACGTCCGGCCTGCAGGCCCGGCGTGGTGCTGCAGCCATGGGTGTCCGGACCCAGCCACGGGTCGGCGATTTCGACCCAGCGGCCCGGGGCGAACCAGGGCACGCCGTTGACTTCAAGCCGACTCACTTCGCCCGGATGGAAACGTTCATGGGCCCGGAACCAGTCTTCGATGCGGTCATCGATCCAGCCGTGGAAGGCCCAGAACACCGGGTTCACGTGGGAAGAAAACGGATCGCCGAGAAAGTCGTTTTCCGGCTCGAACCAGCGCTGGGCGAAGTCCGCCTGATCACGGGCGAACGGCACCGGATGGCCGTTGGACGGATCACGCGGCACCGACGCCCAGCGCATGTGCAGCCAATCATGCAGGCCCAGTTCCACTTCCGAACCGAACTGGCCCAAGGTCAGTTTCGACAGATAACGCGGATCGCGATAACGGGATTCCCAGACCTGGAAATTGCTGTGATAGGTCTCGGCGGTCTTGATGTCGCTGACCCACTGGGCGTATTGCTCGTCGCCACGGGCCAGCCAGGTCGGTGGCAGCGCCGTCCCGTCGACGTTATCGAAATACCGGGCAAAACCCAGGCGATCACGCTCCAATTCGGGTTGTGGCAATGGAAAGCGTGACCATGACGGCAGCGGTTGGAAGGAACGTGCGGTGCCGAGCATATGCCGGTGCATGAAAAAGAAATCCACCCCCGAGCCGTTGCGATCCTTGCGCGGCCCACGGGCATCACGCTCGTTTTCCCGCGGTCCGGGTTGCCAGCCGATGCCACGCAGGGCGTCGCGTTTGTCTTCGTCGAGGGTGTGCCACTTGTCTCGCGAGGCATGCCAGAGTTGATGGAACAGCCGGTGCTGCGGCGACACCAGCCAGGCCAGCAGCCTGGGACTCAGCGGTGTCCGCTCCCGGGCTTCGGGAAACCGCTGTTTGACGGCGACGAACTGATTGTCGAGTTCCGGCAGCGCCAACGGGCGATCCAGCCGCAGTACCCGGCCACTGAGGGTGGCCGTGCCAGCGTTGCCGAAACCGGCCCAGACTTCGTCGAGGGTCATGATGAACTCGTAGTCCGGCATGCCATGCCCGGCGCCGATCAAGCGCCAGCTCAATTGCTTCGGATCGCTGCCAGCCAAGTCGCCCAGCACCCGATAACGCGGCTCATCCCCAGCACGCAGGCGTTCGGCGGTGTCGACGCAACCCACCAGGCCTCGGCCTTTGTGGGCGATGTCGAGGAACACCTCCAGGCTGTCGTCCGGCAAGCCGTCGAGGCCGGCATCGCGCCCGCTGAAACGGATCGTCCAGACGCCCCGCATCGTGTTTGCCCGACGCTGTCCGGCGACGTCCGCCACATCGAAGGAAGCCTCGCCGGGTGTGATGGTCGGGTCCGGCCGGGTCAGTTCGCGATGTCCGTAATACACCGCAGGCACGGCGGCACCGGTCAGCGCCAGGCCTGCCATGAACCATCGTCGAGAAATCGTCATTGCCTTACCTGTGTTCGCCCTGGGGTGGGCTTTATCCAAGCTAGAACGATGGCTGGGTCGAGAAATTTACAGGCCCCGCCATGGCGGTACCCAGGACACCTAAATTTCCCGCCCGATCACTCGTTCCCCCCAGATAGCAAAGGCCCCCGCGCCTGTCCTTCCAAGGCGAACCAGACTGAGATCGGCAATGACAACACCACGTTCTAGAAAGGCTCTTTTTACCGGCGTACCCCTGGCCCTGGCGCTGGTCGTCGGTGCCGGGCTCGCGGCTTGGGACCATTGGTGGCGGGACAACCCCGGCTACCCGGTCAAGGTCATGGAGCAAGCTCGGCAATTGCACGAACGGCTGTTGTCCTTCGACAGCCACATCACCGTGCCGCTGGACTTCGGCACCGCCGGCAACGAAGCCGACAAGGACGGCAAGGGCCAGTTCGACCTGGTGAAAGCCAATCGCGGCCAGCTCTCCGGCGCCGCGCTGACGATCTTCGGCTGGCCCGAACTGTGGAACGGCCCCAACGCGCCGCACAAGCCCACCGCAGGCTTCGTCGAGGAAGCGCGCAACCAGCAGGAGGTGCGCTACAAGATCATCACCGGCCTGGTCCGCGACTTTCCCAACCAGGTCGCCATCGCCTACACCCCAGATGATTTCCGTCGCCTGCACGGCGAAGGCAAGTTCGCGATTTTCATCAGCATGCTCAACGCCTATCCCCTCGGTCACGACCTGAGCCTGCTGGACCTGTGGACGGCGCGGGGCATGCGCATGTTCGGCTTCAGCTACATCGGCAACAACGACTGGGCCGACTCCTCGCGACCGCTGCCGTTCTTCAACGACTCGCCCGACGCCCTCGGCGGCCTGTCGGACATCGGCAAGCAAGCGGTGAAGCGCCTGAACGACCTGGGCGTGATCATCGATGTGTCGCAGATGTCGACCCAGGCCCTGG
>Ga0307412_10000327_pt1 | contig 30123 bp, 22 predicted proteins | sample DK1Cmetagenome_3_FD_203823 | JGI IMG/M metagenome (GOLD analysis project Ga0307412, IMG submission 203823) | Maize rhizosphere microbial communities from greenhouse at UC Davis, California, United States - DK15-C-1 | ecosystem: Host-associated > Plants > Roots > Rhizosphere > Soil | place: USA...
AGTGATAGAACGAGCCCTTGGGCACCCCGGCAGTCGCCAGAATCTCGTTCAGCCCCACGGCGGTATATCCTTTGGCGGCCATGATTCTCTGGCCTACATCAAGGATGCCTTGGCGGACGTCGGATGTTTCGCGGATCTTTAGGGTGTTCATGGAGGCGATGCTAATCGTTTCTAGTCGATCGGTCTACTAGTGGGGCGCCTGGCTCATGCATCTGGTTACGTGGGTTGAGCCGTGCATTTGTGGGCGCTACAGAGGGCAGTGTTTGGATTTTCATGAATTACGGTCACAAAAAAAGACGTCCGGGGACGTCTTTAGATGTTGAAGTGGTGGGCCGGGGTAATCTGAACAGATCATGTAACTAACTGATATAAATAGTATATTTCGGTTAAGAAATCTGCATGGAATACTGTTTGGAATACAGAGTTTTGATGCTGTTGCTTCAGGGCGGTGTCGGGTGATGTGAGTGCGCCACGTACTCAACGAGAAGAAGGCTGGTGGGGTGCCTGCTAATAATCAAGGTGTATCCCTGCTTCGAACTCACCGGTTATCAGCCTCTCTATGACTTGCGGTCGCTTCAGTTTGTGCTTTGCGGCCAATTCATCCAGCTGGGCGATCACCGCTATCGGGATCATTACGTTGAGCTGTTTCTTGTCAGGATTGCGCACGTCGAGCTGCTTGCGATTCCATCTCTTTTTGATCTCATTGATGATCGCCTTTTGCTCGTTACGCCCGAGCCTTGCTCCATCGAAAAACATGAGTAGCTCTTTGTAGTTGGTAATGGGTGTGTCTCGTCTGGACAAAAGATGATTGTCTTTCTCCAGCCACTCCCAAGCGCATGCACAGCGTTTGGCGCCTTCCTTCTTGTCTCCGAACCACTCGAATGCACTGTCCTTTGCTTTGTGCCTAAGCCATTCCTTGCGAAAAGCTTCGACTTCGTACGCCTTCTCCTCCAGGTCGGTATTCCAAATATCAATGATGGCAATCAGGTGCTCTCTACCCTTGAGGTGCACAAACCCCCTGGGCAGCCTCAGCCCAGTGATTCTCGTGAGCCTGCCGAGTAGCCATTGATACTGCCTTTCGTCCTCGTCAATCCAGGACAGTGACTCATCTGGAATCAGACTTCGGTCTTTCTCCCGAGCAATGCGATACGTGGCGCATTTTTTGCGCTTAAGGAAAACGGCGATCTCGTCTCGCATCGTCAAGCCACAGCAGGTGCGTGGGTCAAATCGAGCGTTCTGGGTCATGTAGAGGTGTAGCCATAACCAGATGTCGTGGCGAGCATTGCGCCCTGGTTCGCTGAGTAGCTCGCTAAGGGCATCTCCCCCCTTGAGGTTGCTGGCGGCTTCCATAAACTAATCCTATTAGAGCTATGCTTTCTATGTGGTAAAGCTATTTATTCCTTTAATTATAGCCCTGCTCTATACAGATTCAATAATAAATCTATTAAAGACATAGCAAGGATCTATTATATTTTTAAGGTTTGAATACGGTTATTTTATAAATATTCTATGTTGATATTTTCGATTTTTTCATCGTTTTTACTGGGCTGCAGCCATTTTTTAGCGAAATATAAACCATTCTTTGCTTTTTTTTGGTGCTGGCTGCTTCTTGATATTCAGATCACGACTAAATCTACGGCTATGTGTTGGCTGCTCGTCGTCATCGGAGGGCTAACCTGTTCTCGCAACAATTGGGCGGCTGGTCATCAGGCCTAGTGAGGGCTGCGAGATTCTCGATGCGATGAGCTGCGAGGTGTAAGCGCGGTTACAAGGGTTTGAGATGGGCGTGGTGGCGTAGTGAAAGGCAGTTCAGTTCATCCGCCCGGTGACACCAGGTGCCACCAAGAACGATCTTCTCGATGGATGGCTCGGCCAAGGTCAGTCTCTCGCTGCGCGCTTTAGGGCCAGGTCTGTATCGACGTTAATTAGGTGTTTTTTTACAACCCCGAGTAATCCTCTGAGCCATACAGAGGAGCCTGCTCATGCGAATCATCCGTCTGAAAGAAGTTATCGACTCGACTGGCCTGGCACGGTCGACCATCTACAAGTACATCGCAGAGAACACCTTTCCGAAGCCGGTCTCGTTGGGAGATCGCTGCGTCGGCTGGGTCGATAGCGAAGTGCACGATTGGATCCTGTCCAGAGTCGAAGAGCGTGACCAAGCCGAGGCTGTGGCCGTTAGGGTCGGCCGGCTGGGAGTTGCCGTCTAAACTAGCCATCTGCGCCATGACCACCGTTGGTTGGTCATGGCGCTTATGCCGGGCCGGCTGCGGGCATATGGGTGATATATAACTCTCTCAGCAGGGCGAGCGATGGCGCTCCTCATTACCCGGCTTATCAGGGCCTGAGGCCGCCAGGCTTGTTGCCATCTCAGGGAGTGCGGAGATGGTTTTCTTCCGGAGTAACGCACAGGCAGAAATTATCCGACCAGGCTGGATAATTGAGGCTTGGTTTCCCAAGCCAGCCGAGAGCTTCATTCTCGGTAAAAGTAATATGCTTTAAGCAGTGATCACTACCTACAGGGTTTCAGGCTTACTCGTCAGGTTACAGTCACATCATCGGTATCCAGGTAGGATGAGCATCAAGAGGTAACGGTTAAAAAATACTCAATGGGCACAGGTTATGAACCTAACCCAGGAGTAGTAACCATGCACCTTGATTCCCCCAAGACCAAACGCCCTCTGCTTCGTCATTCCGGTAACAACAACCTTCACCTGTACGACTTGCCTACCTTTGACGGTATGCCCGTAATGCTTCCCGCAGGACCCTTCATTCGTGAGTACCTTTCCCGTCTGAAGCAGACCATTGATCTCGCGTTGGAGCATCATTCAAGGGTGCTGGCATTCCGAGTGGATCTACGTCTGCCCCTGGGTATCGACCTGCCTGACTACGCTTACACCAACGAAGTTATCAGCCGGTTCATTGACTCATTCAAGGCCAAAATCGAACACAACCGCGCCATGGCTCGTGAGCGGAATCCGTACGCCCATGACAGCAAGGTGCGTTACGTCTGGGCCAGAGAAATCGGAGAGATGGGGCGCCCGCACTACCATCTACTGATTTTGCTTAACCAGGAGGCTTACTACACGGTGGGGTGGCTCAAATCTAAAGCTAGCAATATCAATAACCGCATGAAAGAAGCCTGGGCGAGCGCTCTGGGGCTGTCAGTTGATGCCGTGAGAGGACTGGTGAATATCCCGCCAAACGCTGAATACCGCATAGAGCGAAATGTCCGCCCTGGTGATGTGGATGAACTGCCTGCACTGTTTTATAGGGCGAGCTACCTCTGCAAAGCCGCCACGAAGTCCTACGGGGATCGTCAGCGAGGCTTCGACACAAGTAAGGGCTAGATCAGATGTCCGGCCTTACTACGAGAAGTGGGGCCGCTTTTACCGACATGCCCGGCTTGGCAGAGCAGTGCATTCGCTTGTGAATGGTTGCTGGTAGGTCGGGCGATACGGTTGTTTCAATTAGCCCATGTCCGTCGACAGCGCAGTACGTGCAGAATCGCGAGCCTGGTGCGCTGAGCAGGAAGCAGGCTTTGCATTCCGCTGCCTTTCCGTTCCAGTCACGCAAAGCTTTCAGCATCGTTGCCGCGATGAGTTCAGATCTACCGTTTGCAGTGGCGTCTTGTGGCTGAGGTTGCCGATGGGCTGCCATTTCAGCTTGCATGGCGTGATGCGTCTTCAACGCTAAATCATGCTCGGCCGCTTCATTTGCGATGGCAAGCTGTCGGGCCTGTTCTTCAGCTTCACGCTCGGCCTGTTCTTTTAGCCAGGTAGCGTTCAGCTCAGAGGCCCGTGATTGGAGCTGCTGCAGCTTCAAGGTTTTTAACGCTTCGCCACGAAGACATCTGATCCAGGAGCGATTCGAGGGATCCTGCAGCACGGAATGCATGAAACTGTCAGCATCATTGATCTGCTCAAGGGTTAGGCGGTGCAAGTCAATCTCCATGCTGGAGTGTTCGAGAGCTTGAAGCTGACGGTAACGCTCATGCTCCATCCTGGAGGACATCTTGACGCGTACGATCAACTGTCGCCTAGATAGGTGAAGGACCGCATGGCCCCTCATGCCATCTAGTTCAACAAACCTTTCGACTGAGTCTGCTGTGACTGCTACGGGTGGTAGTTCGACCTTTTCTTCCAGCATTCTGCCGCTTGCTGTCGCAATTCTGGCCATGTCGAGGAAGTTAGGTAGCAGGAGCTGCTTGTGCTGCACGATCAGTGCAACTGCAGCGCGTCTGACTCCCTCGCGAAAGCCCGTGGTGCAATCATTTGATTGAGCGTGGCGAAAGTGAGGAGCAACTTTTTCGCCATTGTTGGCAGCATTCAGTGGCTGCCGGCAACCTGGGCAAATGCAGTTGCAGCGAAGACCATTCTCGACTTCAAAGGCGCGAAATAGGGCTCCATCACGCTCACCAAAAGGAATTTTGTTTTCGTGCATCATCCATGCTCCACGGTTTACATCACCCGGCCGGATGATAGCCGGTGAGCGTGCGCTCAAGAAGATCCGGGTTACATCAATCCCGTATGATCACAGCACTATTGGGCGAAGGATGATCAGTTGTGCAGAATCAGGATCTGCGGTGCCAGGAGTATTACCAGACTCGCTTTACTGGTTATCTAAATCAGTTCGCCCCAGGCAGAGCACTCGACGAGTGCCTGCATGATTTTCTGGATCAGCGTCCGCAAGGTAAGTACACCGCGCGCAATCGAGCGGCTGGATTGGTTGCTGCTGATTTCTGGTTGGTGCCCACCAACCTTGAGGGGGCTCAGGTTGCAAGCTTGGCGCTGGCGCGCGTTCTGCATTTCGATGATGTGATCAGCACGCAGCTGCTGGATCATTTGGCAGCTCATCATCCAGATGTTCTGCGCTGGGCCATTCGCTACTCGAAGCTGTTTACCCGCAGCGGATCACCGCTCTGGAAGCATCTTCGGGAGAGGCTGAGCGGCGATGCGTGGCAAGAATTCTTTGGCGTCTGTGATCGCCTTCTGCAGCAACTCGAACCTTTTGATGAAGCAATCGCTCAGGCTGAAAATCAGCTGAAGTCGCTCTCCCTGCTTGAGCTGCTTTCCTATCTCAGTGTATTGGCCTATGGCTGTCTGGGCGAGGTGAATGATGATCCGGCTGGCAAGGATTGGGGCGTCTACGAACGGATCGTTCTGCGCAGGCTTAAAGTCTGCACCGAATCTGATTTTCGAGTATCCGAGGAGGTGCTCGGCCGCTCGCTGAAACGGCACCTATCGCCAATGCTCTTCCCTGAGTCTGGCGGGGGAGCTGAATGTGTCGCTCATCTGGAAACGTTGGCTGTATTGGTCGCTGCAATGCGTGAGCGCATCGACTACGAAGGATCCATCGACTGGTTCTGCTACGGCAGTGAGTGTGATTACCAACTCAGGCCTGGGCAGTCAGTCATCTTCAATAAAACCGATGAGGGCACACAGCGTTGGAAGCGTACCGAGCGCAAAAGCCAGTTGTTCTGGTGTTACTGGATGCGCCGTGCAGTTGAGGTGTTTGCTGCTTCAGGTATGGCGGGGAAGATCATCGGCAGCCCTGAAAACCATGAGGCCAATCAGCTTGCTTATATAAAGGCCGTTCGTAGCAGGCTCTACTTACAGGTTGTCTTCGGGTTGGGTGAGCGCGTCAGGCTCAACGATGGCGCTGAAGTTTCGCTGCATCACGCCATGCTCGCTAGCGAGTTGACCATGGCGTTTTTCGAGCAGGCATACCTGCAGCCTTATCATCGCTACTTAGATGACTTAGGGGATCCCATCGCGGCGCTTGGGCGTTTGGCCTTTGAGGGGTTGTTGCAGGGTGAGAATCGCTTTCCCATGACCTGGTCGGAGCTGCCAGATAAAGTTTGGCGGATCCGTGCATGGACGGTCAGTGATGAGCATCCTGCAGGTGATGCTGATGCAGCCAAGGCGATTTTGCAGTTTTGGACCAGTGATCTGCAGGCGCTGTCTGCGCAGCTCAATCAGACGCCAAACATGCCAACGCCAAGACTGTACGAGCGGCCATTTTACAAGATCGGTCGCTACAGCTTTCAGTTTCCCTGGGTTGCCGGGAGGCAGAACAGTTTGACGGCTGCTGTGAATAACCTGCGCCGTGTCGATCAGCGTCGGGCTGAGTTACGCAGCGAAACGGAGCGTGTCGAACACCAGCTCGCCGAAGCGCTTAGGCAGAGGGGTTTCAGTGTCGTTGTTGGCTACCAGCCGCTTTTTAGTGAAGAGCCTGATGCCGGTGAGGTTGATCTGCTGGCATACCTGGACGGTGTGATGCTCTTGTTAGAGCTCAAGTCCGGATTTATCCGCTCAACACCGCACGAAGTCTGGCTGCATCGGACGAATACCCTGCGCAAAGCTGCCAGGCAGTTGGAGCGTAAACAGCCGGCTGTACTCCAAGCCTTTCAGGCGGACTCAGGCCTGCGTTCTCGACTTGGGCTCAGCGAGCACGAATCGATTTCAGCCCTGCATGCCTGGGTTGTCGACACGTCGATTGAGCTTGATGGTGAGGTTGTTGATGGCTTTCGTGTCGTGTCGCGCGAAGTCATTGAAGTGACCTTGCGCGATGAGCAGCACTACCTGAGAGCGTTTGATCAGGACGAAGAGGAGGAGCCTGAGTCGCTGTATCCTGATGGGTTCAGCCCGCAGGCGTTTGTCCAGATCATTGAACGCAACGAGATTTGGCAGGGCATGCTTTGATGGCATCTATTGGCAGATGCCTTCAGCAGGACGCAGCCAGAGTCCTAAGCGCAGTAGCTGGACGATACCGAATCGTCACGATTAGGGCGCGATTTGCATTCCCTGCTACACGGAAAGTTAACTAATCAAAATGAGTACCACCATGTTTGTAAAATACAAATATGGACGTGCGCCTAAGGCGTGCAATAAGATCCGTTCTAACACACAGATCAAGTGCCTCTAACTCATATGACGCTCATAAACTCTCTTGCAGAGCTCGCTCAGCCACAGCGTGATCGCCTGGCTTTTATCGAGCTTCGAGTACGCTTCGTTGGTGAGATTCGGCGGCAGGATTTGGTGGAGCGTTTTGCCATTCAGTCTGCTGCAGCGACCCGTGATCTTGCGCTGTACAGGGAGCTAGCACCCGGCAACATCGACTATGACTCTAAGGGCAAGACCTATGTCCTAGGCGCGGATTTCCGTTCGCTCTTCGATTACCCGGCCGAAAGAGTCATGTCGTGGCTGACACAGGCCTTCGGTGATGGCGAGCCGCTGAAGTTCAAAACTTGGGTACCCAGTGAAACTCCTTCCCGACTGACGAATCCCGATTTAGATGTGCTTGCGAGTGTGACCCGCGCCATCCATCAGGGCTGCCCCTTGGCAGTCGAGTACTACTCGATTTCCAGTGGTAAATCGAAACGCGAGATCGTGCCTTTTGCCTTGATCGATACAGGCCTGCGCTGGCACGTCCGCGCGTTCGACAGGAGGTCAGAGGAGTTCCGCGATTTCGTTATCACTCGGATAAAACGCCCAGTGGTGCTTAATGGCCAGGCCGTGGCAGCTCACGAGATGAGCGATCAAGACATTCAATGGACCCGAATCGTCGAGTTGGAGTTGGTGCCCCACCCAGACCAGCCCCGACCGGAGATCACTGAGATGGATTACAGCATGCAGGGTGGCGTATTGCGGATGAAGCTTCGGGCTGCCACCGCTGGCTACACCCTTCGCCAATGGAGTGTGGACTGCACGTCCGACCACAGCTTGCGCGGACACGAATACCGGCTGTGGCTTAGAGACCACCTTGCCATCTATGGCGTGCGAAATGCCGTGTTGGCACCGGGCTACCGCTCCCCTGACCAACAACGGCTCGAAGTCGAGTCGGACTGAGGGGATGAGCATGCTGGCAAAAATCGAAAGACTTATCGGCGAAATCGACGACCTCAACAGTAAGTTGATCCTGTTGGTAGGTCCCAGCCACAGTGGCAAGACCCAACTGTTGCGCCAACTGGGCGAAAAACTCAGCATCGCGCCGCTCAACGTCGGTTTGGAGTTAGGGCGACGTTTGGCAGCAACGCCAAACAACAAGCGTGGTTTCTCGGCAGGTGAACTGCTACGAGAGATTGCGGATAAGGAGCGTACTGCAGACCCGCTGCTGCTCGACAACCTAGAGTTGTTGTTCGAGCCGGGCCTGCAGATCAACCCGCTTGACCTTGTCAGGCGGTTAGCTCATTCCAAGCGCGTCCTGGCCGTCTGGCCGGGTGAGATGCGCAGTGGCCGACTGATCTACGCCGACATGAGCCATCCAGAACATCGTGACTACAGCTGCGAAGGCGTGGTCGTACTCGAAATTTGACCTGAATTTGAAAAAGAGAATGGGGAAGAGGGAACCATATGCCCACTAACATGAAATACGGAGATTTGATCCAGTTCGAGCAGATCGAGTCAGTTATTCAACTACTCGATGCCGGACGCCCGGACGAGGCCAAGAAGCTTGTCGCGACCTACGTGATTTCCGACGACATGGCCGAGCGGATCTCCAAACTCATGGTTCCCCAGCTCAGTTTTGACGAGTCGGTCGATCACAAAGGTGTGCTGATCGTCGGTAACTACGGTACTGGTAAATCGCACTTGATGTCGGTGCTGTCGCTGGTGGCCGAAGACGCCGCTTACGCGCCTATGATTCGCCATCCCAAGGTTGCTGAGGCAGTTGCCCCAATCGCAGGTCGCTTCAAGGTGCTGCGCATTGAGGTAGGCGGACTGCAAATGCCGCTACGCCAGATCATTACCCTGCAGCTTGAGCGTTTCCTCGAGAAGCTCGGCGTCGACTACACATTCCCGACCGCGGAAAAGGAGCTCAACAATAAGGACTCCTTCGAGGAAATGATGGCCGCGTTCGGCGAGAAATTTCCGGACCAGGGTGTGCTGCTGGTTGTCGATGAATTCCTGGAGTTCCTACAGTCCCGTCGCGACCACGAGCTGGCGCAGGACCTGGCCATCCTGCGTCAGATCGGTGAAGTCACCAAGCATCTGAAGTTTCGCTTCGTTGCCGGCGTGCAGGAGGCTATTTTCGACAGTGTGCGCTTCCAGCATGTGGCGGATAGCATGCGCCGCGTCAACGAGCGGTTTACTCAGATTCTGATTGACCGCCAGGACGTTAGCTTCGTCGTTTCCGCGCGTCTGTTGAAGAAAACTGCCGATCAGCAGAACAAGATCCGCGAGTACCTGACGCCGTTCGCCAAGTTCTATGGCTCCATGAACGAGCGTATGGACGAATATGTGCGTCTGTTCCCGGTACACCCGGATTACCTGAAGACTTTCGAGCAAATCCACTTCACCGAGAAGCGTGGAGCGCTCAAGACCATCGAGTCCGCCATGCTGGCGATCCTCGACCAAGATGTGCCTATTGACCGGCCACAGTTCATAAGCTACGAAAGCTTCTGGAACACCATCAAAGCTAACTCGGTATTGCGCGCCGACCCGAATATTAAGGAAGTGATGCGTGTCTCTGAGGTGCTGGAGTCGCGGGTTCAACAGGCCTTCACGCGCCCGGCCTACAAGCCGATGGCGCTACGCGTCATCAACGCGCTGGCCGTGAACCGTTTGACCACCGGCGGCGACATTCACATTCCGATTGGCCCCACGGCCGCTGAGCTGCGCGACGCCTTGTGCCTGTTTCAACCGGGCGTGGAAGACATGCCGGGTGAGCCCGCCGAGAATCTGCTGTCAATGGTGCAGACCGTCATGCGGGAAGTGCTGAAAACCGTCAACGGTCAGTTCATCTCCAAGGCGCCGGACACCGAGCAGTACTACCTCGATCTCAAGAAGGACATCGACTACGACGCGCAGATCGAAAAGCGTGCCGAAGCCCTATCCGACGACGCGCTTGATCGTGCTTATTACAGTGCCATCAAGAAGTTGATGGAGTGCACCGACGATCTGAGTTACCCCGGATTCCAGATCTGGCAGTACCAGGTCGAGTGGCAAGAGCGCCGTGTCGAGCGTATGGGCTATCTGTTCTTTGGTGCCCCAAATGACCGGCCCACCGCCCAACCTGAGCGCGACTTCTATATCTATTTCATCCAGCCCTTTGACAAGCCAAAGTTCAGCGATAACCACTTGGCAGACGAAGTATTCTTCCGCCTGAAGTCGCCGGACGAGGACTATAAGCGTTACCTGTCGCAATATGCGGCTGCACGTGATCTGGCGTCTACTGCCAGCAGTGGAGCAAAAAACATCTACATCTCAAAGGCAGACGATGCCCTGCGTGCCATGAGCAAGTGGCTACAGGATAAGCAGAGTTCGGCATTCGAGGTCACCTACCAGGGCAAGACCAAGACGCTGCAGGAGTGGGCCAAAGGTGTTTCGCTGCGCGACCGGGCGCGGCTTGGTGCCGACGAGCGCATCAACTTCCGCGACGTGGTGAACGTCATCTCGGGCTTAGTGCTAGGCCAGCGCTTTCTCGATCTCTCGCCGGAGCACCCTACCTTCTCGGTGCTGGTGACCGAAGCCAACCGCAAGCAACTGATCGGTAATGCGCTGCGTACCCTGGCCGGTGGCACTCGCACCAAGGACGCGGCTGCCATTCTCGATGCCCTGGAACTGCTTGATGGCGATCGCATCGATCCGACGAACTCTCGCTACGCCCAGGAAGTGCTGAATCGCCTCAACGCCAAGGGCCACGGCCAGGTGCTCAACCGCAGCGAACTGCTCTCGGGCACCTCAGACGTCGAGTATTTCGCGCCGATCAAGTACCGGCTGGAGCCCGATCTGCTGGTTACTGTGCTGGGCGGCCTGGTCTACTCCGGCGACATCGTGCTGTCTATCACCGGCGACAAGATCGACTCCGGCAAGCTGGCCCAATTGGCTGACCGCTCCATTGAAGAGCTCAAGCAGTTCAAGCATGTTGAAGCTCCCAAGGAGATCAACCTCGCGGTGCTGCGCGCCCTGTTCGAGTTGTTTGACCTGCCGTCTGGCCTCGCCCAGAAGGCTAGCCAGGGTGACACCGAGCCGGTAATCAAGCTGCAGGAGAAACTCAGTGGGTTGGTGCCGCGCGTGCTCAAAGCTGGCTCCGACCTTCAACAAGGCAAGCTCGGCTTCTGGGGCCAAAATCTGCTACGTGAGGAAGAAGCCAAAGACTGGCACTCCCGGCTGGACGCACTGAAGAAGTTCACCGAGTCGCTGGCGCCGTACAACACTGTCGGCAAGCTCAAGAACCTGCGCGTCACGCAGGAAGACATCAACGGCCATAAAAAGAATCTGGAGGTATTGGCCGCTGTCGAGCGCCTGCTTGAACTAGTGGTCGAGCTGGGCAGCACGGCTTCTTACTTGTCGCAGGCAGAGATGGTGCTACCTGTTGAGCACCCGTGGGTGAAGCAGGCCGAGGCCGCCCGCAAGGCGTTACAGGAGAGATTGAGCCAGGACCGCACGGCAGAGCATGCTTCCGAGTATCGGCAGACGCTCAGCCAGCTCAAGAAGGACTACATCACCGCTTATATCGCCAGCCACAGCAAGGCGCGGCTGGGCGTGTCAGAGGACAAGACCCGCAACGCCCTGCGCAAGGACGACCGCCTGCTGGCGCTGCGCGTGCTGGCCGGCGTATCGCTGATGCCCACCAGTCAGCTTACCGCCTTCGAGGAGTCACTCAATAGCTTGAAGAGCTGTTCCTCGCTGGATGAGCCGACTCTGGTCGCCGCAGCCGTTTGCCCGCACTGCCAGTTCCGCCCGTCTGCTGAGCAGCTGGAGCTGATCCCAGCGGCCAACCGGCTGCACAAGCTGGACGATGATCTGGATCAGTTGGTAGCCAACTGGCAGCAAACGCTGCTGGAAAACCTGGAGGACCCGTTCACGCAGGACAGCCTTGGTCTGCTGCCGACCGCGTCCAAGAAGCTGATTGACGCCTTTCTGACCTCACGGAAGCTGCCGGAGCCGATGACATCCGAGTTCGCCAATGCCGTGCAAGAGGCGCTGTCGGGGCTGGAGAAAATCGCGGTCAAGGGCGACGAGGTCAAGCAGGCGCTGCTGCAGGGCGGCTCACCAGCCACGCCAGACGACCTGCGTAAGCGCTTCGACATCTTCATGAACGAGCGCTGCAAGGGCAAAGATGCCACCAAGCTGCGCTTCGTGATCGAGTGATACGCCCTGATCACCCGACTATGAAAAAAAGAATTTGAGGAACAACTGATGAGTGATCTTTTCCAGAACCACGCGGCCAACTCCGGCCCCGTTGAATGCCTCGGGCAAACATTCCCGAGTGATGAGGCTCGCCGCGAGCATTACCTGAAGTTGCTTGCCGAAAAGCTGAAAGATCCGGCGTTCCGGAAAATTGAGGGTTTCCCTATCGGTTCGGACGAAGCTATCTTGGAGCTTTCTGATCCACCGTATTACACGGCATGCCCCAATCCATTTCTTAGGGATTTCGTAAAAAGTTATGGGTCGGAATACAAAACAGGAATCGAAATCCGCCACGTAGAGCCATTCACTGCTGACGTAAGCGAGGGAAAGAACGATCCGATTTACAACGCACACAGCTACCACACCAAGGTCCCTCACAAAGCGATCATGCGCTACCTGTTGCATTACACGCAGCCAGGAGAGCTTGTCCTTGATTCTTTTTGTGGAACTGGGATGACAGGGGTAGCCGCACAACTTTGCGGAGATCGGAGAGCCGTGGAATCTCTGGGTTACACGGTGGATGATAAGGGAATAGTTTTTGATAGTGTTAATGAAAGTGGCAAAACAGAGTTGCGCGCGATATCAAAAATCGGCCCAAGAATCCCAGTGCTCAACGATCTATCCACGATTGGTGGATTCATTGCGTATAACTTCAACTCGTCCGTCGATACTCACGACTTGGAGTCAGCAACAGTAGAAATTTCAAAGGCTCTCCAAAAAAACTATGGGTGGATGTATCAGACACTTCATCAGCCAACCGATCAACAACTAGATTCCGCCTTGCAATTAGTTGAACACAATTCATTGCCAGATCTTTCAGGGGTAGGGTTGTGCGCACGGATTAACTACACTGTTTGGTCTGATGTGTTTTCATGCCCGGAATGCGCACATGAAATTGTCTTTTTTGATGTGGCGCTCGATCATGAGAACGGCGGCGTTAGAGATGACCTTGCATGCCCAAGCTGCAGTGCTCGATTCGGAAAAAAGGAGTTGGGAAGAGCATGGGAAACGAAAATTGATACAGCGCTTAGCCAAAATACTAAGCAAGCTAAGCAAGTGCCTGTCTTAATTAATTACAGTGTCGGCAGGCAGCGGCATGAGAAGCGCCCGGACAAAGTAGACCTCGCCTTGATCACCAAAATTAGCGGAGTTGAGATCAAGGATAAATATCCGACTACGAGGATGTCGGAGGGTGCGGAAACGCGCAGGAATGATCCCATTGGCGTGACGCACGTGCACCACTTTTATACCCACAGGAACTTGATCGCACTATCGGCTTTGAGATCCATGTGCTCAGGGCCTCTAGGGCGACAGCTTCTGTTTGGCTTTACGTCCACCCATCAGTTCGTGAACAGACTTTGCAGGCTGAATGTCTCCAACTACTTTAGCGGGAAAGGTGGGAAAGTCGATAAGCCTCTTGATGGAACCTTGTATGCGCCATCAATCTCTCTTGAGTTGAATGTGATTGAAAAGTGGAGCCTTCGTTCTAATATGGATAAGGTGCTTCGCAATCATAAGAACAAATATGTGGTTTCGACAGGCTCTGCGTTCTCCATGGACGTGCCACCTAACTCACTGGATTACATTTTTATTGACCCTCCGTTCGGGGGTAATTTGATGTACTCAGAACTCAATTTTCTTTGGGAAAGCTGGCTGAGCGCCACTACGAACAATCTAAGTGAAGCAATTCAAAGTAAAGAGCAAGGAAAATCAATTGACGACTACAGAAGATTGATGAGTGCAGGCTTCTCTGAGGCTTATCGCATATTAAAGCCTGGCCGATGGATGACTGTCGAATTCTCCAACACTCAGGCGTCTGTTTGGAACGCAATTCAGACGGCACTACAAGAAGCCGGCTTTGTCGTTGCTAATGTTTCAGCGATCGACAAGAAAAAGGGTAGCTTTAAAGCAGTCACTACAACTACTGCAGTGAAGCAAGATTTGATTATCAGCGCTTACAAGCCCAATGGAGGGCTTGAAGATCGTTTTGCTGCCAATCTCAATAGTGAAGAGTCTGCTTGGGATTTCGTCAGGACACACCTGGGTTATTTGCCAATAGTCAAATTTCGAGTCGGCGAACTAGAGTTTATTGTTGAGCGTGACCCGCGTATTATCTTTGATCGAATGGTCGCTTGGTTTGTACGACACAACACGCCAGTACCCATGTCATCTCATGAGTTCCAGTCCGGGCTCATGCAGCGCTTCGTAGAGCGTGACGGTATGGTGTTTCTGCCGGATCAGGTGGCTGAGTACGACAAGAAGCGGTTGCAAGTTGCCGTCGCGCCGCAGATGGAGATGTTTGTCTCTGACGAGCGAAGCGCGATCGACTGGCTGTCAGATTTCCTGAAGCGTCGCCCATCGACTTACCAAGAAGTCAGCCCGGAGTTCATGGGTCAGCTTGGCGCAGGCTGGAAAAAGCACGAGACCAAGCCCGAGCTGTCAGCGTTGCTAGAGGACAACTTCCTGAAGTACGAGGGTACAGGTGAGGTGCCCAGCCAAATCCACAGCTACCTCTCGACCAATCACAAGGATCTTCGTGGGCTGGAAAAGAACAGTCCTGCATTAGTGGCCAAGGCCAAGGATCGTTGGTACGTGCCCGACCCAAACAAAGCGCAGGACCTGGAGAAGAAGCGCGAGAAGGCCTTGCTCAAAGAGTTCGACGCCTATCGATCGTTGACAGGCCGCAAGATTAAGGAGTCGCGTCTCGAGGTATTGCGTGCAGGCTTCCGCGCGGCGTGGGCCAACAAAGACTACGCGACGATCATCAGCATCGCCGACAAACTGCCTGATGCTACATTGCAAGAGGATGAGAAGCTGCTCACCCTCTATGACCTCGCGCTAACTCGTACCGAAGACGGGATCTGATCGTGGCCGGTAGCGGATTCATAATCGGCGATTGGTGCTGGTTCACCCGGCAGGCATCACCGTGCCGAGTGATCGAGCGGCAGGACATGTGGGGCGAGGTTGCCTACCGCGTTTGGCTGCCGGCCAAGGACGCGGTGGTGCGTGCGCGGGCGGTGGATCTGGCTCCGCTGGAAAGCGTGCGCCCGAGTGTGGAGCAGATCCTGCACGCCACGGCGGCGGCCAAGCTGCTGGATGCGCTGGAGGACAACCTGCTACTGGCACCGATCCAATCTAGCGTTGTGCCGCTGCCGCACCAGCTCTACGCGCTGAACCGCGCGGTAAGCCGTGATCGCATCCGCTACCTGTTGGCCGATGAGGTCGGCCTCGGTAAGACCATCGAGGCCGGATTGGTGCTGCGCGAGCTGAAACTGCGTGGCCGGGTGAAGCGCATCCTGGTGGTGGCACCCAAGGGCCTAGTACGCCAATGGCAGGCCGAAATGCGCCTGCACTTCGGTGAGAAGTTCCAGTTTATCGAGCCGTCCGAGTTGGCTGCCTTTCGTCAGTGGCGCAACGATGGCGTCGGCGAAGAAGAGAACCTATGGCGCATGCACGACCAAGTGATCTGTTCGCTTGACTCGGTCAAACCCATGGAGAGTCGCCGCGGCTGGAGCTTGGAGCAACTGCAAACCTACAATCGCGAGCGTTTCGAGGACTTGATCGCCGCGTCATGGGATCTGGTTATTATCGACGAGGCCCACCGTATGGGTGGCAGCACCGAACAGGTTGCGCGCTACAAGTTGGGCGCGGCGTTGGCAGAAGCATCGCCCTATCTATTGCTGCTGTCGGCCACGCCACACCAGGGCAAGACCGACCAGTTCATGCGCTTAATGCAGTTGTTGGACCGGGAAGCATTTCCGGATGAAAGCAGTGTTAGCCGCGACCGGGTGCGGCCATTCGTGATCCGCACAGAGAAGCGACTGTCGATCAATGCCGAAGGCCAGCCACTGTTCAAACCGCGCGTGACCCGGCTACAGGCGGTCGCATGGCAGGCGCGGCATGGCTCGCAGCAGCGTTTGTATGAGGCAGTGACCGACTATGTTCGCCACGGCTACAACCAGGCGATGGCAGCCAAGCAGCGTCACATCGGCTTCTTGATGATACTGATGCAGCGGCTAGTGACGTCGAGTACCGCAGCCATCCGCACCACGCTGGAGAGGCGGCAGGCCCTACTCGATGTAGCACAGCCCCAAGCGAACCTATTCGAGAACACCAGCCAGGACGAGTGGGCGGATCTCGATGGGCAATCTCAGGTGGATCTGGCCATGCAATCTAGTGGCTGGGAGCTGGAGAAGTCCGAAGTCGAGATGCTACTGGAACTGGCGCGCGAAACCGAAGCAGCGGGCACCGATGCTAAGGCCGAGGCGCTGCTGGAGCTCGTTTACAAGCTGCAGCAGGAAGAAGGTGACCCGGCGCTGAAGGTGCTGATCTTCACCGAGTTCGTGCCCACCCAAGCGATGCTGGCCGATTTTCTTTCGAGTCGTGGTTTCTCGGTGGCGACGCTCAACGGCAGCATGGATCTGGAAGCGCGCACTCGCGCTCAGCAGGTGTTCTCTAAGGATGTGCGCGTGCTGATTTCAACAGATGCCGGCGGCGAAGGTCTGAACCTGCAGTTCTGCCACGTTATCGTCAACTTCGATATGCCGTGGAACCCGATGCGGATTGAACAGCGCATTGGCCGCGTCGACCGTATCGGTCAGCACCATGTGGTGCGCGCCATCAACTTCGTACTGGAAGATACGGTCGAACACCGTGTTCGTCAGGTGCTGGAGGCGAAGCTCGAGATCATCGCGCAGGAGTTTGGCGTCGACAAGGCGGCCGACGTTATGGACTCGGTCGAGGCCGATCCGATCTTCGACGAGTTGTTCTTGCACGGCCTGCAGAACCCGGATGCGATCGAGCAGGAATGCGACGCCGTGGTTTCGCAACTGCGATCCGCTCTGGCAGAGTCGAAGAAGAACAGCGATCTGCTCACAACGGAGCACGATCTAGACGCGGACGACGCCCGTAAATGGCGTGATCATCCGGCCCAGTTCTGGCTGGAACGCGCCATCACTAATGGGTTGGCCGCACGCGGTGGTTCAGCCACCAAAGCTGGTAGTGCCTGGCGAGTGAATTGGGCGGATGGCAGCGAGTCGGCGCAGGCGTGTTTCGACGCCCGCACGGCGGACGAGAACCCGGAATTGGAGTGGGTGACGATGGAGGACCCGCGCGCCCGCGCCATCATCAGCGAACTACCACGCTTTGTTGCCGGCCAGCCGCTGCCGGTGATCCGAGTGACGGGCTTGCCCGATTCAGTGCGCGGCATCTGGTCCTTGTGGGAGATCAGCCTGGCAGCGGAAGGCTTAAGCCGGAAGCGCTTCCTGCCGGTGTTCGTCAACGAGGAAGGCCGTCCCTTCGTGCCCACGGCCAAGCGTGTGTGGGACCTGCTGCTGACCGAGACCGTAGACGTGCACGCTCTGACAGGCACCGAGGAGTCGGTGAAGTGGTTCGAGGCATCGCATGCGGCCGCCAGCACTCAGGGCGAGCTGATCTTTACCGAGTTGGTGAATGAACACCATGCCCGACTGAAGGAGGAACGCGAGCGCGCGGTGTATGCATTCGAAGCACGAAGTCACGCGATCGGGCGAATCGGCCTGCCAGCCGTGCGCGAGCATCGGCGCAAGCGACTGCAGCAGGAACACGAGGCACGTATGGCTGCTCTGGATTACATGGAAGCTAGCGTGCCGAATTTGAATGCCGTGATGGTGGTGCGTGTCTCCGGCGATGTGATGCCCGGAGCTAATATGAAGAAAGAGTGTGTGGCATGAGCCAGTGGTCAGAACGCATTCTCAGCCACTTCACGGCCGACCTCACTCGGCTGTGGGTGGCCTGCGACCCCGACGACGTGCTGCTCGACGAGAAGCTGCTGTCCGAGCTGCGTGGCCGGGGTTTCGAGGTGATGCTGTACGAAGACCCGTTTGCCTTCCGGGCGGAGTTCGAGGAGCGTTACCGCGCCGCATGGGATCGGGGTGAACAAGGGCCTGCGCCCTCGTTGGTGCTGCATCTGCGCAGTGCAGATGCGAATGAATTGCCGTGGGATCTTGTTCACCACGGGCGTGTAGTTCGGCTAAGTCTTGCTGAGCTTTTCCCCAGGTTGGCGTACAACACGGTGCAGCAGCTCGAATCGGAGCATTTTGCCGGGCTGTTTCATGCCCACCAGACCGAATTGCAGTCAGCGCGCGGCGAGAACGAGTCCAAAGACTTCATCCTCGAGCACGTCTATCAACTGACGCCGCGATCCATTCGCAACCCGGTGGACTTCTGGCGTGAGCTGCTACGGATGCACTTCGCCAACCGTTCCTTACCTCCGCTGTTTGCGCAGCATGCGGCGTTGATCATCCAAGGCAAGGGGTTGTTTGCGGATCAGCCTATCGCTACGTGGTTATCTTCCAAGAGTGTGCTGCTACGGGTGGTTCAGGATGCGTGGCACCACTACCTGTCGAGTTTGGGGCTAGATGGCACACGCACAGGGGAGCCGCCGCCACCAGCTTATTTGGCAAAAGATGGCGTCGCTAAGATCGAGATCCCCTTCGATCACTCCGATGTGCAGGTGTTGGTCGATTCCATGTTCCTCGATGGCAGCTTGCATCCGTTGGCGGTGCACAGCGTTCCGACAGGCATACCGAGTTGGATCAAGGCCGGAATCGTCCAGGACCCAGCTGCATTGCAGGTCTTGGTGCTTAAAGGCATCAATGGACTTATCGAGGCAACGCCTACAGCGGCATCTTCACACAAGGACTGGAGTGAGTTCGCCAAGCGCTACGGGGAGATTCTGGCTCGCACACACGGTCTGCCTGGTACTGATGGCAGTGAGCATCTTCCGGCCATTCGCGATCGCATCAAGACTCTGCAGGCGCAGTCAGACGAGCAGCTGCAGGCTTGGGTCGCGGCTAAGCATTACGCTGACCTGATCCTGCAGCCGGTCACCAAGGGGCCAGTGATGGTGCATCACGTTCCACGCTTCTTACGCCATCGGCGGTCCGCAGGAGAAACCAGAGTGGCCTTGCTGGTGTTTGATGGATTGGCATTCGATCAGTGGGTGCAGATCCGAGAGAGCCTGGTCGCTTCAAAAAAACGGTTCGCGTTCGATGAGGGAGCTGCGTTCGCGTGGCTGCCCACTGTGACATCGGTGTCACGACAAGCGTTGTTCTCCGGCCTGAAGCCGCGTGAATTCAACGATTCCATCGATCGGACGGACAAGGAGGAATCCTTGTGGAAGACGTTCTGGCAGAACGAAGGCGTCAACCCCAATGAAGTGATGTATCGCCGCGCGCTGCGCCAGATCAATCAACTCGACGCACTGGAAGCGGATCTGATTGACCGGTGTCCAAAAGTGATCGGTCTGGTGATCGATGAAGTGGATGACCGGCTCCACAAGGAACGATCGAAAAAAGACGTGGCCATGTGGATTGGAAACTGGCTTGCGACTGGCTTTGTCGATCGACTGTTCTCGCTGCTGCTGGACAAGGGCTACCACATTTACCTCACCGCAGACCACGGCAATGTCGAGTCAACCGGTGTCGGCAGACCCAACCAGGGCGTGATTGCAGAGACGCGCGGCGAACGCGTTCGTGTCTATCGCAGCGAGCCTCTGCTGGCCGACTCCGCTAAGGCCTATCCGACCACGGTCAAGTTGGACATCGCTGGACTACCGGCAAACTTCATGCCCCTATTCGCAGGCGGACGAACCGCCTTCGTACAAGAAGGGGAGCAGGTCGTGGTTCACGGCGGGGTATCGGTCGAAGAGTTGATCGTGCCCTTTGTGAAAGTTATTTATTCAGGAGATGTGGCATGACAACCAAGGTGCCACTTATCGGCTTTGATCGATTTGTAGACATCGTGTGGTGTCGAGGCGCCTTTGATGCCGCCACGACTCAAAGCTCTATCGAGGTCGTAAGGGCTCAGGTTGCTACGATGCTACCGGGCTCTGAATCACAGAGGAAAACATTAGATATTCTCAAGCGCTTGAGTACCAAGCCCTTCGAACATTTGAATGATTTCATTGATCGGGGTATCTCGATCTACAAAAAATGGGGTGAAGTCAGTGTCCTTCCTCTAGCTTGGGGAGCATCGATAGCCAGCTACCCATTCTTCGGGAAGACTGCTGAAACAACCGGTCGTCTTCTATCTTTGCAGGGTGATTGCTCGATTAAGGAACTTCAGCGTCGGATGGCAGAGCAGTATGGTGACCGTACTGGGATAGAGAGGGCTGTAAGCAGAGTGTTGCAATCTCAGGCAAGCTGGCAAGCCTTAACGCGAGATGAGACCGCTAAACGAGTAATCAAGCTAGACGCCATTTTAGTTGAGGACGACGAGCTCACTGCGTGGCTAATCGAAGCGGCTGTCCGCTACGCTGGCAGGCCAGTTTCGGTGACCAGCTTGCAATCGCTGCCTGTACTATTCCCGTTCAGCTTGACGCGACCCCTAGCTTACGTGGTATCGAACAGTTCGAACCTCAGCATCCGATCGGAAGGACCGAGTAATCAGCTCGTCGCTTTGCGCGAGAAAGTCTAATGCGAAGTTACAGCCAATGGCCCGGCACCTCGATTCCGAAGTTCTTCGACACAGTAGTCAGTGAGGCGAGAATCTCTGTGTGCCGTGCCTGATCGTTTAGCTGCCAGGTCGCTCGTCGTTCCAGCAGGCTCTTCAGCTCGCCCAGGTTGTACATGCCAAGACGGTGAAAATTGCCCCAGCTGGGAATGCCAAACAGGTTGTATATGACCACGGTGGCGTCGCGTTCGCTGGCCAAGCGCTTGTCGCCAGTCAGCTTCTCGGCTGCTTCCTCGGCTTCGTCGCGATCGTCGTAGGTGTTGAGTAATTTCATTGGTGTCTAGTTTGAGGTCCAATCGGGCTGCAGATTTTGCCTGACCCGCAAAAAAAGAACATCAAGAGGAATTGTTCAGGGAGAGCCGCAGGCAAGCGGCTTTCCCTGAATATGAGGCCTATCGAATCAACCTCGCTGCATTCGACTGAAGATCCAGCACGCAAGCACTAGCGCTATCAGCATTAGCGGAAATCGCACCACCAGAATCACCAATAGCAGCAGAGTCAGGCAGCCAGCGAGTATTCCGGCAAACACGAATACAGCGGTGAATGTGCGTAACAGTAGTTTCATGCTGTCTCCTTACAGATAGCCTTGTTCAGCCATCGACACACAGCCCTCACTGCCCACCACGATGTGGTCGATCGTTCGGATATCAACCAGATTCAGCGCATCCTGAAGCTTGCGGGTCAGCACACGGTCGGCTTGGCTGGGTTCCGGGTCACCTGAAGGGTGGTTATGAACCAGGATCACTGCAGCAGCGTTATGCTCAAGGCAGATTTTGACGACTTCTCTTGGATAGACGCTGGCTCCATCTAGAGTGCCGCGAAACAACTCCAGAAACTCCAGCGTACGGTGTTTGTTGTCCAGCATGAGGAGGGCGAAAACCTCGTGTTCGTAGCTCCCCAGTAGCGTCTGTAAGTGGCTGAATACCGCCGTGGGGGACGTGAGCGATCGCCCCCGGCGAAGGCGTTGGCTGGCCAGTTGCTGGGCCATCAATAGGATGTCGGCTTCGCTCACAGGTGACTCGACCAGATAGGTGCCAGTGGCTTCACCGGCTTTCAGCTTGTGCAGTTTCATCTCTTGCTCCATGGCTGGCTGGCCGGTTTCAGGTGTTAAGGGATTGTTGCTGGCATTGGCTTTCCAGCTTTTCAGCCAGGCTGGGTTTGGCTGATGGCTGCTGTGTTGGTCTATGGGGAGGCTGCTCACTGTTTTCAGTGGCAAAGAACTCTTCGACGATTGCGCCGACGTCTTCTTCACTGTCTTCGAAGGCTCCATTGCCGAAGCCACGCTTGGCGGCATCGTCTAGCGCAACCTGATCGAAACCGGCTGCCTGCCGTTGTGCGTCTTGTTCGTTGGCAGTCAGCAGCGTCTCGGCCATGTTCATGCCGCCGCGTATGGTCAGGTCGACGTAGAAGATCGGTGTGCCATGGCTCTGCCGAGTCGACTTGCCACGCAGCCGTAATTCCAGCGGGAGGCAAGCCAGTCGGTTGCCAGAAATAGCCTGGAAGTAATGCAGTCGAGCAGCCAGGGTGCGGATGCTGTTGAAGCCGGTGGTACGGAACACAAAACTGCCCAACGGATCGTCATCTCCAATCAGCACATTCAATCGGCCGTAAGGCTTGCATGCTCCCCCCTTTGCTAGCGGGCAGGCATCTGGTGACGGACAAGGTAGTGACTGCATACCCTCCTGGGTAACTCGCTTGCAGGTCTCGCCGTTGCCCACACACAGTGGCCGGCCAGACTGTCGATCAAACAGCGTATAGTCGGCGCGGAAATTCAGCTCCGGTTCGTTGAACAGCAGGCGCACCGGGATGCTGCGCAGCTTGTCTTCTTGGCTTTTACGCAGCTCGTCATTGAGTGGGTGCAGCAGCCAGCCGTCCTTGCCTTGTACCTGCGAGGTGATGGTGAATTGATCATCTTTCTCTGGCAGGCGTTTGCCGTTTTTCTCGATGACCTTACCGATTGAAATCCGTCCGAGAACCGGCGGGGTTATAGCGAGACCTTTGAGCATTGTGGTTCTCCTGTAAACGAAAAAAGGCCAGCCACGCAGCGTTAACTGGATGGACTGGCCAAGGGGAGAGAATGGTTGAGGTTGGGGCATCAGCCGATCAGAAAGCGCCGGCTGCCTTCTTTGAGCTTGGTGTATCGAACCTGCAGGTAGGGCTTGTCCTTCAGCATGCGGTCAACATCGAGCACGTTGCTGTCCTTGGATTTCTTCCAACTGATGAAACCGTTGCTGAACTCGGCGCGGGTGGCATCACCCATGGCCTGTTGCAGCATCTGCTTGAGCTGGGCCTCGCGGGTTTCCTTCTCTCTTATGGACTGGCGCACCGCCTTGAGTTCCAGGTAGGCCGCTGCCAAACCGGCACGGCCACTGAAGTCGACAGTCTGTCCGTTGTCTTCTGGATAGAGCGCGCGCAGAGCTATTTCAGCCGAGGCTGAGCCATCAGCCGGCGGTGGTATGTCGGTCTCGACGTAGCGCCAGAACTTGCGTTCCAGCTCAATCAGGCGAGCAATCATCTGCTCGTCCCGTTCGATGCGGTGGATCTCCAGCGTCTGGCCACCGAGCAGCACGGCAACATCTGCAGCCTGCTTGCCGGTGACAGCGAGCTGGTGCATCACCTGCAGCTGCACATATTCAGGCACGCCTTCTTTCCAAAGGCGTGCGCCGTTTATGCCGGCGGTCTTGCATTCGAGAATCTGCACATAGTCAGCACCGATTACTTCGCGGTCGATGTTGGCCAGCATCCAGGGCAGTTCAGGATCAGGGTGTTGCAGCACGGCGTTGATGCGTCGCACCTTGTTCTTCGTACGCTTGCTGTAATGCCAGGCAACGACTGGTTCCAGCACATTGCCCCAGTACATCGGACTTTCTTCATCGTGCGGATCTGCCTTCGGTAACGTGGTGTCACGCCCGGTTTTCTCCATCCACAGTTCCAACTGCGATTTGTAGGGATTTAGGCCCACCGCAGCACCAGCATCCGAACTGCCGATGCCCTGCTTACGTACCGCCAACCAATCTTCACGCGGTAGTTCCTTGGTACTGATCAAGCGCAGCGCCGGGCGCGGCTTGCTGGAGCTGCTCAACGGAGTAGCTGTCATTGCATTCACCTTGCGGAAATAGAAACGCCCGATCAGCAACTAGGCTGATCGGGCGTTATGGGGTGGGAAGTAAGAGGTCACGCGACCAGTTGCAGAGCGGTATCCAATGCACGTTGTTTGATCTGCGCGCCCTGGCCGAACCAGGCCGAGTCCATGCGGTACTCTTTGCTACGTGCCCGGCGTTCGTGATCGACAAACTCGGTCACGGCGTTGAGCAAGCCCCAGACGGTGCCGCGTGCTGAGTCGAGTTGACTGCCACGACCACGACCCTCGTACAGCTCCTGGACTTTGCGCAGTGCGCGTTCGTTAGAAAGCACCTCGGGAAGAGCACCGGTCGGATTGGTTTCGCACAGCACGTTCATAAAGAAGCCCAGCGCCTCATGCCACTGCACCTTGCGCTCGGCCAGCGCGCGCATGCGGTACATAAAGTCGTCCCATTGCGAGACGGCGATGCCAAGCTGTTTCTTCACCACCGTTGAATCGAAACGCGTGTTGTGCGGCACCTTGATCGCACGGCTGGTGCCGTCCAGGGCGATGGTCAGGGTGTTGTTGCACACCACGCGAACCGTGGTTGGCGTTGCCGTGGTGGCCAGGGTGCCGTCGCAGGATGTGGCCAGCAGCAGATAGCCGTTCACCTGATCATTACCCTTGATCGCAGCACCCTGACCGGTACGCGCCAGGGCCCAGAACTTGCGCCCGCCCTTGAGTACACCGGCTGTTTCCAGCTCGTAGCCAGAGACCTCAGTGAGATCCCGGTAGAACTCCAGCACTTCGCGCGGCTGCACGGTGTGATAGCGGTTGGAGACCACGGACAGCGGTGCCTTGGTATCCGAGCGGAACAACACTTTCTGCTCAGGGAACGAGTGGATCGCGCCCAGCGTGCCGATGCTGTCCGATTTGAAATGCACAGGGCTTTCCTGGATCTGCCAGTCCATGCCGGCTTCGCGTTGCCAGACTTCGATGGGTTGTTTTTGCGTGAGCTGATTGCCCAGGCCGTGCCACGGAGCAGCGCCAGCGTAGGCCATAGTTTCGACGAGATGAGCCATGGTTGAAATTCCTTTGGGTGCAGGCCGGCATAAAGCGCCGCGCACAGCGCAGCACCGTCCGGACGATATGGATAGAAAATGTGTGGTGCGGCCAAGTCAGGCCGGCAGGTTGAAGCGATGACCGCAGAGCAAGCAGAGGTTATGGGCCAATACGTGTCGGTCGAGCGTATCGCCCAGCTGCGCTCCGAGCGCACAACCACCAACCCCGCCGGCCAGGCCTCCGAGGATGGCACCTGATACGTAACCGAGAGTGACGCCGAAAGGCCCGGCGATAGTGCCAATCAGCGCACCTGCTTGGCCGCCAGCCAGTGCAGCGCTGACGCCACGCGCAACACCGCCTACGGTGCCGATGGCCGCGCCAACTTTCATGGCCTGATGGAATGAAGCCACTTTGGGGGAATTACAACGGGGGCAGTGCAATGACATATGTCGAACCTTCTTGGTGGTGATGTCATTGCAGTTATGTGTGGTTGAGATTTTTTTGAATCGAAAACCTCAACAATCGAGCCCTTGTAATCGGGCTATGGTCAGTAATAAGATTCACCAACGCTTGAGTGCGTGTGGTGCCTGAGCAACCACGGCTGAGCAGTTGCCTCCTCAGTTGATCAGCTCAAAGGGCCTTGCCCTCTCTCTCCAAATCCCTGCTGACCATGACCTGTTGCCTGAGGCGGCACGGTGCTTTGTTGCCGTGGCTTTATTGGAGAGAGCTATGAATATGCCTGATTTTTTGCGTGCATCGCGTGACGTCCATGTCCTGACTGAGAAGCCGAACACCGAAGACGGGGGTTCTGATCGCTTCTGGTCCATGCGAATCGAAGGCCTTCATCACGACCACATCCGTGGTGCTGTAGACGAGCTGCGCAGTCGTTGGTCGCGGCCCATTCCCAAGCAGATTGCGCGCTCCGTCAAATCGGTTGCACTACAGGACGCACTTGCCCGCACCCTCGGTGCGCAGTCCTATACTCACTGGCGCGAGGTCGAGCAGCAGAAGGTTGCCGACTTTCTGTGCGAGCACGGCATGTCGGTGCCGACTGATCTCATTAAGTGGTCGTGCTCGCCAAGAATGGTTGGTGCTCTAGTGGCGCGGCAGGTTGCCGATCGGTTGTTCAACTCCGGTCTGGCACTGCCCAAGCGGATCTTTACCGGGGTGGGTTCTAGCCTGTTCGCCCCTGACGCGTACGGTCGTCTGGACTTTGACCAAGTAGCTGGCCGCACGTTTTGGACAGACCAGCAGCGATACGCTTTTTGTGAGCAGCATGAGGACAAAATCCTCATGCGTGCAGAGTACATGCAGGATGGCTGCGGTATCGACTACCTCGATATGACCGGCCGGATGTTGATGCTCAACGCGGTAAGTGAGTTCATCGGCTGCATGTACAACATGATGGGCAGCAATCTGGTGGAGCCGGCAGTGGGTAAGCCGGTGATGCGCAGTTACAACATGTCCGAAGAAGATCTGGCGTTTGAGCTGCAGCTGTTCCAGCTGTTCCGTAAAGAAATTGAAGGCTCCGATGATGGCTGGGTGGACGTATTACCAGTTCCAGGAAATGCCAACCTTATATTCCTGAAAGGTGCTAACGGCGCTTTTGACTGGGTTGTTCGTGATCAGCGCGACAAGGAGTTTTCCTCCAATCCGCTTTACCCGTTCTTTAATAAGGACGAAGTCCCCAAGGCTATGGACCGGAGCAAGCTGGACGGGCATTTGTACTTTGCAACCGGCACTTGGGCGGAAAAGCTGGAGCACGATGCAGAATCGCGTCATTACGCCGAAGGTGGAACGGCAGCCAATTGGCCTGGTTATGCGAAGCTGATTCAGCGTGAGCTCATTGCCGGCAAGGGGTACCGATCGCCACGCCCTAATACTGGGGTCTCATCCGATGACTTCATCCCGCACCGGCTCGGTGAGAGCTGTTTGATGGTATCTCCCCTCGTTTCGATCGCTGATTTTTTCGATTTCTGTGCTCGGTCGAACTGGGGGCAGGCCAGGCAAGAGAAGGCGCTCAAAACAAGCTCGAAGGAAATCGACGACTTGGGCACTATCAACATGGATCCCGCTGAGCTTCCGGTGAGCCTGACCTGGCTGGATGCTGTGGCCTATTGCCGTGACTATGAGCGGCGGACAGGGCTTCCTGTTCGACTGATGAGTATTGAAGAATGGCAGCAGATCTCCCCGCCGCCGATGGACTTTAGCCATGTGTCATCGGTGCGTAGCCTTGTCGTTAAAAAGGGAGAGATGCCAGACGATCCCATTTATGAACAGTTGGGCTGGGGCATTGTCGGTGGGGATGGCAGGCTGGGTGGCAATTCTTCGCATTGCCACCGGCCTGACGGCTCCCTGCACTACGGACCGAACCTGAAATGGGTCGACAGCGACGAAGGAGTCCCATTCCTCTCGGTGCCGGGTTTCGGCGAGTGGCTGTCTGACTACCAGCATGGAGCAGCGCCGATTGTCTCTGTAGCAACCGGCCAATCTATTGTTGGTGGCTCAATTGAGCGCAATCTCTGCCCTGTTCATATGACGATGAGCTACAAGGGCGTAAAAGTCGGGTTCCGGCTTTGCTACGTCGCTCATCTCGACGCCTAACCCTCTTTCACCAGGAGCTGAATCATGGTGTATCTCCGAAGTGGAGAGGGGGCTATGCGTCCTCACGTTTCCGAATTAGTTATCAACTGGCACATCACCGAGGCCTGTAACTACAAGTGCCGCTACTGCTATGCGAAATGGGATGGTGCCGGCAGGGAGTTGCTGCATGACTGGACTCGCGTCCGTAATTTGCTCGATGAACTGCAGGCATTCTTTCATCCGGAGAACGATGCCAATCCGCTCAGTCAGCACATGACATGGTCCAGCATTCGTTTGAATCTGGCCGGTGGAGAGCCGCTGCTGTATCACGATGCTCTGCTTCGGGCACTGGAATATGCGAGAAGTAAGGGGATGGGTGCGTCCATTATCACCAATGGTAGCCGGCTCACTAACGATTTGATTGACCGACTCGCACCGCTGGTTTCCATGCTCGGACTGAGTCTGGACTCAGCGGATCCATCCAGTAACATTGGCATTGGCCGCGTCGACAGTAGTGGCTCTTTGCTGGACGTGGACTCGCTCTCCGAAGTGCTGGTGCGCGCAAAGACGCTGAATTCTGCTCTGCGATTGAAGGTTAATACAGTGGTCAATGCACTGAACCACCAAGAAGACATGACGCCGATCATGCATGCGCTTATGCCAGACCGATGGAAAGTGTTACGCATGCTGCAGGTAGTAACCAGTGATCTGGCCGTTTCCTCCGAAGACTTTCTCGCCTTCGTCGCTCGCCATGACGCACTTCGAGAGGTGATGTGCGTCGAGGACAACGACGACATGAGTGAGTCGTACATCATGGTCGATCCGTTGGGACGCTTCTTTCAGAACACAGCCGGCCAGAAGGGTTACCACTACAGCAACCCTATTGACGTGATTGGTGCCGAGCGTGCGTTCAGTGAATGGCGATTTTCGGCCGGCGCATATGCTGCGAGGTACCGGGACGCATTGGTCGTGGGGCGAGAATGAGAAGATACAGCTCATCCAAGGACATCAATCTGCTGATTAGGCGTCTTCTCGCTGAGGGTTGGTCATATCAGTCGGGGCGCTCTCATGGCCGCATTCGCCCGCCCGAAGGAAGAGGCTTTGTCAGCGTGCCCTGCACTCCAAGCGATTACCGCGCATTTGATAACTTCCTGCATGCTGTCAGGCGTCTGATAAGTAATATCCATTGCGTGCCAGATACTTAGCACTTGTTGGGTGTCCCTGGCCTGGAGCGGCACTGCTTGCTTCTGGTCAGGGATAAGCTTGTCAGCGAATCGAAACGACTTTTCTGTCCCGATTTTCCGTCATTGCTGACACTGACAGATTGCCGGTTGCAGCTTCCTGAATGTGCTCGCTCCACCAGGCCATCATAGGGCGTCTGCGCTCGATGTAATCCGCTCGGTTATAAGCGCTGCGCACTTCATCCTTATCGACGTGGGCAAGTGCCACCTCGATTAATTCAGGATCCCATCCGTGTTCGTTGAGGATGGTGCTGGCCATTGAGCGCATGCCATGGCTGACCAGGCGACCTTCGAAGCCCATACGCTTTAACGCCATGTTGGCGGTCTGGCTGTTGCAGTGGGTTCGAGGATTGCGGTCTGCAGGAAACACGTACTCCCGATGCCCGCTGTAGGGTTTGATTGCATCCAAAAGCGCTAGTGCTTGTTCCGTGAGCGGCACGATATGAATGCGCCGTTTCTTCATGCGCTCTGCAGGAATCGTCCAGATACGCTTTTCGAAGTCGATATCGGCCCAGCGGGTGGTGGCTGCCTCTGCTGGCCGGGTCATGGTATTGAGCTGCCACTCGATCAGGCAGCGCGTGGTCCTTTTTATGCTGGCATTGGCAATTGCCACCATGAGCTCTTTCAGTTCATCAGGAGCGAGTGCAGCCATGTTTTTCTTTTTCGGCTTCTTGAAGACTGAGCGAATCCCGCTGAGCGGATTTGCGTGAATGAGTCCTGAGTTGACTCCGTAGGTCATGATCTCGTTGAGGCGCTGTGACAGTCGTTTAACGGTTTCAAGGCTGCCTTTGGTTTCGAGTGGCCGAAGCAGGTTGATGACTTGTGGTGCGCTGATGGCTGATATCTGAGTTGTGCTCAGATCCGGAAAGACGTGCAGTGTGAGCGAACGCCAGATGTCTTCAGCATAAGCTGGCGTCACCGAGTCTTTTTTTAGCTCATACCAGGCCGTCGCTACGTTCTGAAATGTGTGTTCGGTTTCAGCCTTCTTGGATCGCCCCAACGCTTCCCGATGTTCTTTCGGGTCTACTCCCAACGCAAGCAGCTCTCTCGCTTCAACTGTCATTTTCCTGGCTTGTGCCAGAGAGAGTTCAGGGTAAATGCCAAGCCCCATGTTGATGCGCTTCTTAGTTATGGGGTGGTGGTAATTAAAGTTCCACAGCCTAGAGCCAATGATTCTCACTCGCAATTGTAAGCCGCCACCATCGCTCAGAACGTAATCTTTATCTCTGGGCTTGGCAGCCTTGATTTTGACTTCAGATAGACGTGTGCTTTTAGCGCCCATTGGTATTCCAGGAAGAGATTCTGTATTCCTGAAATTAGCATTTGTATGCCTGGAATACCATTAGGAATACAGAAGTGCGTGGATGTACGTGGATGCCCTTAGACGCTAACGGCGCTGAAAGCCCCGTATTTACTGGATTTCAGGCACAAAAAAAGACGTCCGTGGACGTCTTTAGATGTTGTAATGGTGGAGCCGGGGGGATTTGAACCCCCGTCCGCCAGTACTCCGCTGTCGGTACTACATGCTTAGCCGTGTCTATTGAGTTAA
>Ga0307412_10000328_pt1 | contig 30105 bp, 21 predicted proteins | sample DK1Cmetagenome_3_FD_203823 | JGI IMG/M metagenome (GOLD analysis project Ga0307412, IMG submission 203823) | Maize rhizosphere microbial communities from greenhouse at UC Davis, California, United States - DK15-C-1 | ecosystem: Host-associated > Plants > Roots > Rhizosphere > Soil | place: USA...
TGGGAGACGGTGGAGGGCTTCAGCGACATCGTCTTCGCGTCGATCCACCCGTGACGCGCGAGAGTCAGCGCTCGATATAGCCGCGCCGCATCGCGACCATCGCGGCATGGGTGCGATCATGGACGTCGAGCTTCTCGAAGATCGCCTTCACGGCGGCCTTGATGGTGTCGACGGACAGCCGTAGCGTCCGGGCGATTTCCTTGTTCGACTGGCCTTCGCCGATCAGTCGCAGGATCGCGATCTCGCGTTCGACCAGCGGCTCGTCGAGCGCATGCTCGGCCAGCGCATGCGCGATGTCGGGGGAGACGATGCGACGCCCGGCATGGATCGCCCGGATGGCATCGGCGAGTTCGGTGCGCACGCAGTTCTTGAGGAGATAGCCCGAGGCGCCGGCCCGCATCGCGCGGACGGCGGCAGCATCGCCGGCATAGGTGGTGAGGACGAGGATCCGCGCCTTGGGTGATAGCGCGCGGATCGCCTGGATCGCCTCTACGCCGTTCATCCCCTCCATGCGCACGTCCATCAGCGTCACGTCGGGGGCCAGTTCGGCGAATTTGGCGACGGCTTCGGTTCCGTTGCTCGCCTCGCCGACCGCCTCCATGTCGCCGCAGCCCAGGAGCAGGCCGGTGATGCCGTCGCGCAGCATGGGATGATCGTCGACGATCAGCACACGGATCGGCTTGGTCATCGTCGCAGCAGCTGTCATCGCGCCCTCCTGATGCGCGCCCACCAGTTGCGTCGTTCCGGTAGATACGCGACCCGTCCGGGGACCGTCAGCACCAGCTCGGTACCATGATCGGGAAGCGGCCGAAGCGCAAGCGTAGCCCGAAGCTTACGAGCGCGTTCGTGCATGCCGCGCAACCCGAAATGGCCGGCTTTTCCTGCCTCGGCCACGGCCGGATCGATCCCGACCCCGTCGTCGATGATCCGCAGGCGCAAGCGGCGGCCGTACCCAATTTCGATGACGACGCGGGAGGCGCCTGCATGGCGGCGGATATTGGCCAACGCCTCGCCGGCGATGCGGACGATTTCGTCGAGCGCCAGCGGCTCGAGCCGGCGGCGCCGGCCGCTTTCCGAAATGGCCACCTCCATGCCCGGTTCGAACAGTTCCTGTGCGACGAGATCGCGGAGCAGCGGCTCCAGCGCATCATGCTGACGCGATCGCAAATCCTGCACGCGATCGCGACCCTCCGCGATCACCCGATCGGCCACGTCGAGCGCCTGCAGCAGCGATCCCCGCGCCGGTTGCTGGGCGGGCAGTTCGTTCACCACGCGCTGGAAGCGCAGGGTCACCGACTGGATGCCCTGGAGCAGCGTGTCGTGCAGTTCGCACGCGATCCGCTCGCGCTCCTCGAAGCGGTCGGTCATCCGCAGCCGGATGCGTGCCGCCACGGCCCGCAGGCGCAGTGCATAGGCGCCCCATAGCAGCCCCAGCAGCGCCACCGCGCACAGCAGCTTGAAGGGCGTAGTTTGCCAGAAGGTGGGACGGATTTCGAAGTCCAGCGTCGCACCGGTTCGGTTCCATACCCCGTCGGCATTGGCGGCGAGCACGCGGAAGCGGTAGTTGCCGGGGCCGAGATTGGCATAGCTGGCCAGGCGCCGGTTACCTGCATCGATCCAGTCGGTGTCGATACCCTCCAGCCGATAGCGGAAGCGCATGCGCTGCGGCACGATGAAGCTCAGGCCCGCATAGGCAATGTCCAGCGTACGGGTACCGCTGGGCAGAACCAGATCGGCCGGATCGCGCCGGGTGGTGCCGCCGCTGGTCAGCGATCGGATCGCCACCGGGGGCGCCAGCGGATTCGGCGGAAGCGTCTCGCGATCGAAATAGGCCGCGCCCTGTCGATTGAGGAACCATAGCCGCCCGTCGCCGCCTTCGGCGATCTGGGTGCCCTTGAAGCCGGCATGCTGGGCCGCGCTGACCAGGCCGTCCTGCGCATCGAAAAACCGGTAGGGCAGCGGCGCATGCGGATCGGCGAAGGCGCGATCGAGATCGGCGGTCCTCAGCTGATAGATACCGGACCGCGCCACTAGCCATGTCTCGCCGCGTTCGGTCTGCACCAGCCCCCGTAGCCAGACAAGCCAGGGAAACCGCTTGTCCTCCAGTCGCGTGAGTGCCGTACCGCGTAGTCGGACCAGCCCTTGGGAATCGCTTAGAAACACATCCTCGCCGCTGGCCGTCAGCATCGTGGCCGTTCCATATTTGCCGCGAAGGGTCAGCTGCTGCCCGCGAAGGATTCCCAGCTTCGGCAAGCCGTTGAAGGCAATATCGCCGGAACGGGTCGCCGACACTTCCCATGCGCGCTGCTCGCGCAGCGGTCCGGGTGCGGCGTGCCACCCGGCCTGGTTGTGCCAACGCAGCGGCGCGTCCATGCCGCTCAGCCACAAGCGGCCGGATCTGTCCTCCGCGCAATTTGCCGGCGTCCCGATGTTCGGATGGGACTGCGGGGTCGCCACGCGACCGCCCTCCACCCGCAGCGTTCGGGTCGGTTGCACGATCCACACGCCGCCCGCCCGCGCGCCGCAGAGCGATAGTGCGGCATTCCCGAGCGCGAGCAGCTTTTCGGGAGTGCCGCCGGGGGCAATGCGGAACAGCGTGCCGCTGGACGTGATGTAGACGCTCCCGTCCGCCGCTTGCGCGATCGCGAGTCCGTTGACCGGATCCGGCGGAATCGCGGTCTCCTGCGTGGCACGCGCGCGGCGGAACTGATCGAGCCCGGCTTCGGTCGCGATCCAGACGCTCCCCTCCCGATCGACCATCGCATGGTAGGTGAAGTCCGAGCTCAAGCCAGCGACGGCGGTGAACGGATGCACTGCGATGTCCTTCGTGCCGCCCATGGCCCGCACATTGGGAACATAGGAGATGCCGTTGTGCGCGCTCGTTCGCCACAGACCCCCGTTCCGATCGAAGGCGAAGGCCGCCGTGCGAATGCTGGCGGAAATCGGAACGGTGATGGGGCGCGGCGGCCTTTTGCCGGTCGCGTCGACAAGCATTCGGGTCCCCGCCCGGTCGGATACCCAAAGGGCACCCGCTGGGTCGAGCGCAAGCCGGGGCAATGCGCCGATGCGATCCGGGACCAGCTGGAAACGGCGTGCACCGCGAGGCAGATACGCGATCGCGCCGCTCTGCCCGTCATCGTGCGTCAAAGCGACCCAGACCGAACCGTCTCGCATCGCGACCAGGTCCATCACGGCGCCGGGCGGCAGGCTGAGCGATTCCCACCGCCCCTGGCTAAGCCGCCGCAACGGGCTGCCGTGACGCCTGGAGGCGAACCACATGGTTCCGTCAGGGCTCTCCGCCATTGCGCTGATCGGCCCGGGCGGCCGGGGCATGCCCGCATCGACAAGCCGTCCCCCGCGATACACCACCACGCCAGGCTTGGCGTTCAGGCCGACCCAGAGCTCACCGCGACGACTGACCATCAAACTGATCGGGTCCAGCCGCTTCCAGGGTAAGCCCGCCGGCCAATCGACTTTCTCAAATGTCGCCCCGTCGAACCGGTGCAGCCCGTCACCGGTCAGCCAGATATAGCCGTCAGGCGTTTGCGCCATCTGGTACACGCCGATCGGCGCGCCTTCGTCGGCGCCCCAACGGACGTGTTTGAATGCGGCAAAGCCCTGTGGCGGAACCTGCGCCAGCGCGGACCCGAGCCATAGTACGACCGCGCAGCCGGCGGCGATCATTTGCCAAAACGGGGGGCGCGGCGTCAGGCTCCGTTGGAGGAGCGCTACGTCCACGCCTCTTGTCACGCGCTGGCTCCCCAAGCCCATCGCACCACTGCCCCCAGTAGCCTAAATTGCTGCGAGGCAAGGGACTATCAGGCGCGGCACGCGCACGCCAGCTTCCCTATTTGAATGGACTGGCAACGGCAGGGGGGACGGGGACCAGGTGGAGGCGCCGCACTGTCTATTCTTCACTCCGACGCGAAAGGGAGGACAGCCGCTACTGGCAATCTGAAAAGGCGGCCTCAACGCGAGGCTTTCACCGGCGTCGCCTCCCCTGTTGGCAATTCACGTGCACCAGCAACCGTCGTCGGGATAACAGCCTTGGGCGGTTGCGCTTCCGTGCGGCCGGCTGCCGCCTCCCATTTTTTCGGCGCGGGCGGTGGTGCGGTGCTACGGCGTTCGGTGAAGGTGCCGCGCTGCATCGCCACGCCGCCCAGGGCGAGCCGCTGCCACGGTACGAACTTGTCCTCGGGCAATCCCGCGTGTCCGCGAAAGGCGGCGAGCGGCTGATAGGTGCCCGAATAGTTGCTCCACCAATCGATCGCGCCGCGTTCGAACCGCGCGGTGCCGGCGTACACTACCGCCCGTCCGCCGGCGATCTGGGCATGGGGAAGCCCCGAACTCAGGAGGGTCGATCGCGTGCGCGAGGTCTCGCCCTCCACCCGCACGAAGTTGAACGTGCCCGAAGGCGGCACCAGCGTCTGCCGCTCGGCGGACCGCATCGCGAAGGTGCCGCCGGGCTGGACGACAAGCTCCTGCGCCTCCGCGCCTGCCCGGGCCGGCGGGCGCACGATCCGCTGCCGGCCGGCGAGCCCGGGCGCGGCGGCGCGTTGCACCGGGATGCCGGGGCCGGATGGTGGCACGGTATGACGCGACATGACCTCTGCTTCCTGTCTGCCTGGCGAACGTTCGCTTTTATTGTGCGGGACAATATCGCTGGAATCAAGCAAAGGTAAAGCAGACTGTCATCGTTGATCGATTACTTGCGGAAAACAGGATTGATGGTAAGCTCGACTGGCTGGCGCCGCAGGGTTGGGCACGGGGATAGCAGCCATGGGAACACCGAAGGATCGGGCTGGGCGCAATGCGCCGGCGGCAGCTGCGGGGCAGGTGGTGCAACGGCGGCTTGCGGGTCCGCCGGCGCCGGCTTTTGTCAGTGGTCCGCGACAGCTGCAGGCCAAGGCGCCGCCGGCACGGCTGCTGCCGCCGACGCCGCAGGGCGGCGGGCGGGTGCGCGTCGCCGCGGCGAGCGAGGGGCGCACGATCGGATCCGCGGTGGTGCACACCGGCGGCGTGGCGGCGCGCGTCACCGATCTGGGGGTGGACGCGCCCTATCGCGACCGCGGGATTGGCGTGCAGCTGCTCGCCTCGGCCGCGCAGGCGGGATTCCGCGCCGGCAGCCACACGCTGGTGCTGGAGGCGCAGGATAGCGGGAGCGGGCGGCTGACGCGCTGGTACCGCGATCTCGGTTTCCGGCAGGTGGGGGTGGACGGCCATGGCCAACCGCGGCTGGAGATCCCGGTCGCGCGGCTGATGGGCAAGGGGGGACAGGGGCGATGAGCGGACGGGTGATCCAGGCGCGCTATCTGGGCGGCCGGCCGGGGACGCAGCTGGCGCAGATGCGGGCGCCGCTGGCCGGCACGCTGCAGGCGAAGGGGGCGCCGCCCCTGCCCGGTGCACCGAACCTGCCCGCGCACGCGCTGCAGGCGAAGGCTGCGCACAACCGTCCCGGTACGCCGACACCGCCGTCCCGCGCACTGCAGGCGCATGGCGCGGCGGAGAGCTTCGCGGTGGATCCCGTGCGGCTCGGGCTGGGGCAGGGGCGCGGCAACCCGCTGCCCGATGCGGTGCGCGCCAAAATGGAGGCGGCGTTCGGCGCCGATTTCTCGGGCGTGCGGGTACATGAGGGGCCGCAGGCGGCGCGGATCGGCGCGATCGCCTTCACCACCGGCCACGACATCTATTTCGCGCCGGGGCAGTATCGGCCGGAGACGGTGCAGGGCCAGCAACTGCTCGGCCACGAACTCGCCCATGTGGTGCAGCAGCGCCAGGGCCGGGTGAAGGCGCCGGGCAGCGGCGTGTCCGTGGTGCAGGACCATGCGCTGGAGGCGGAGGCCGACCGGCTGGGGATGCGGGCGGCGTTGCAGCGTATGTCGATGCAACCTTTCAAGCCTGCGAAATTGCAGAGAGCACTGAGCCACAGAACTCTAGGATCTTACCCTAATCCCGTATTTGGGAATCAGGCTAGTGAAAGCCCTTTTTTACAAAGGGCGTCATCTAGTCCGTTGGTAGATATCAAAGAGAAAAAATATAAGAAAAAGAAGAAGGAGCGAAAGGTTGCTTCGGCGGCTAGCGCAAAAATTGAAAAAGATCTTGCCGGGTGGTTAAGACATGGTCACGCTCAAGACAGGCATGTTGGTCAAACAACTGCACAACTTGATGCCCGGAATATCGATGTAGCGACTACATTTGAAACAATAGATGATCTGATAATTGCAGCTGAAGCCATAATTAAAATAAATGCCGCAAAGCTGAATGCTTGGTATGAAGATGAAGGTAGTAGTCGAAAGGTTATTTGGATATATATGCCTGAAATATGTAAAATTCGAGGACGATTAAAAAATGATAGGCAGCCGTGGGAGCTCTTTCAAAATCCCGTTCCCCCGCGAACATTTAGTGATATTGACCCTGATGATCTATCATATGTGATAGGGGTCTTCGAAAGGGATAGGTTTACTGATTTGGCGAAGGGTTTCGTTACCTGCTACCCTTCGTTGACAAAACCTAACTGACGCGCAGTGGGATAAGTATTTGCTTAATTCAGCTTCACCATCCCACCCTTCAATTCCAGCATCCCGCCGCCGTCGAACGACCCCGTCCCGCTCGCGCTGACCGCCACCGTCGCGCCCTTTAGCGTCAGCGCGCTACCGGCTTCGATCGCCACGCTGCTGCTGCCCTTCACCGACAGCGCGCCGCTCGCCTCCACCGTGCAACTGCCGCTCGCCTGGATCGTCACATTGCCGGTGACCTTGATCGTCAGGTTGCCGGTGATCGTCTCCTCGGCATTACCCTCCACCTTCACCGTCGTGTTGCCCTTCACCTCGTGCGTGGCGTTGCCGGTCTCCACCTTGGTGGTCCAATTGCCCTTGCTCACCGTGAAGCTGGCATCGCCTTCCTGCACGGTCACGCTGCGCTTCTGCTTCACCGTTTCGGTCGCGTCGTTGAGCACGCTGACGGTCAGGTCCTTCTGCGCCTGCAGGAACACTTCCTCCGATCCCGCCTTGTCCTCGAAGCGCAGCTCGTTGAAGCCCTCTGCCTGCGGGGTCGATCGGCTCTTCAGCGTGGTGCGCGTCATGTTGTCGGGCAGCGCATAGGGCACCGGATTGGTGCCGTTATAGACGCAGCCGGTCACCAGCGGGCGATCGGGGTCGCCGTCGAGGAAGCTCACCACCACTTCCTGGCCGATGCGCGGCAGCGCGAAGCCGCCCCAGCCGGTGCCGGCCCAGCTCTGCGCGACGCGGATCCAGCAACTGCTGTTCTCGTCGGACTTGCCCTGCTGGTCCCAGGGGAACTGCACCTTGATCCGGCCATATTCGTCGGTCCAGATTTCCTTGTCCGCCGGGCCGACCACCTTGGCGGTCTGCGCGCCGGCCATGCTGGGGCGCGGCGTGCGGCGTGGCGGGCGATAGGGCGTCGCGGCGGGGAAGGCGGTGAACGCGTTCTCATAGTGCCGCCGCTCGGCGCGGTGCTCCACCGACAGCAGCACATAGGCGGCGTTGAGCGCAGCGGTGGGATAGCCGCTGAGCGTGAAGCTGGTGCCTGCGGCCAGATGGCGCAGCGGCGACGTGCCGGCGAGCACCACCTGCGCCGCCGCCACTTCCTCGGCGCGGCGCTTGGCGGTCGCGTCGGCCTGGTCCTTCTTGGTGAAGCCGCCGGGATATTCGTAGATCTTGCCGCCGCCGGCGGTGCCGAGCAGCGTCGTCGCCGGTGTGACGAAGTGATAGTCGGCGGCCTTGTAGCCATCGGGCACCAGCGCCTGGCGATGTTCGATCGTGGCGATGCGCGCGTCGCTCAGCCATTCGCTGCTGTCGCCCAGGCTCAGCCAGGGCACGGTCGCGGCATTGGGGCAGGGGGGGAAGTTGGCGGAATCGTCGACCAGCACCAGCGTGTGCGCGGCCGCCTTATGCTCGAAATAATAGGCGATGCCCGCCGTCTCGAGCAGCCGGCTGACAAAGGCGAGATCGGTTTCGCCGAACTGCACGCAATATTCGATCGGGGTGTACGCCAGCACACAGGCATCGCGGAAATCGGCGGCAGGATAGTCGGCGAACACCGCCTTCGCGATGTCGATCACCGATTTGTTCTGGAAGATGCGGTTGTTCTGCGCATAGCCGAGCAGCGACAGCCATGGCCGCACCTCCAGCGTGCAGGTGGAATGCGCCTGGGCCATGCGCGTGACGATGCCGTGGAAGGGGCGGGCGACGCCGTCGCCGCCGATCAGCCCGATCGCCACCGGCTGCCCGATCAGCGGCGCGGGATCGACATAATCGCCCGGCATCGATGCCACCAACGTGAAGAAGAACGGCTCCGATATCGCCTCGATACCCGCGAAGCTGCTGGGCGTCAGCGCGCCATCGCCCAACGGCGTGGTGAGGGTTAGCGACCAGGAAGGCGCGGTCACGGCGCCAGCTCGACGTACAATCTACCCCCCGTCGCGATGCCGATATGGGCATAGCGCGGCGCGGCGGGGTTGGCGAGATCGTCGAGCATCAGGTCCGACAGTTCGGGGAGGATGCGGTGCTCCAGGATCGCATCGATCCCGCGCGCGCCGGCATCGGCCCGTTGCGCCTCCACCGCGATCGCCGCCGCGGCGCGGGCGTCCCAGGTCAGTTCGCCGCTGCTGGCCGCAGCGAAGCGCTCGGCGATGCGTGCCAGCTTCAGCTGGACGATGTCGACGATCTGCTCGGTACCCAGGGCCTGATAGGGGACGATCGTCAGCCGGCCGAGAAAGGCGGGTGCGAAGTGGCGCAGCAGTTCGCGGCGCAAGGCGGCCTCGCGCGCCGAGCGCAGCCGGTGGCCGCGGGCGATCACCGCGTCGCCGAGATTGGAGGTGAGCAGGATCAGCGCATGGCTGAAATCCACCGCCACGCCTTCGCTGTCCTCGATCGTGCCGCGATCGAAGACCTGGTAGAACAGCTCCAGCACATCCGGGTGCGCCTTTTCGATCTCGTCGAGCAGCAGCACCGAATAGGGCTGGCGCCGCACCGCTTCGGTCAGCACGCCACCGTGGCCGTAGCCGACATAGCCGGGTGGCGCACCCTTCAGCCCGGAAACCGAATGCGCTTCCTGATATTCGGACATGTTGACCGTGATCAGCGCCCGGCTGCCGCCGAACAGCAGATCGGCCAGGGCGACAGCCGTCTCGGTCTTGCCGACGCCGCTGGGGCCGCACAGCAGGAATACGCCGGTCGGCTTGCGGGGATCGCCGAGACCGGCCTGGAAGGTCTGCACGCGGCGGACGATCGTGTCGATCGCCGCGGTCTGGCCGACGATGCGGCGCCGCAACTGCGCCTGCAGGTCCGCGCCGCGCCGGCTGCCATTGCCGAGGATCGCTTCGGCCGGCACGCCGGTCCAGCCCGCGACGATCGCCGCCACCGCCCGGCGGTCGACCGCGAGCGGGATCATCGGCGTATTGTGCTGCAGATCGGCGAGCGTGCGCTGCAGGCCCTCGGTCGTGCCGGCGGCATCACCGGCCGTGCGGATGCGCTCCACCGTATAGCGTTCCTGCACCCAGCGCGCCGCGATTTTGCCGCGCGCCTGCTCCGCCCGTTCGCGCGCTTGCTCCAGTTGCGCGCGCCGGGCGATCGCGCCTGCGCTGGGGCTGGCCCCCGCTTCGGCATCCAGCCGGACGATCTCGGCGGCCAGTGCCGCGCAGCGCGCCTCCGCTTCGGTCAGCGCGCGCGGCCGATCCGATTGCGCGATGGCAACGCGGGCGCAGGCGGTGTCGAGCACCGTGATCGCGCCGTCCGGCAATTGCCGATCGGGCATGTAGCGCTGCGCGAACAGCACGGCCGCGGACAGCGCCTCTTCCAGGATCCGCACGCCGTGATGCGCCTCCAGCCGGGGCGCGAGTTGGCGCAGGATCGCGATCGCCGTCTCGGTATCGGGGGGCGTCACCTTAACCGCCTGGAAACGCCGCGACAGCGCTGCGTCCTTTTCGATGTGCCGGCGATATTCCGACCAGGTGGTGGCGGCGATCACGCGCAGCGTACCGCGCGCCAATGCCGGCTTCAGCAGGTTGGCGGCGTCGCGCTGCCCGGGCGCGCCGCCGCCGCCGATCAGCATGTGCGCCTCGTCGATGAACAGCAGGCAATCGGCGTCGTCGCCCCCCGCTACCTCCAGGATGGCACGCAGGCGCTCCTCATACTCGCCCTGAATCTTCGCGCCCGCCTGTACCGCGCCAAGATCGAGCGCGCGAATGCGCAGGCCGGCCAGCGCCGCGGGCACGCGGTTTTCGGCGATGCGCTGCGCCAATCCTTCGACGATGGCGGTCTTGCCCACCCCGGCGGGGCCGACCAGGATCGGATTGCTCTGGCGCCGACGCAGCAGGATTTCGATGACCTGTTCGATTTCCTCCTCGCGGCCGATCACGGCATCCAGCCGCCCGGACCGCGCGCGTTCGGTCAAGTCCACGGTATAGGCGTCGATAGCGTGCACGCCGCGTGTGGCGCCTTCGGCCTCGCGGCCCTGCGCCAACAGCTGGTGCATCGCCTCCGCCAGCCCCTGCCGCGGTACCCGGGCAAGGCTTGGCGCGGCGCCGAGCACCCGGTCGCGAACCCGCACGTCCTCGATCGCCGCGCGTAGCACGCAAAGCGAGCCGATTTTCGCCAAGCCATGATTCACCGATGCGATCAGCCAGGCAGATTCGAGGGTGTGGCTCAGCCGCAGCGAGACGGTGGGCGGGTCCACCGCGCCACCCGGGCACCGGCCGATCGCGTCCAGCAGCTCCGCGGCGACCGTGCCGGGATCGATGCCATAGTCCATCAGCACCTGTGCCAGATCGGTGCCGCGATCCTCGGAAAGCTGGCGCAGCAGATGCTCGATCTCCACGACATGCTGGCCGCGTGCGGCGCAATCATCCACCGCCCGCTGCAACGCCGTGCCGGTGGTGCTCCCCAGATGGGCGAGCAGAGCGGAGATGCGGATCACAGCAGCGCGCTGGCGATCCAGCCTGGGCGCAGCATGATCCGGGCCGGCCGGCCCAGATCGCGCGCATGGGGCGACGGCCCCGCCAGCCTGCTCGTCCAGCCGAGCCGCGGTGCGCGTGCCGGGAGATCGGCGGCAGGCAGCCGGGCGGGCGGCACGGTTTCCGATACCAGATGGAGCACCAAGGCCACGCCTGTCACCGCGTCGCTTATCCGGTCGATCAGCTCCGCCAGGGGCCGATGGTCGCGACCTCCGGGGAGCAGCTGCTCGGCCCGGGTCAGCGGCATCGGACCAAGCGCGAGCGTGATCCCAGCGGCCGGATCCCACGCTGCCGTGCCTAGCATGGCATCCTCGCCCAGTCGATTATTGCCCCTGTGCTGCTGGAGCCGGGTGCATTGCGCATGGGGCACCAGGATCCAGTCGCCGCGAAACGGCCGCACGCGCGCGGGCAGTCCGGTCCAGGCGGTCACCGCCTGTTCCAGCGCGTGTGCGCTCAGCGGCTCCCGATGGAGAAGCGGGGCGAGTGCGAGGATCGACTCGGTCGATACCGTCGCGTCCGGTCGTGCCGATTCCGCCATTCCTGCGGTCGCCATGCCCAGCATGGCAAGCAACGGCAGGGCGAGATCCGATTCATCGGCCGGAACGTCGCGCAGTTCTGGCCGGAACAGCTGCGCGCGCTTGAAGTCCAATTTCGCCAGCCGATCGACGAAGATGTCCAGAAAATCGCGCAGCGCAGCATCGCCGGCGCGCAGCCGGGCGTTGATCTCTTCGCTGAAGGGCGGCGGCAACGGTCCGTTGGCGCCGGACAGAGTCAGATAGTTGAGCGTGGCGATGAGATTCCCGCCGACGCGATCCTCCTCCACCTGCGCCACGCCGCCGGAAGGGCAGCTGAGGCTGGTGTTGCCGCGCAGGCGCAACGAGACATGCTCGTCGCGCGCCATCCGCGACAAGAGGCGCAAGGCCTGAAACGCGTCGAAGCCGTCCGGACGCGCGAGCAGCAATGCGTTTAAAGCAGGGGCTTGGCGCCGGCCCGGTTCGGCCATTCCTTCCATCTTTCCTGCTGTTGGTCCCGGTAAAGGGCAAGCCGTGTGAAGCTGTTGACCGACGCGTACAGCGCAAAGAACCGCTCCATCACCGCGCCGAACAGCAAGGCGCTGCCGCCCGCGAATGCGAAGGAACTGACCTTGAGTTCGATTTCAGTGCCGCGCACCATGGGCCGCCAGGATGGCGTGCGCAGCCGCGCCGCGATCGGCCGGGTGGCAAGGCCCGTGATGCCGTTGATCTGGCGGAGGGTGGCCTGATCGGGGCCGCTTGCATACAGCATCAGCAGGTGTTGCAACGCGTCCAGGCTCGCCTCTCCGCGATCGAGCGACAGCTTGTTCAGCGACAGTTGCGACACAAGCTGCCACAGCCGCGCGCCACCCATCGGCGGATCCTGCGGCGCCGTAAGTGGATCAGCAAGGGATATCCGCTGGATCGGCAGGTCTGCTTCGATCTGCAGCGGTGTCGCCAGCGTCAGTTCGCGCGTCAGCCGCCGGTTGGTGCACAGCATCTGCGCAAACAACACGGTCTCGGCGGGAACGCCCGGATCCAGATTGGGGTCGACAAAGGCGAGCATCATCTCGGTGCCTTCAAGACCGCCGGTCGAAACCGGACGGCGACGGCCCAGCCAGCGCAGGCCCCCCGGTGCCGCCAAGCCACCCAGCCGGAAATAGGGGGGCACGGCTGCTTCGCCGGTGGGCGCGGCCGTGCGCGTGATGGTGGAGATGCTGTGCACTTCACCCGCCGCTGGGCTGCGAGCGTCGGGCTGCAGCAGATATTCGCTGCGCACATGATCGAGTCTGATCGGTTCGCTCGTGCGGGGGAACAGGTTGACGATGGGCACACAATTGAGCCGGAGGCTGTCTGCACCGATCGTCAGCTGGCTCCTCGGCCGGTCATCGAACAGGAAGTACAGGGTCACCGCGTCGGCGTCGCCGAACGCCGCCGGATCAAAGCCTTCGAGGTCGAAGAACAGGAACTTGGCCGGAAACGCGAAATATTCCTGGAGCAGGCGATAGCCGTGATGTCCCACGGGCGATATCGGCAGGATCGCCTCTTCTGGATCAAAGCCGTGCGCAGCGGGATGCAGCCCGGGGACAAGCCTTGCCTTGCCGGTGCCCGCCGCAGCGGCAACGCCGATGCAATGCGTCCCCAGCAGATCGTACAGCGCGAAACGCGTCGCGGTATCGCCATCCAGGAAGAAACGCAGCTTGCCGGGCTTTACCCTCGCGAAGTTGAGCGCACCCGAGCAGCGGAGCGTGACGCGCAGCGCGGCAAGTACCGACGGGCCTGCGCCCGGCACCTCCAGGTCGCTCGCCGGCATCAGCGCGATGCCGTGCGGCGCGAGCGGCCATAAGGTGAGGGCGCTGCTGGTGCGAAACCGGCATTCGGTGCCAGCATCCAGCCGCGCAAACAATGCCGCGTCGCGGGGAACGGTTACATTCTGCAGCAGCGCATATTTCTCGGGTGCCACATCGAAATGGGCGACTCCCATCGCCGGCAGCGGCGCGGCCAGCTGCGGATAGAGCTGCTCGAGCAGCGCCGACGGGATCAGCGGAAAGCCCGCGTCGAACTCGCGGCGCATGCGGGCAGTAAGGAACGCGACGGATTCGACAAGCCGCGCAACCTGAGGGTCTTGGTCGTCGTTGCCCGCCAGATCCAGCGCGGCGGCGATATCCGGGTGCTGCTGTGCGAAACTTCGGCCTTGTTCGCGCAGCGCGGTCAGCTCGGCGAAATAATATCGCAGCAGGTTGGCGTCAGCGAGCATGGACCGCGCCCCGCTCCACCCGGATGGGGATGCGCAAGCGGACGGGATGGTGCCGATCCTCGAAGCGCAGTCCGCCCGACACCAGGACGATCAGCGCGTCGCTGCGATCCGCCGGCTCCAGCACCACCTGCGGCGCGGCGATCCGAGGTTCGTACAGCGCGATTGCCTCGCCCAGATGCCGCGCCAGCCTGGTCATCGCATCGGCATTACCCACCGGATAGACGGTCAGATCGGGGATCCCGTAATCGATCGTCGACCGAAGCTGGCTACGGGCGCGTTCTTCCAGTACCGCCGCCGGCCATGCGCCACGGGTGTTGAGCATCCATTCGAGTTGTTCGACGACCGATGCCTCGACCTGCTCGATCGTGAGGGTGCCATGCTGGAAACCGCGCCCCTCGGCGTCCAAATGGCGCTGCTTTGGCTTGAGCCGATCGAACAACAAGGGGCGTGATGCAGCTACCACGAACGCGCCATGACGGTCAGCTGACGACTTGCTTGATCAGATCGTGCGATACCGGCTGGACGCCACCGGCGTCTCCGGTATCGGGCTTCTGCGTCTTGTACGTGTAGGTCACCTTGCCATAGGCAAGCGAGATATTCTCGGTCGGCAAGTCGCCCTGGCCACCACCGATGCTGACGTTGCTGATGACCACGTCATCCATCTCAATTTCCATATACAGGATCGCCGCGTCATTGCCGTCGGAGCGATAGACCTGCAGCAGCGCTTTGCCGATCTGTTTGCCGTTCCAGCAATATTTCAGAAGGTCGTCGGTGGCGGCGTCGGTATACTTCGAAAAGGTGAAGTCGGAATGGTTTGCCTGCTCCACCGTGCCGCCGCCCGCCGAACTGCGCACCGCCTTGGTCGGCTGGTTGAAGCTGTGGCTCCACGACAGCACCTGAATCTGTTCGCTATGGGTGCTATCGGTCGACTCGCCCTTGATGTCGGGTTCGGTGAACTTGATGAACGCATTCATTGCCATCGGGGCGGCTCCTTCTGAAGACGGGAGATCGCGATATCGCGGTTAGGCGGCTACCGGCGCGGGAAGCTCGGCAACCAGACGCAGCGAAGCGGAGAGCCCTTCCAGCTGGAAATGCGGCCGCAGGAACACGGTGGCGTTGTAGCTTCCCGGCTGCCCGGGCACGTCGCTCACGTCGATCCGCGCCTCGCGCAGCGGGTACCGCGCCTTCAAGTCCTGACCCGCATCGTCCTTGTCCAGCACATAGTCGCTGATCCAGGTGGTGAGGTAGGACTGGACATTTTCCTTGGTCATGAAGCTGCCGATCCGATCGCGCATCATCACCTTGATGTAATGGGCGAAGCGCGAAGTATTGAGGATATACGGCAACCGGGCCGATAGCTCCGCATTGCTGTTCGCGGATGGCAAATTATACTTCTGCGGCTTGTTGACCGTCTGCGCACCGAAAAAGGCAGCGTAATTTTCGCCCTTGCAATAGACCAGCGACACGAAGCCCAGGTCGCTCAGTTCCTTTTCGCGGCGATCGGTAATCGAAACCTCGGTCGGGATGATGATCGCCTTCTCCCCGGCAGCCGTCAGAAATTTGGAGAGCGGCAGGCTTTCGACCTTGCCGCCACCCTCGACGCCGCGGATCGCAGCCGTCCAGCTGTACATCGCGAACGCACTGGTGACGCGCTGCGCCAGGAACCAGGCGGGATTGCCCCAGAGATAGTTGGTGGGCACCGGGTCGCTCAGATCCGGCGTCTCGTCTTCGTCGTTCGCGCGCTTCGGACGCCGCACCGACGACCGTGTATATTCGCTGTAATCGATACCCTCGACCGGGTTGTCCACCGGATCATAGGGCAGGCGCATCAGCACGCGCGGCAGCGTCAGCGTTGCGTAGCGGCTTTCTTCGGTTTCGCGGAAAGCCCGCCATTCGGCCATGACCACCGATTCGAAAATCTTGCTCAGGTCGCGCGGCTTGGGAAGATCCTGGAAGCTGTCCAGATCGAACAGCTTGGGATCCGCCGCACCGATGAACGGCGCGTGCGCGGCAGCGGCAACCTGCGAGATGTCGCTGAGCAGCTTTTGCGAAGGCGTCGATCGATCGAAATAATAGTCGCCAACGAGCAGCCCGTAGGGCTTGCCGCCGAGCGTGCCATATTCCTCCTCATACACCTTCTTGAACAGCGCCGACTGGTCGAATTCGATCGCCTTGCCCAGATCGTCGCGCAGTTCCTTCTCGGTCACGTCGAGCACGCGCAGTTTCAACCGGGTCGAGGTCTCCGTCTTGAAGACGAGATGGTGCAGCCCAAGCCAGGTCGCCTCCAGCTTCTGGAACGCGGGATCGTGCAGGATCGTGTCGAGCTTGGCACTCAGTTCCTCGTCGAGCCGATAGAGGATGTGCTGGAGCGCGCTTACCAGATCGCGCGGCGCGGCATCCCCGTCCTGCTTGGCCGGCTCCAGATCGGTTTCGCCTTTCAGCGCCACGATCATCTGCAGACCGTTGATCTTTTCCGACGATGTCGGATTGATGCGGAGCGACTCCAGATAGTCGACTACCGTCACGGGCATTTCGTCAGCCATGATCATTCCCTCGCTTGATCGGGCGCCGCGTCACCAGGGCGAACGCGGGTTCGCCCGATCGCTACCGGCGATTCTATCGATGTGCTTACGATCCCGATGCCTCGGTCTCGGCCGCCGCATTTTTGGCGGCTTCGGCATCGGCCTTCTCTTTTTCCGCCGCCGCATCGGTGATCAATTGCTGGAGTCCGCCGGACGCATAGGCTTCGCTCAGCTTCTCGTGCGCCGCGTCATTGCCGTCCAGCTTCGTCAGCAGGTCCCGGATGCTTCGGCGCTTTTCGTAGAGATCCTTCAGCAACGGGACCGTTTCTACGAGCCGATCGGGCCCGAAGTCGTCCATCGATGTTATGCTGACATCCCATGCTTCCTTGCCTGAACCGCCGCTTATCGTTGGCGACAGCGACTTCAGATAGGACGCGAAATTGTCTCGATCTATCTCGACAAATTTGCGATCTGCGTCCTTCAGCTTGGTTGCGTGGGTACCACCTGCTGGTCTCGACAAGTCGGCCATGATGCCGACGACGAAGGGAAGCTCCTGCTTCTTGATGGCGTTACCGATTTCGACGTCATAGGTGATTTGCACGCGTGGCGGACGGTTCCGACCAATCTTATGCTGGATACTGTCATTCATTGCACATCCCCCCGGCTGGCAGTGACTGTGAGCATATGATAGACTCAGAGATCTTTAGATGCCGGCCACATGCACAGAGAACATAGCACGTAGAACTTTGCAACCGAGAATCGACCAAGAAACATTGGACAGTCGTACTTGCTCAATATTTTAGCTATTCTCGCCTTTCCGTGAGGCCGAGGGCTTCCAGCAGCAGCAGCATGTCTCCACCCTGGTCCTGTAGCGCGGCATCGATCTCCTTGAGGGTCATCCGGCCCCAATGCGCGACGAACGCGAGGATATACGGCACCGGGCTATGCGGCTCGATCCGCTCCAGCCGCGCCGCAATCTCGGCGATCTGCCGGTAGGCAGCGTCCCGATCCATCGGCACTGTGGCGTCTGCCGCGGGGGGGGCAACAAGCGGGATCGCGGCAGCGGAAGCGACGGGCGCGGCCGGCGCCGTGCGCGGCGTCCGCGCCGTCAGCTCGGCAGCGAGCAGTTGCGCAGCGGGATCAAGGATCGCGACGATCGGTTGAATGCCGGGCGCCTCGGCGATCCCGGCTTGGGTGAAATCCGCCGCCATTGCCGCCAGCGCGGTGCGCGCCGAATCGATGGCGGTCCGCTGGGCAGCCAGATCTTCGGTGCTGGTCGCCGCCAGCGCTGCGGCAATGGCGGCCCGGGTGGGAGCGCCATTGGCTTCGGCGCGTTCGGCGGCGGTGCTATCCCGTTGGCGCACCTGTTCCAGGCGATCGGCATTTAGCATGTCCGCCCAGGTGAACCGGCCCTCGCGCGCAGATGTGGTCGTGACGATCGGCACCAGGCGCAGTGCAACCGGCAGATGGCGCACCAGCCAGTCCAGCGCCGCCACCTGCATCGCTTCGTCGCGTGGCTGCAAGCAGCCCCAATAGCGGGTGCACAGGCCGCCGATCAGCGCGAAGCCGTCGGCTGCACCGTTGAATCCGTCGCATCGGGTCCACGCCTCGGCGAGCCAGCAGGCCAGACGGAGATCCTTGGTCTGCCGCAACGCCGCGGCGCACAGCTCCGCGACATTCGGCCAATCCGCCAATTTCAGATCGGTCGCCCAGATACCGCGCGGTAGACCCGGATCATCGTGTCGCCGCGCCTCCGCGATCGCCGCGTCCATCGCGGTGCCACGCAGATCGGGCCCACAGGGATCCTCGCCGGGTATCGGCCGGAGCAGCATGTCGACGCGTTCGGTCATCCTCTGCTCCGGCTGGTGTCGAGCGGCGGCAGCGCCATCGGGAAGGGCGGCAGCGCCAGCGGGCTTGTCGGCTTGTCCGGCGCGGCGGGGGGCGGCGACAGCGTCAGTCGCAGCACCAGCCGGGCGCGCTGGAGCGGCGCATCGCCGCCCACCGCGCTCTGGAGGTTGGCACACAGATCGACGCCGAAGGCGATCGGATAGCCACTCACCGCAGCGGCTTCGTCCAGCCCGGTGGATTGATGTCGCACCAGCCGCAGCAAGGCCCAGGTGCCGGCGGTGCGGCTAGTGGCCCAGGCCCCGTCCGGCGACGGGCGACAGGCGCCGTTCGGCACGGCAAGCCCCGAAAGCGGAAGGCTGGGCGCATTGGCCGCCCAGCGGAACCGCGCGATCACCGGTTCCCCCGCTTTCCACAGGAAGGTCGCCGCTGCGTCGGGGGTAGCGCGGCTGGTCGCCGTTCCGATGCTGGCTTCGATCACCTGATCCTGGCCGATCGCGACCATCGGATCGGTAAAGAACTGGACGCCCACGGCATAGCTGAGCGATGCGGCGTCGTTGCCGCCCAGCATCGGCCCCAGCGCGCCTTGTGCGGTGATCAGCGCCCCCAGGGCGGTTGCGGCGGAGCGACCGATGCTGATGTCTTCGAACGCCGCCTGCAGCGGCGCGAGTTGTGTGCCATAGCGCTGGAAGAAGGCGCGTACCAACGCCGGATCGGCATCGGGCGCATCGGCGGGACCGAAGGGGAAGCGGCCGGCCAGCGTCGCCTGGAAGCTGTCGCGCAACGCACCATAGCGCGCGCGCAGATCGGCGAGAACGGCATTGCGGCACCGCCCGAACACTTCGGCACTGATCCGCAGCTGCTGGTTGGCAAAGTAATCGCCGCCGCGCGCAGAGACCCGGGCGATGCCCGCGCACCCTTGCGCCTGCAACCGGTCCAGATCGACGGTCATGAACTGCTCCAGCCGCGTGATCGGGTTGTTCGGGTTCGGCCCGGCATCATAGCCGTCCAGCGCGCGGACGATTCCCGCCCAGCGTTCGGCCTTGGCGACAAGCCCCGCCGCCGCACCGTTGGTGGGTTCGCGTGCATAGGTGACCACGGGTGCGACACGCCCGCGGGCAATCTGCGCCACCCAGGTCCGTCGCTCGGCCAGCGTGGCTTTAAGATTGTCGATCGTGCCGGTCGCGAACGCGGTCGCGGCAAGCGAGTTTTGCCCCTTCCACGCCGCCAGCGCATCGCGGTCCACGGCATAGGGGCCACCGTCCCGATCCAGATCCCGCTCGGCCGCAGTCACCACTCGGTCTGCCTGCTTGTTGATCTGGCTGCCCATCTTGGCGGCGCCTTCCAGTTCGCCGAACTGGCGCAGCATCAGCCGGATCGATTGCAGGGTGGGTAGCGCAAGCACGAAATTCGATGCTTCTACCTCGTCCGTGCTGGAGGCCCGCACCGTCGATGCGATGGCTTCGAGCGCAATGTAGCGGCCTGCCCGTGTCCGAACCGCGCCGGCCGTCGCTGCGATGATCGGTTGCGGCACCGCCGCCGGCGCGGCGGAGGCAAAGCCGAGGTATTTCTTTGCAAGCTGCTCGAATGCCTGCAGTCGTGGCACATCCCACAGCCCATCCGGCGCCGGCAGCGCAACCGGATCGCTGCTGCGGACGAAAGGCTGCGCAAGCATGTCGTGCAGCATGGTTTGCGTGTCGGCCGCTGCGGCCGAAAGGGCGGGGCCCGTATCTGCTGACATCGCGAGGGCTTCGGCAGGTGCGACAGCCGCTGCTGGTGTCGCCGCGGCTGCAGCGGGCGTGGCTTCGTTCGCGATCACTGCGCCACCGAAGCGCAGCAACGGCACGCCGGCCAGCTTGGCGCCGCGAACCTGCGCCGCCAGCGCGATCGCCATCGGCCGATGGGTGGCGGCGATGCTTTCGAGGGCCGCGGGGTCCACCAGCCGCAGGCTGAGCGCAGTGGTATCCGGCAAGGGCGGGTTTGCCGGATCCGCCGCCCAGGGCGCGTGCGCGGCGCCGGGCAGCGACACCGCCAAACCGTCGAGCAATTGCGACAGCCGCTGCAGGCGCACCAGCATCTGCGACGCGGCGGCTCTGGCCTCCACGCCTTCGGGCGGCAGCAGCGCGGCTTCGCTTCCGAAGTCGCGATGGATCGAGGCGATGTGCCGGGCGATCGCATCTTCGGAATACCAGGCGGCGATCGTTTCGCGATACGCCTTGTCGATGACGTTGACGACCACCCCGCGGACGCGAGGCTGGTCCAGACAGGGGATCGATTGCGAAGCGATCGCGGACGTGTAGAGCTGGGCGTTGCGCGCCAGGTCGGGCAGGGTTTCCCCCAGCGCGTAGTTCGCTACCGATCCGAACCGCCGCGTCGCCTCCGCCGATGCTCGCTGCGCCGGACCAATATCGGCAAGCATCCAGTAATGGGCGTCATAAGACCGCACATTGGCGACGAATGCAGGCCAGAAGCCGGGCGCGGTCGTCGGCGGCAGCCCGTCGCGGATGCGCCCTTCGATGCCGCTTGGCGACGTCATCCGCTCGACCAGCGCGGCAAATACCACGCGTTTGAAGCTGGCCGCGATCGCTTCGCGCACATGCGACGTGGTGTTGGTCAGGAACGAGGTAGGGGCCAGCACACTTTCCAGCCGGTCGACCTGGATCGCCGCCAGTCCGCGCAGCAGATCGGCGGCGGACCGTACCGACGCCGACTGCCGCGAACAATCGCTGGATCGCAATGTCGCACCAGCTGCTTCGTCCGCCTGAATTTCCGAAAGCACGTCGTTCACGGGTTGCAGCGATTCTTGTGCGCCGATCGACAGGCCACCGATGCCGGCGGCGAAGGCAACCACGGCCGCCGCGAGCGTCCAACGGGTTCGTCCCAGCATCCGGTGGCGCCGGGTGCGCTCGCCATAGGCCGGTTGGGCCAGGCCGTGTTCGGGGAAGACCTTGTCGCGGAACAGCGCGGCGGCAAGCGGCTGCGGGGCTGCGATCGGCTCCGCCGGTACGGCGGGCGCGACGACGGCCGGCTGCTCCGTATCGGGGCCGCCGATCGCCAGCGGCGGCGTTTCGGTGGCAGCGGTGGCACCTGTGAAGAACACGCCGCGCAGCATGAACCCCTCATGATAGGCGGAGGCGTTCAGCAACTGCGTGACGAGCAGCGTCGTCATCGGTTTCAGCGCGGCGATCCGATCGGGGAAGCCCAACGCCTGCTGTGCGAGCGCGCTGCCGACCAGCCCCATCATCAGATGGCATTGCGCGACCAGAAGATCGCGGGCCATTTCGTCGAACGCGTCGTCGATCCAGGCGGGTTCGAACATGGTGTCGATGGGGCGCATCGATGCCCAGCCGATCATCGGTGACTTGGCATGGGCCAGTATGGCCGCGGCGGTTTCCGAAAACCCTTCGATCGCCTCGCTGCCGGTGACCAGCAGATAGATCGGCACGCGCCAGCCGGTACGGCTCTGCGCGGCAAGGACAAGTTCGTACAGCTTGCGGCCGTGCGCTTCCACGCGCTGCTGTGCCTGGGCGTCCTCGGGGTCGCTCTGGAGAAGACTGGCCGGCACGGCCAGCACCAGGCTGTCGATCGGACGCCCCGGCCGCGCTACCTCCAGGCGCCGCAGGAGATCGATCAGCCGCCCGTCAGGATCCGGCCCGCCGACCAGCCCGTCACGAAAGCCGAGGACCACGCCGTGCTCGCGGAACGAGATGAGTCCGGCCCGTTCGACACCCGACTTGCCGAGCCAACTGACGCGATGCTCGGGCGTATGGTCGGGTGGCAGCAGCGAGTCGAGCACCGGCACCTCCGCACCCAGTACCAGGGCCCAGGGCACTTCGCGCAGGTCGGCGGCGGCGCCGGTACGGCTGCGGAGCTCCGCCAGAGCAATGGACACGGCGCTGGCCAATCCCGTCGGCGGCGCAATTTCGTCCGCCGCGCGTTCGGCGTGAGGGGCGGTGCCGCGCAGCCTGTCTACCAGGCCGCTACGGAACGCCAGAAAAACGAGCAGCGCGACCAGCAGGATCACCACCAGGATGATCAGGAGGATCGCTGCCGTCGTCACTGCGCTGTTTCCCCGTTGCGCGCGGCATCTGCGGCCGGTCCGATGTCGAGCGGCCCGGGGATCGACAGCGTCGGCCCACCCGGCGGCGCGGCGGGCGCCCGCGGACTTGGGGTAGGGGTTGGACGTGGGATGGCGGAGGCGGGTGGAACCGCCCTGGCGGCCTCTGTCGCTTCCTGCACCGCTCGGTGGTTGATCGCCTGTGCCAGTTGATCGGTTTTGGCGACATGCGTGCGCCACACCAGGTGACTCACCGGCAGATAGAGCAGTACGACAGCGGCCAGCGCGGCCAGCCAAGGCCACAAAGTGGGGAGGGGGCGGCTGCTGGCCCCGGTCAGCGCCGTCGGCCGAAGCGACATGCGCTGATAGGGGCTATCATCTCGAGTGTCGAAGATCGCCCCGGTTACCAGCGCGTAGAGCCCGTTCCGCTGCCGGGCCAGCACACCGCCATCATCACGATCCAGCCATTTGCCCCGCATGCCCATCATCATCGCCAGCAGGATCGTCGTGGCGGTGCTCACATCGTCGCGACGCCCGTCGATCAGCGCATCTGCGGCAGCAGCGACCCGATCGCCCGCCAGAGCGGTGCCGTATAGCATCGCCTCCAGCGGCCGCCTGTCCCAGCCCTGCGCGTCCGCCCATTCCGCGCATTCCACCAGCAGCGTTTCGTCGGCGAACGCCGCCAGCACGTAACCGGGATCGATCCGCAGGGGATCGGGCGCGCGGACCTGCGCATAGCCGAGCGCCAGGATGGCTGCGGCAAGTTCCTGGCGGATCGGCGCGGCATCGGGCGGGGCTGCCACCGCCGTCCGGATGCGCGTCGTCAGCGCGGTGAGACGTGCGTGAAAGGCGCGAAAATCGGCTGCCGCCCCTTGCGCCTCAGGCCGCAGCGGTGGCGCGATCATGGTGCCGTGCCGGGGCCGGCTGCGGTACCCGGCTTCTGGACGGGTCGATAGAAGTTCATCTCGGTCGGCCCCTCACCGATGTCGCTCTCGATCAGGAGCACCCCGCCAAAAGCGGAAGCATCCGTCTCGGGCACGATCCGGGCCAGCAACAGCTGGGGCGTCTCGCTGATCCCCAGCGTCGCATCGCTGCCGATGCCGATGGTCCGCTGCCAGCCAGCCACGCGCCGCCGCCGAATTTCGCCGTGCGTGTCGTCCATCGCGATCGAAGCGTTCTCCAGCCAGCGCCGCTGCTCCTCGCGCGGCGTCGCCCGGTGGCTGATGGTGCCGATCAGCAGGGGGCGACCCATCGCCAGGTCTTCGCGATCGAGCCGGAGTTCGAACGCGCTGTCGCTGCGCCGCGTGAAGGGCACCACCTGATACCGCAGATCGAACACCGCCAATGAGCGGCGGATCGCACCGATCAGCGCGTCGAAGCTCCTCAGCGACTCGTCATGATCATAGGGCGGCAGGTTGTTCAGATCGAGCGTGGCACTCAGCAGCCCCAGTTCCCCGAGCGCGTCGCATAGCGCGAGATACACCTCGAACGGGTGGGAAACGCCCGCCGTCAACATGGCGCGCAGGCGCGGCAGCATCCGCATCAGCGCGCGCAGGCTCTCCGTGCCGGTGCGCATCGCGCGCAATTCGCTGGCGATCTGATGCAACTGGCGCTCGGCTGCGGTCCGCGCATCGTCCTCCGCGCCGCCGCTCTGCTCGCGCGGAGTCGCGATGCGAAGCATGCCGACGTCGCTTTGCACCTGCGCGGCGCGGCTGTGCATCTCGTCGGTCAGCGCCCGTACCCGGCGCGGCAGCAGCGTCGCTTCGCCGATCCGCAGCCGTGGCGGTTCATAGTCGGCAGGGGCCGGCTTGCCATCCGCCAGCACGAACCGGGCTAAACGCAAGCTGGTGTGGGAAGAACGCGGGGGCTGATCCCGTGTCCCGGCGATCAACGTCAGTTCGGGACGCAGCCACACCCGGTGAGCAAGCTCCATTTCGTCATCGTCACTCTCGCTGCCCGGCCGTGTCTGCTGCGGAAACACGCGGTATCGGCAAGGCACTCCGGTATCGGTGCGGTCCAGGTCCAGGCTGCCTGCGGTCCAGCCGGCGATGGCCAGATACACGTCGACGGCCGTGCCGGCATCGATCTGGATTTCGCCGCCCTGAAGGTCATAGCGAAGCGCCGGGTCGCCCCGGCCCCGATCGATCGCCACCGCCGTTCCGTCCGGCAGGATCGCCTCGACCGCGTCCAGCACAAAGGTGACCCCCTCCAGGCTGGCGTCGAGCGTGCGAACGCCCCATGCGAAGGGCTGGGTCGACTGCAGGAGATAGGGGGGCAGCATTTCGGCACGGGCCGTTGCCGCACGGAAATGCTCCGGCATCAGCAGCATGCCGCGATACCAGTGGACAAGGTCGGGAATGTCTTTGGCGTTGATCGGCATCGTCATCCCTTGTCGGGGGTCCAACTGAACCCCGCTTCGCCGAGCGCGAGCGTGCCCCGTTTCACCTTGCGCAGCCGGAGCCGGTTGTCTTCGGCAGGTTCCCCGGCAAAGTCGGCGAACAGGAAAGTGCCTGCCAGGTTGCAGGGCGCGCCGACCGTGTCGGCAAGCACCTGTTGCCCGGCCTGCAATTCCCAGCCGCGAATCGCCAGGCCCTTGGGATAGTCGCGCTGCAATTGCGTACGCACCGCAAAATAGTCGCGCGCCTTCAACTTTTCGATCGCGGCAAGTATCTTGCGATCCGTGACATAGACCAGGTCGACAGCGATCGGCCGGCCGTGATTGGTACCTGCCGTCGAGGTGATCGTCAGCCGCTGCAGCCCACTGGAGCTGAAGCAGAGAAGCTTGGGCGTTTTGCAGCCTGAAAGAGACAGAAATAGAATCGCAAGGGGTAAAAGGCGGTTGTATGACGGGGCGCGCAACCCTTTGCACAGCGCCCGCTGATCTAGCCTTCCCCCCATCGTGCGATACTCAAAATGATTCCCCTGCGCTCTACCTAGCTAAGTGGTGATTTCGTGCAATCGAAAGTTTATCCGATACTTGCCAGAAGCGATCGGAGACACGGAGTGATCGTGAAAATCATCAAAGCTCTACGGTAAATTGTGCGGGCGCAGTGAACTGGATGGCACCGCCCCACGTGCACATCAGCTTGCAGGTGGCATCAAGGGCCGGCTGGTTGGCGATCATCGTCGTCGGTACCCCCGGCGCCCACGGGGCAGCCGTTGCGGGGATGCACGGCATCGGCGTCAATGCGCCAAGAGCGGCAGCAGTGGCCGCCGCCACCGTGGGATTCGCCAGGCTGCTGCACATGCCGAACGTGGGGATGTTCGTCATCGGCACGAAGTCCATGATCGTCGCCGCCGGCGCGCCGCCCGCCTGGACGCGGTTGGCCGGGAGTATGTTGATCGGCGCCGGCGCAGCACCAAAGCTACATTGCATCATCGCCCCGGTGGTGATCTGAATGCCCATCATGCGGCTCCCATGTGACGTGCATTCTATCCGCTCGGATGGCTGTCGGCTATAGCGGCCGGCGGGAGGCGCGCCATTGTCGCTCATCAGGTGGCGTTCGTTTGTGGGCCATTTCCCGTAGATCGACCCGCCAAATTGGCCCGCGAATCACGTCCAAAGAGCACCAAAAGGGTTCGTTCGGCGAGAGGGCGTGTCCAGGGGCGATGTTTTGACCGGCAAGCTGCTCGAATTCGGTTTTGACCTTAAGCTTCAATGGTTTGCTCTTGGGGTGCAGCGCCGGTGGCTTTTCGGCTCTTTGCCGGCCTATTTGTTCGACGTAGAGAGGAACGAGGTGGGGCTGGCACAAAAGGGGATGGTCGCGTGAGCTCACTCGGAAACTTGGCGTGCCGTTCGGCAGGCTCCAGCCTTGCGCGCGCCGGCTTTCTCGGATGAGCGCAGGTCGGCTGGCCTCCCAGCAGACTGAGGCATATGCAGACCTGCTTCCGCAACTGATCTTCCAGGCAGATCGCAGCGGGGTCATCCATTTTCTCAACCGCAGGTACGCGGAACTGACCGGCGACGACCGGGATCAAGCGGTCGCCGAGCAGCTTTGGCGGAACCGGATCCATGCGGACGATTTACCCAGTCTGCTGAGCACGCTGGCCCGCACGGATGCCGAGGGCGAGGTGCAGACCGACTTCCGCCTGCGCCACGCCGACGGCGCGTACCGTTGGATGCGCTTGGTCGCGAAGCTGCACGGGGAAATCGGGGAAAACGGCACCCGCTGGCACGGCGCCGCCGCCGATATCCATGCGGAGCGCACCGCGCAGCTGGAACTGAAATCGATCAGCGATGGGCTCCAGAGCCGCATCAACCGGCAGGCCGCCGAACTTGCACGGACCGAGGCGCGGTATTCGAGCCTGTTCGCCGTCAGCAAGATTGCCTTTGCCGAGCAGGACATGGCGGACGCGGCGAAAATCCTGCACCAACTGAAGGCCGACGGGGTGCAGGACCTCGGCGCCTATATGGCAGGCCATCCTGAGCTGCTCGCGCAGTGCGTCGCGGCCGTGCAGACGGTTTCGGTCAACGAGGCGTGCGTCCGCATGCTGGGCTTCGACGATGTCGATGGGGCCGTCGACCGGCCCGTGGACAAGACGGCGGAAGACATCGAGACGGTGCTGCTGCGGCAGTTCGAAATGATCTTCTACGATCTGGACAATGTGGAGGGCAGGGTCGTCCTGATCGGCAGCAGGGGACGGCGGGTGCCGGTGTTCTATTCGGTAACCCGGCTCGGCGACGAGCGGCAGCTTTCCAGCCTGATCGACATCAGCAGCCAGGAGCGGGTCGAGGAAATGCGGCGGGCTGCGCAGGCGGAGCTCGCTCGCGCCAATCGCGTAGCGACGGTCGGCGCCTTTTCAGCGTCGATCGCCCATGAGCTGAACCAGCCGATCGCCGCGGTCAGCATGGATGCGAACACCGGGCTCCGGCTCTTGCGGCGCGCGGTGCCCGATGTCGAGAATGCGATCCGCATCCTGGATCGGGTGGTGATGACGACCCAGCGTATCACCACGATCGTCCGGCATACGCACGATCAGATCACCAGCGGTCGGCAGGACCTGTGCGAGCTCGATCTCGTTCAACTCGCGCGCAGGACCTGCGACCTTCTCGCGCGTGACATGCGGGACGGCGGCGTGGAACTCCGTGTCGAGAGCGACGACGGCGTTCCAAGCGTGATGGGCGATTTGATCGACCTGCAGCAGGTGCTCATCAACCTGATCAACAATGCCCGCGATTCCATGGCGGGATTAAGCCGAACGGAGAAGCTGATCACGGTAGGCGTGCAACGTATCGGGGATCAGGTGGAGGTTTCGGTGGCCGATGTCGGCATGGGCATCAAGGAGGCCGATATCGATCGGCTCTTCCAGCCATTCTTTACCACGAAGCAAGGCGGCATCGGCCTCGGGCTGCAGATATGCATCTCGACGATTCAGCGCCTGGGCGGGGAGATGAACGCAGCCAACCGGCCCCAGGGCGGTGCGATATTTTATTTTCGGCTTCCTGCGGTGGCCCGATGACGTGGCCTCATGATCGCCTGCTTGGGCAGGGCCGAGCATGGGATCGCCGGCGGATGGCGCTGGTTGCCGCCACCGCGATTGCAGCGGCTGGCGCGGCACACGCGCAGACCCGGGCGAATGCACCAGAGGGGCAGGCGGCCCTCGATGCGGGCCAGACAGGCGAGATCCTGGTCACCGCCCGGGGGCGATCGGAAGCGGCGGGGTCCGTTCCGATCGCGATTACTGCGGTAGATGCCGAAGGCCTGGCGCGGGCGGACATGCAGAATATCGCCCAGCTTGATGCGATCGATCCATCGGTGACCTTTCGCGCTGCCAACATCGCCAGTTCGACCGCCAACCTGATCGTGCGCGGTCTGGGCACGACCGGTAGCAACCGCAGCTTCGAAGGCTCGGTGGGGGTGTTCATCGACGGCGTGTACCGGAGCCGGGCGGCGGCGGCGCTTCAGGATTTCGTCGACATCGGTTCCGTACAGGTGCTGCGCGGGCCGCAGGGCACGCTGTTCGGCAAGAACACCACGGGCGGCGCGGTGCTGCTGTCCTCCACCAAGCCGTCGTTCGCGGGCTGGAGCGGCTCGGCCGAGGCAAGCTATGGTTCCTATAACAGCCTGATCCTTCGCGCTGACGAGAATGTCCCGCTCACCGACAGGTTCGCCGTGCGGATCGCAGGCACAGTGTCGCACAGCGACGGCTATTATACCGACGTCACGCGCAACCGCCCGCTCAACGGCAGTTCTTCGCAGGCGATCAAGCTGCAGGCGTTGCTGGAGCCTGCGCCCACGCTGTCGATCCGTCTGATCGGCGACTATGCCGAGGGGCAGGGGAATTGCTGCTACGCCACGGCGCAGCTTGCCACGGGCGCGCTGCAGCCGCTGATCGATCAGCTGATCGTCGCCGGTGGAGGTGCCGTGCCGTCGCGGCGGCCGTCCGATCGGGAGCAGAGCCTGAACGGGGACGGGCGCCAGACGATCAGGGATGCAGGCGGGGCGCTGATCGTCGCGCTGGCGGCGGCGGGCGGCACCCTCACGTCGACCACCGGCTATCGCTATTACCGGGTCAAGCAGACCGACATGGACCCGGATTTTTCCGGCGCCGACATCTTCCGGTACGACGAGGGCTTCCGCAGCAATTTCTTCTCGCAGGAACTGGCCTATGCGGCGAACATGGTGCCGCTCGGCGCCAAGATCGTCATCGGCGGCTTTCTTTCGGACGAGCGGCTTGCGATGGATCGCAAGCTCCCCTGGGCCGGGCAGGCGCAGCAGGTATGGGACGTCGTGTTCGCGGGCCTGGGATTGCCGGCGGGCACCGCCGATGCCGCGCCCGGCCTGATCGCCGACGAGGCGATGGGCGGCAGCGTACGCTCCACCTCCGCATTCGCCCATGGCGACGTGCGGCTGAACGACCGTCTATCCCTCGTGGCCGGGCTCCGCTACTCGATCGAGCGGCGGACCGGGCGCTTCGCCTATCGCTATTATCGGCCGTCGGCCGCCGAGCCTTTCCGGTTGCTGGGCGTCCAGCCCGGCCCGCCTTATGATGCCGGGCACCGCGACCATGCCGTGAGCGGAACGCTGGGCCTGGAATACCGGCCGTCGGATCAGGCGATGGCGTATCTGACGTATAATCGCGGCTTCAAGGCCGGCGGCGTCAACATCGATGCGAACGGCGCGGGCACGCGCGCGAACAATCCGGCGGAAGTGCCCGGCGGTATTCCGCTGAGTCCCGAATATCAGCCCGAGACGATCGACGCGTTCGAACTCGGTGCGAAGCTCCGGTATTTTGGCGGTCGCGCGCGGACCAATATAGCGGTCTTCTACTACGACATCTCCAGCCTGCAGATCGCGCAGTTCGTCGGACTGCGCACGACCGTCATCAACGCCAAAGGGGCGACGGACTATGGCGCGGAAATCGAGAACCGTTTCCAAATCGGCCCGGCGCTCTCGATCGAGGCCGATGCGACCTGGATACCGCACGCCCGCTATGGCCGGGAGGGCGGTATCGATCCCGTGCTGGCCGGCGCTCGCTTCCGCTTCACGCCTAGGCTGAGCACGAACGTGGCGGCGGTCCTGGATCAGCCGGTCGCACCGCAACTGAATGTCACGGCGCGGGCGCAATACCGGTATCGCGGTGGCCAGTTCATCGACACGGCTGGAACGACCTGGCAGTCGCCGGTGCACCTCGTCGATGCGAGCCTGGGCCTCCGCCTTCCGGCCTCGACGCTCCGGCTGGACCTCTTGGTCAGCAATCTGTTCAATGTCACCTACGCCGAACAGGCGCTTGCAACGCCGCTGCAGGCCGGATCAGTCAGCGGCTTCATGGGGGCGCCCCGCACCTTTCAAGCGAGGGTGGCGAAGCAGTTCTGAGGCAGTGTGTACCGCCCTGCCAACAACGGGATCGGGTCCCGCGAACGCGGTCCGCGCAGTCTATCTTCGTCCAGTATGACGCGTGCTAGCTGCCTCGTTCAGGCTTCAGTGCCCCGCGCGGCC
>Ga0307412_10000331_pt1 | contig 30068 bp, 36 predicted proteins | sample DK1Cmetagenome_3_FD_203823 | JGI IMG/M metagenome (GOLD analysis project Ga0307412, IMG submission 203823) | Maize rhizosphere microbial communities from greenhouse at UC Davis, California, United States - DK15-C-1 | ecosystem: Host-associated > Plants > Roots > Rhizosphere > Soil | place: USA...
GGCAGTGGCAACAACGGTGCGCGGAAAGCCGGTCAGGAAAGGTTGTTTGGTCACGCTCTCTAACCGTACCTGAACCGGCTTTTCGTCTCTCAAAATCAACGAAATCGGCCTAAACTACGCGCCATTCAGCAGAGTCCCTTTCTTGAAAGTTCGTGTTTTTCGTAGCTCTCCTCCAATTCAGCAGGTGTTTGCCCGTTCGCTCTGTGCTTGCCCCTTGTCGTCCTCACGGTTCACGATCCGCCCACCCGACCGGGAGGCTTCGTTCGCCCGGCCAACCGACCTCACTTCCATGATCATCTCTCCCAAGGTCCGCGGATTCATCTGCACCAACGCTCATCCCGAAGGCTGCGCCAAACACGTCGCCGACCAAATCGCTGTCGTGAAATCCCGCGGCCCGATCGCCAACGGCCCGAAGAAGGTGCTCGTGATCGGTTCGTCCACCGGTTACGGCCTCTCCTCGCGTATCGCCGCCGCCTTCGGTTCCGGCGCCGCGACGATCGGCGTGTTCTTCGAACGGCCCGGCGAAGCCGACCGCACCGCGACCGCCGGCTGGTACAACTCCGCGGCATTTGAAAAAGAAGCCGCCGCCGCCGGTCTTTACGCTCGTTCGTTCAATGGCGATGCCTTTTCCGACGCGATGAAGGCGGAAGTCATCGACGCGATCAAAGCCGACCTCGGCCAAGTCGATTGCGTGATCTACAGCCTCGCTTCGCCGCGTCGTACCGATCCGAAGTCGGGCGAAGTTTACAAGTCCGTCCTCAAGCCGATCGGCAACGCTTACACCAACAAGAACCTCAACACGTCCAATGGCGTGGTCAACGAGGTGACGCTCGAACCCGCCCAAGGCGATGACATCGAGCAAACCGTCGCCGTCATGGGTGGCGAAGATTGGGAAATGTGGATGGACGCGCTGCAAGCCGCAGGCGTTTTGGCCGAAGGCGTGCAAACGGTGGCCTATTCCTACATTGGGCCGGAAGTGACTTGGCCGATTTACAAGAACGGCACCATCGGTCGCGCGAAGGAAGATCTCGAACGCGTCCAGCGTGCCCTCGACCAGAAACTCGCTCCGCTGAGCGGCAAGGCGTGGGTGTCGGTCAACAAAGCGCTCGTCACTCAGGCCAGCTCGGCGATCCCGGTCGTCCCGCTCTACATTTCCCTGCTCTACAAGGTGATGAAGGCGGAAGGCACGCATGAAGACACCATCGAGCAGATGGACCGTCTGTTCCGCGATCGCCTTTACAGCGGCAATCCGCAGCCGGACGCCGAAGGCCGCATCCGCGTCGACGATTGGGAAATGACGCCCGCCGTGCAGGAACTGGTTGGCGAACGCTGGAAGCAAGTGAACACCGAGAACCTCGCCGAACTGGGCGACTTCGAAGGTTATCAATCGAGCTTCCTGCGCTTGTTCGGTTTCGGTCTTGAAGGCGTCGACTACGCCGCTGACACGGACCCGGCCATTGCTGTGCCATCAATCAAGTAACCGCGACGGCGGTTTCCAGCCGTCTTGCCTAAGTTTTTTCAAAGCCGTCCACGCTTCGGTGTGGGCGGCCTTTTTTGAACGAATGAGCGGATTTCTCCAATTGGGCCGATGGCTTCCGAGTGTGGTGATCGTGGTTTGCCTGTTGGGCTGCACGAAGACTCAGATGCGTCAGAAATCATCGAGTATGGAGCCGACTATCAAAAGCGGGGAAATCCTTGAGGTGAAGAAGAGGCTCACTTCGCTCACGTTTGCACGTTGGGATGCGGTGGTGTTCGAGCCTCCCATTGGGACCGGTCTTTGGGTTTCCCGAATCGTAGGTCTACCCGGTGAATTGGTGGAAATCAGACCCGATGGACTTTACATCGACGGACGGGCGGTCTCGCTTCCACCGCATCTATCGATCGGTGCTTACCAGCTACCAAAGTCGGTGGTGGTTCCACAGGGAGCAAAGAAGATCGCGTTCCCCTACAAGATCCCTCCTCGTCACTATTTTTTGCTCGGTGACAACGTTTCCAATTCGCTGGATAGCCGGTATTGGGGTGGCTTGGAGGAATCGAAAATCCTCGGCAAAGTTCTAGGGAAATAAGAGTTTCTGCGCGTTCGCCCAGTCGCGATGAAGTTTCCCATTCCCGAACCCCTCGAATCGCGCGCCCGCAGACTATTGTTCATCGCAGGCTGCGCGCTTGTTCCCATGATGGGCGGATTCGCGTTACTGCGGTTCATCGAGCGGATCGAATGGCTGGTTTACCTCGATATCCCGCTTCATTTGAGCGGCGGCTTGATCGCGGCGCTTTGCTTTCTGTGCTTCGTCGCGGCCCTTCATCGCAACGAGGGGATGCGACGGATTCCTCGATGGCTAAGATGCATGTTGGTATTGGGTTTCACCGCTCTCGTGACCATCGCATGGGAATTCTTCGAGTATTTCACCGACACTTTCCTCGGCACCGAATTGCAATCGACGGTGATCGAAACGCTCAAGGACATGGCCGTCGGGCTGATCGGAGCTTTGCCCGTGGCGACATGGCTGACGGCGGATAGGTCGTTCGGCGATTGAATCCTTCGTCACGGGAAATTCACCCGAACTTCACCGCCTTTGCGTTAGAATTTTTCCGGCGTCCTTCACGGTCGGTTCGTCATGAACATCGACCACTGGATCCGTCACTTCCAACAGAACCGTCTCGATCGTCCCGAACCGGCCTGGCATTCGCCCCGGGACATCCCGCAAAAAGCCTGGGCGAAACTCACGCGCTCGATTCAACAATTCCAGCTCGGTGATGGAGGAGGTCCCGCTTACCTGATCGCGTGGAACCGCGAGCGCCTGTTGGCTCCCGATCCCGGCATCCGTGCGTTGGTCGACCTATGGTTCACTGAAGAAGCCGAGCATTCGAGGTTGCTTGGAAAAATGCTCGCCCGGCTGGGCGGCACGCCGATCACCAGCCATTGGAGCTTCGGATTGTTCTGCGGCTTGCGCAAATGGCTCGGCGTTGGGTTCGAGCTTTATGTGTTGCTGCTGACGGAAATCGTCAGCCACGTGTATTACAAAATGCTGCACCGTCATGGCCGGGACGAGGCGTTGCGGGGCATGTGCCGGTTGATCATTCGCGACGAAACCGGGCACATCGCGTTTCACCGCGCTAGACTGGTGAGCGACGGGCTTCGTCAGGGTCGAAGCTATGGCCAGGTGTGGGAGACCCTGTTTCGTCTGCGGGGATTGCTCGCGGGCACGATGTTGTGGGTCAATCATCGCGGCGCATTGATTGCCTTGGGCGGCACCGATCGCGAATTTTACGGTACGATTTGGCGGGATATGGGACGGTTCATTGCCCGTTTGAGGGCCGATCTCGCTGCGGCGAAAGCGGCGAGATGTTCGCCCGTGGTTTCCTCGGAGAAAGTGGAAGCGACCTCCGTCGGGACATTTGCCGGTTAGGCGGGGAAAAACGGAATTGGCGATTCGGCGAATATCCTCCATGTTAGGACGTCATGACCTCGTTGCCGTGGCACACAATCGTTTCTTCGCCATGAAATACCTGCCGAATATTGCCGGAGTCCTGCTTGGTTTGATGTTCATTCTGGCCAGCACCATGGTGCTGTTCCATTACGGGCCTCAACCTGAACCACCGCCCGCGGGTTCGCCGCCCGGCTTGTTCATGGCGGCCCTTACGCCGACGGGGTACCTCACCTTCATCAAGATCGTCGAATTGATCGGCGGCATCATGGTGATGATTCCGAAACTGCGGAACATCGGCCTGCTCTTTTTGGGGCCCATCATTGTGAACATCCTCGCGTTCCATATCTTCCTTTTGAAAGGAGCGGGTCTGGGCGATCCGATGTTCATCGGGATCTGCGTGCTGGCGTTGTACTTGCTTTGGGCGGATCGAAAGGCCTTCGCCGGGCTCGTTCGTTAAAAATTGAGAAAACCCGACCTATTGCCGACGACGCATGAGTCAGCAAATTTTCGTCAACCTGCCGGTCGCCGATTTGGATCGCTCGAAGGAATTCTTTGGGAAACTCGGCTATAGTTTTAATCCGCATTTCACCGACGACAGCGCCGCATGCATGGTCGTAAGTGATTCGATTTTCGTGATGTTGCTGACTTACGAAAAGTTTCTCGAGTTCACTCCCAATCCCATTTGTGACGCCACCCAGAGCACCGAGGTGCTGGTTTGCCTTTCCTGTTCCAGCCGGGAGGCGGTCGATGCAATGGTGCGAAAGGCGGTCGCGGCGGGAGGTTCGACCTATAAAAACGAGCAAGATTACGGCTTCATGTACGGCCACGGGTTTCAAGATCTGGACGGTCACATTTGGGAGCTAGTCTGGATGGATCCAGCCGCCGCACCCCACTGACTCACGGGGCGAGTCGCCATGAGTGACGCAGCCGCTCTCTTGACGTGCGTGGCATGTGCGGGGATGTTGGAGAATGGCCTTGGAATCCGAAATCGAACCCCCGCGGTATCACTATAAGGTTTTCACCCACCTGTGGAATCCTCCGAATTTGGAGGAGGCACGCTTGGTGGTGATTTCCGAAGCACCCATGACCGCCGATGAAGTCCGGGCGGCTTTGATTCGTTCAGGCCGTGCGGTGGCAGGCCACGCCTGGATCAAAGAGGTCGGGCCGGGCGAATACGAAGCGCCGGAGAGCTTTGAGACTCCCGAGGACTACATCGTCATCGGGTTGCTTTCACCTACCGCGGAAGGCGTGATGCCCGCCCGCCCGACGGATCGCGATCCCACCCTGGATTACCCGTTCGAGATGCGTCCTTGAAGAGTCTTCCATTCGCGTTCCGGCCTCGCCCTTTCACATGGAAACCAATCGTCTGGAAGCGTTCAGCGACGGCGTGATCGCCATCATTCTCACCATCATGGTGTTGGAGTTGAAGGTGCCACACGGCGACGCATTTTCCGAGCTGAAACCCTTGTTGCCGGTGTTCCTGAATTACGTGCTGAGTTTCATCTACATCGGCATTTACTGGAACAATCACCACCATCTGTTGAAGGCCGCGCAACGGGTGACGGCGGGGATTATGTGGGCGAATCTCCACTTCCTGTTTTGGCTGTCGCTTTTCCCATTCGTCACCGGCTGGATGGGTGAGAACCACTTCACTTCCGTTCCTTCGGCCTTTTACGGAGGGGTGCTTCTCGCGGCGGCGATCGCTTATAAGCTGCTTCAATTTTTAATCGTTCGCGACCAAGGCCCGCACTCGAAACTGGCCTCTGCAATTGGTCGCGACTTCAAGGGGATGATTTCGCCTGTCTGCTATGGGCTAGGGATCGTGACGTCGTTTTATCAGCCTTGGCTGGCGGGACTGCTTTATGTCGTAGTCGCTTTGATGTGGCTTGTTCCGGATCGGCGGCTGGAACCGGTCATCAAGGAGTAGGAACACGGCTAAGCCTTCCGGAGCGCGTCATGCAGTCGAAGCGCGAAAGCCACCACGCCGACGCTTTCGCCATGCAGACAAACGGTATCCGCGTGCACGGGGAAATCGGTGCCATCGAGCGTTCGCACGACGCCTTCCCGGGTCATTCGCAGCACTTGCGCACAAGCTTCCGCTGGATCTTCGATTAAGGCGCCTGGAAGGTTGCGCGACGTCAACGAACCATCCGCCCGATACGTCCGATCAGCGAAAACTTCTTCGGCCGCCCGTAGCCCGATCGCCCGAGCGGCGCGGGGCAATTCGCTCCCCGCCAAACCGAATAAGACCAGCGATGAGTCAAGCTGTTGCACCGCTTCCGCGATGGCGGTGGCGAGCAACGGATCGCGAGCGGATTGATTGTAGAGCGCGCCGTGAGGTTTCACGTGGGAAAGCGTCGCGCCTTGAGCGGCGGCGAGCGCTTGCAACAGGCGAACCTGATCTTGCACGAGCTGGAATACGTCCGGCAGTGGGAGATCGAGTTCGCGGCGTCCGAAGTAATCGCGATCCGCGTAGCCCGGATGAGCGCCGATCGCCACGCCGTGCCGAAGTGCCAGCGCGATGCATTGGCGCATGGTGGCTTCATCTCCGGCATGCGCGCCACAGGCGATGTTGGCCGAAGTGATGAGCGGCATCAGCTCGGCGTCATGCGGCGAACCTTCACCCAAATCGCAGTTCAAATCGATCAGCAGAGATCCGGTCATGGTGAGAAACTGAGGCAAGCACGAGCGATGGAAAAGTCTCGTTCGCGGCGGATCAATAGCTCGTGAGCCTCGTGGGTTTGGATTTCGTGAAAGCGCACGGTGTTACCCGGGCGAAATTGCGCGAGCTTGCCGAGGTCGACTGTCGCCACGACGCCGATGCGAGGATAACCGCCGATCGTCTGACGGTCGATTCCGAGGACGATCGGCCGGCCGGACGGCGGCACTTGGATGACGCCATGATCGACGGCGGCGGAAATCATTTCTCGAGGTTCAGCGAGAGGAAGAGAGGGGCCGGCCAAGCGCGTGCCCATGCGATTGCCTTCCTTCGTGATTTCAAAAACGCTTTGGGAAAACGTTTCCCGAGCTTTTGGGGAAAACCATTCCCACTCCGGCCCGCGCAGCACGCGCACCACGCCCGGTCCGCAAACCGCGACCAAACGTTCCGGAATGAGCGACCAAGAGGCCGCGGTTTGCGGGGACGGTTTTCGCCCTGCGGTTCGCCCGAGCGCCAAGCGATCGCCTGCGGCTAGTTTTCGACCCTCAAAGCCGCCAAATTTCCCCGAGAGGTCGGTCGAGCGACTGCCCAGGACTTCAGGCACGTCGATTCCTCCCGCGATCGCCAACCATGCCATCGCTCCTCTTTTGGTTCCGCCGAAATCCAGCACGCTGCCCGCAGGGAGGTGAATCGGGCGGTTCTTAAGCAAGGGCTCACCTTGGCACCGCGCGTCAAAATCCGCGCCGCACCAGGCAATGACCGCGTCGGTCTCCAAGCGCAATGTCGGTCCGGCAAACGCCATTTCCAGCAGGGCGGAGTTTTCCGGATTGCCCACAAGAAAATTAGCCACCCGGGCGGCGAACGAATCGGCCGCGCCGCCCACGACCACGCCGAGATTTTGATAACCCGGCCGGCCAAGATCTTGGATCGTGGTCAGCATTCCGGCTCTGACGATTTCGATCATGGCGTTCCCTCCAGGCGCTCGAATTCGTCGAAAGAAATGGATCGGAATTTCACTCGGTCGCCCGGCTGCAGAAGTGCCGGGGAGCTGCAATTCGGGTCGAATAACCGCAACGGAGTGCGTCCAAGGACATGCCACCCGCCCGGAATCTCGGAGGGATAAACGCAGGACTGGCCATTCGCGATGGCGACCGATCCGGCTGCCACCCGGGTGCGTGGCGTTTCACGGCGGGGAAACCGGAGGGACTCGGGCAAGCCGTGCAAATAGGGAAAACCCGGCGCGAAACCGAGTTGCAACACGACGTATTCTGCCGCGCTGTGGAGCGTAATGATTTCGCCCGGCGATCGTTTCGCCCGAGTGGCGATCGATTCCAAGTCCGGCCCGAAATCGCCGCCATAGCAAACAGGGATCTCGATCAAGCGGGCGGGCGGCTGAGCGGCGGCATCCGGCAGCAGGGACAACCGTTCCTTTAACCGCGACGCAAGCCAACCCGCGAGATCGTGTTTCGGTGCAGCGAATCTTTTAAGAGCGATCGCCTCGTAAAACACCGTCACGGTCGTAGCTGCGGAAACCAGTTCGGTCACTCCGGGCAAGCGGCCGTCTGACAGCCACGAGCAAACCTGCTGAATCCGCGCGGGAGTCTCGTCATCCGCGCGGGAAGGCAATTCGATGATTAGGGCGCGGTCGCCCAAGGTGGTGATTCGCGGCTCCATGCGGCTGTTAGAGCATGACGCGTTTCAGTCGCCATGACAAGAAACGGCGGGATTTTCTCCCGCCGCCGGTCACCGGAAAAGCCTGTTTCAACGGATTACGCCGCTCGAGGAGCGGAGTTCCGTTCAAGGTTTTTTCGTATAATGCGCCAGCCCGGTCGCCACGCCTTGTGGATCGCGGATGATCGCGATTCGCCCGCAATCTTCGGGCAAGGGCATGGGCTGCAGCAATACGGTCGCGCCGAGGCTTTGAGCTTTCGCTAGGGAAGCGTCGAGATCGTCGACGGTGATGTAAGGCATCCAACGCGGTGTCGTTTCGCCTTCGTTGCAACAGGTGATGCCGCCGAGGGCTTCGTCGCCTTTGCCGAAAACATGATAGCCGGGAGCGGGTTCGCCCTGAATTTCCCAGCCGGCCAGTTCCCGATAGAACTCCAATGCTTTTGTTGGATCGGTAGTGGAAAGCTGTGTCCACCCGAGATCGCCTTGATTGTAACCGAGTTGTCCCATGGTTCAAAGAAGTTGAGGTTTCAGATCACCCTTCGACCCGCAAGTCGTGCGCGGCAAGAAGCAATGTGGGCCGACGCTCCGTTTTCGGTCTGTCGAGGTACGGTCCCCGTTGGTTTCTCACTTCGCGGGAGCGGGGAAAATCCATTTCCCGGCTTGGGGCCAGCCGTCCTTGGTCAGGGTCAATTCACGGATGCCGAGTTTCGACACGCCGTTGGCGTCGGCGTCGTAATAGTGAAACGCAAAACGGATGTGATTCGGGCTGACCGCGTTGGCGAAATGGCCCGGTCCGATAAAGCGGCCTTCGCTTGTTAGAAACGGAGTCCCGCCTCCTTCGGCGAGATCGTTGCCATTTTTGTCGCGGAAAGGTCCGGTGGGTCTGTTGCTCCGCCCGACCCGGATTTCATAGGTGCTTTTCGCACCCCGGCAGCAATAGCCCCAGTTCACGAAAAGGTAGTAGTAGCCGTCGTGAAAAATCAGCGTGGGCGCTTCGATATCCGCGTTCCATGCACCTTCTCCGGCTTGGCGTTCCTGAGCTGGACGAATACCTGCTGGCCTTACGCCGCTTTGAGCGCATTCGCTTCCAGTGCGAGCAAAGCCGCCTTGGCGTCCAAGCCGCCGGCGAATCCGGTAAGTTTGCCGTTACGACCGATTACGCGGTGGCAAGCGGCGATGATGGAAATCGGATTGCGACCGTTGGCGGCACCGACCGCGCGAACGGCTTTCGGGTGGCCGATTTGCATGGCGATTTCGCTGTAGCTCCGGGTCTGGCCGAACGGGATGGCGGTCAGGGCTTCCCAGACTTTTTCCTGGAAAGGCGTGCCGGAGAAATCGAGCGGCAGGGAAAAACGGGTGAGTTTGCCCGCGAAGTAGTCGTGCAACTGGCGTTCCGTTTCCAGCAGCACGGGATGATCCGACTTCTCCTGACGAGGCCCGAGCCGAACGCGCTGCGGATCGTCGTTTTCCCAAAGAACCGCCGCGAGGCCCTTTTCACTGGCGATCAGCGTGAGCTGTCCAACGGGCGAAGGCATGGTTTTGGAGAAGTAGGCCATGAGACGGGAAATTGCGCCGGGAGATGTCAGCGTGCAAGATCTGATAGGCTAGGTGCGTGTCGAATCAGATTAGGTTTCACTGCGCCGATCGTCGGCCCTCGTCCAGATCCAGAAACTCGAACATCGTTTCCACGGTGCCGGGTGGCAGGCCGATCTCGGCCAGGCGTTGGTGGAGCACCGCGGTCCCGGTGTCGCGCCAGCCGCGTTTGGTCATGAAGCCGTTCCAGACCTCGATTTCTTGTTCGGTCGGTTGGCGACCGTGGGCAAAGGCCCAGTCGAGCAGTTCTTCATCGGTGCCGCCTTTGAGGGTTTCCGTTTCGAGCGCCGCATAGTCGAGGCGTAGAAATTCACAGCAGCGCCAATCGAACGTGCCCTTTGTCGCCACCCCACGCTTGGCCTGCCAATCTGCGGGCAATTTCCCCGCGGCATGCAGCCGGATCTTGTCCAGCATCCGACCGAAATAAACGATGCCACCGACTTGGTCGAACGGGCTGCGGAGTCCGGGAATAAGCGTGGGATAGGGATGGGCCATGCGAGGCACTAGAGCGGACGCGTGGGGACCACGCAAGTGAAGGGCGAGGAAGACATGGGGAAGTTCCCGCAACCCGCGCTTGTGTTACTCGTCACCGTGCATTTCGCTCGGCGCATGAGCGAAGCCACCTGCCCGTTGTGCGAGATGACCGAAGTGCTGGAGCATGCCGACCACTTCGAGTGCGTCACTTGCGGACACGAATGGCCGAAGCAGGCCGCAGCCGATGAGCCGGCAGGCGAACGGGTGGTAAAGGACGCCTATGGCAATGTGCTGGCCGATGGCGATGTCGTGGCGATGATCAAGGATTTGAAACTCGGCGGCACTTCCCAGGTGCTCAAAACCGGCACCAAATCGAAACCGATCCGTTTGGTCGAAGGCGACCACGAGATTTCCTGCAAAATGAACGGAGTCTCCATTGCGCTGAAGGCTTGTTTCGTCAAAAAGGTCACCGCATGAGCATGCCGTCTTGGCAGAACGAGCGTCAGCGGCTGGAAACCGAACTAGGCGAACCCATCACCCTGGATGCATTGACCGGCCCGAATGGCCTTGCGGGCCGGGAGCCGTTGCAGGACGACGCCGGGGGCGCGGCCGGTTGGTTAATCGCCCAACGGAAACGTGGGCACCGGCATTCCGCCGATGATGTGCTGACCGCGTGGTATGCCTTGCAAGTTTCGCCACCCGTCACCGAGCACCTCGATCTTGGCACCGGCATCGGCACAGTCGGCTTGCTCACCCTATGGGGCATGGGCTCCGAGGCGCGGCTGACTTGTGTGGAAGCGCAGGAAATCAGCTACCGCTTGTTGCAATCGAACCTGGATTGCAATGGCTTGCGGTCCCGCGTCGATTGCTCGCTCGGCGATCTCCGCGACCTCGCTTTGGACCAAAAATTTCCGCTGGTCACAGGCAGTCCACCGTATTTTCCCATCACCGCCGGAGTGGTGCCGCAGGATTCGCAAAAGGCCCACGCGCGCTTTGAACTGCGGGGCGATGTCTCTGACTACGCCCGCGCCGCAGTGAAGCACCTCGCGGCGGACGGCTGGTTCGTGCTGTGTTTTCCCTCTCGCCAGAAGCAGCGCGCCCTTGATGGCATCGCCGCTTCCGGGTTGAAGGTCGTGCGCTTGCGCGACGTGATCCCACGCGAAACCTTGCCGCCTTTATTCACCTTATTCGCGTGTCGTCATGGTGACGCGTTTCACGGCGAGACGGAAGAGGAGGCGCCGTTCGTCGTCCGGCATCAGAACGGCCGCCTTACCGCCGAAATGGCGGGCGTCCGACGTGGTTTCGGTTTCGACGATGGCGAAGCGCACGGCGGACATGGTGCGCCGCTGGCTCCCGTTTCTTAACCTAGCGCCACATACACCTTGCGATCGCCCGTGTAGCTCCGGCGGCCGTGGGAGACGAGAAAGTTGTCGCAGATCAGCACGTCGCCTTTTTCCCACGGGAATTCCGTCTTTTCGGCATGCACGGCCGAACGCACGCACTCGAGATCCTTTTCGTTGATGGGCGAACCGTCGCCGAAAACCACGTTCATCGGGAAATCCGCTTCACTGAGAACCTTCGCCAGTTTCACGCGCGTTTCCTCCCGGAGTCCGGTCGGATGCCAGTGATCGGCTTGGTTGACCCAAAGGCGCTCCCCAGTTTCCGGGTGTGGCAGGAGTGCGTCGCAACGGAGCTCGGTGCGGAGCGAGCCATTGGGCTTCCACGTCCATTCGTAGCCGCCTTCGCGAAGCTGCGCTTCGACTTCGTTGCGGTCTTCGCTTTGAAACTGGGCCTGCCAGCTTTTGCCGAAGCCGAATCGGTCGGGCAGATTGTTGATGTAACGAAGTCCTTTTTCCGCGAACCGGTTTTTCAGTTCCTCGGGCAAACGAGCGGTCACCCGGCGCGCGTCGGCAAGCGGAGTCGCGCCGTCCGTCTCTGACGGCAAGGCACAGAAAAAGCCGATGATCGCCGGCATGGCGGGCGTGTAGGCGCTTTCGTGATGCTGGGAGATTTCGTAATGCGCGGCCGTATCCGTCGAGGTGTAGACCAGCCCGTCGACTTTGGAGCGTTGCGACGCGCCCCCCTGATAGCTTTGCAGGTTTGTGAACAGCGCAACGAACTCCTGGAAATCCTTCGGTTCGGCGAATCCGAATCCCCGAAACAACAGCGCGCCATGGCGCAATCTCAGCTCCCGCAAGGTCTCTCGTTCCGCCTTCGCCCATGCGGTCAAACTTGCAGGCGTGTTTCCGGTGCGGGAATCGGGGACGATCCGCAAAGGCAGATCATGAATCCGGTCCGTAGGGGACTCGACGGGAATCGTGAGCATGGGGACGATGGGATTAAGGTATTAGGAGGCAGAGGAAAGAAACCCAGCGATCGATCCGGGGGTGTCCAGGTTTTCCAGGTTGATTTCCCCCGGTTTGATTTTCCGGCCGGACGCTTTTTCCAACACGGAGATCATTTCGACCAAATGGAACGAATCGAGGAGACCACTGGAAAACAGGGCGGTGTCATCGCCGAGTTCGCCGGACTGGAGGCCGAAAGTGGTTTCAAGAAGCGCCCGGATTTTTTCAGGGGGGAGGGTGGAGGTGGACATGATGGCTTTAGATTTGAAGATAATGATTTGAGATGTAACAAGGCGAAATCTTATAGGATCGGCGAGGGTTCGGATTCCGGCTCCAACAGCCAGGAAAGAATTTGAGGCCGGTTCAGTTTGCCGTGGGCGTTGAGAGGCATGCTACCAGGCCAAATCCGCAGGTGGTGCGGTTGTTGATGGCTGGCAAGTTTTTGGCGCAGCACGGAACGAATGAAATCGAGGGAATCGTCGTAAACGTTGGCTAACTCCACGGCCACTGCGATGCGTTGGCCAAGAGCTTCATCCGGAATGCCGCCAACCACGGCGTGAACGACGCCGGGCATCGATTGGAGGATTTCTTCGATGTCGGAAGGGCTGATCCGGTAGCCGCCCGATTTGATCAATTCGTCGTCACGGCCTACGAACCACAAGTAACCTTCTTCGTCCCGCCGGACCTGATCGCCGCTGTAGTGAACGGGCTGGTTGCCAAACAGTGCGTCGTGGCCCGGTCGCACGCCAAACGAACGAGCGGTCATTTCCGGCTGACGCCAATAGCCCCGAGTCACGCAGTCACCGAGATGCACCAGTTCGCCCGCTTCCTCCGGACCAGCGGCGGTGCCGTCCGGTCGAACGATTTCGATGGCCACACCAGGGCACGCTTTTCCGAGAGAACCCTTGCGGTGATGAAACTCTCCGGCGGGCAGCACGGTGGTGCGAAACGCCTCCGTGAGGCCGTAGGTCATCCACACTTCCGCGTTGGGAAACACAGCGGGAAAGCGGTCGAGAATCCTTCGCGGAATGACGCCGCCTGAAGTCGTAACGTAGCGCAGGGAAGGCAGCGTTTCGTTTTGAGCGTCGAGGAAATCCACCAGTTGCACCCACGTCGGCGGCAACGCCGCGAGTCCGGTCACACCCGCAGCCCGGATCGTTCGGGTCAGTTCGGAGGCCATCGCCACCGGCGGTGGAAGCACGATGCCCGCGCCAGCTCGTTGCGCCATCAGCCATTGCAGCAATCCCCAGGGCGAACTCAGCGGCATGAGAGCTAGCAGGCGATCGTCCGGTGTATGGCGTAGATACGTTTCGATGCGGCAAACCGCGCCTGTGAGATTTTCGTGCGACACCATCACGCCCTTCGGTCGACCGGTGGAACCGGAGGTGTAACAGAGCGCGGCCAATCCGGTCAGAATAGGACTCGTGACCCCATTTCCGCCGCATTCGACCGAAGAGACTAAATCGGGAAACTCTACCCACCGACCTTCGCCCAAACGCGTGCGTTCGCCCTTACCGCAAACCGCCACGACCGGCTCCGCGTCCGCGAGTAAGGCCGCGACTTGGTCCGGCGTATTGCGTCGCGGCACGCTTACCCACACGCCGCCGAGTTCCCAGGCGGCTTGCCACAAAGCAGCTTCTTCCCAGCCGCGCGGCAACCACGCCAACACGCGATCGCCTGGCTGCACGCCGCTTTCCCGCAACGCTTCGCGCAGGCGTGACACGCACAGCGACCATTCGCCCGCCCCGAACGGAGCGATGCCTTTGGAGTCGATCACTTGAAACGTCGCGTTCATGATTTCCAACCGAACATGCGGATTAGCAATCCGAGCGACTCCCGAATCGGCACGGTTTCGCCGTGTAGCATAAAGACGTAGCTCGCCACCACGAAAAGCTGGGTGAGTCCGATACTCGCGAGCTTCCAACCCGTGCTCGCCCGCCAGGTGCCAGGTTTCAGTCGCCCCAACCGTTTTTGCCAGGTGATGAACACCAGCAGGCCCGCCACTTGCCACACCGCCCAGCCGACCCGGTTCCAGCCGAGACCGTGCCACAGGCCCATGACGATGAAGCTGGCGAGCATCGGAACCACCACGCTGCGCATCAAGCCCATCACCGGCAGGTAGACGCAGTTCGCGCACCATTGGGCGATGGAAATGTGCCACCGTCGCCAGAAGTCCGATGGGGTCGACGCAATGATTGGCCAGTTGAAGTTCTCCATCGGCCGCCGCCCCCACAGCAAGCCGGCCCCGACCGCGATGTCGGAGTAGCCGCTGAACTCCACGTAGATTTTCAAATAGATGTACAGGCACGCCTGCCAGATTCCCACGGCACCGGTGGCGGAGTTCATGCCTGACGGAGTCATCCAATGAAGATCGGCGGCCAATTCAGGCAGCCATAAATCCGCGAGATAGAGCTTTTTCAGGAGGCCGATGAGAATCCGCCAGGTTCCTTCCGCGATCTGGGTTCCCCGATCGCCCCCCACCGGCTGATCCCAGTGCCCCCATCGTTCCAACGGACCGGCAACGAACAGGGCGGGGGTGAAAAGGAAATGGAAGAACTCCATCAACCCGGGCGGGCGCTCCCAAGCCCCACGCCGTGCGTCGACCAGCACATGGATCAGCCGGAAAACCAAGTAGCTGAGTCCCAGCGGTTGCACCCAGTTTCCCTTGCCGTATTCCTGAAAAATCTCGCTCACTAAGAGACCCGTCGCGAGGGCGGTGATTGCGGTCGCCATCGCGGCGAACCCCGCGCCACGTCTCACCAGCCACCAGACGGATGCGCCTGCCGCAAGGAACACGATCGCGGCGAACGGATTGTGGTCGACCACCAGCGCGAAAGCCAGCAGGGCCAGGCCCGTTTCCCTCATCCGCAAAGGCGCAAACGACGTCCACAACGTTCCCAGTGCCAGAACGATCCAGTAATGTTGCCCCCCCAACATCTTAGAAACCGCCGTAGCGGAAAGTCATCTCCGTGCTGCTGCGGAGCAATTGGATCAGAACGGCGGCAATGCCAATAGCGAGGCCGATCGCTTGGACGATCCGCCCCAACAGGCGGGCTTTGGAAAGATCGGGTGGTTCAGACATAGCGGGAGAGAGGATGGGATTCATTTGCTGACCAGTTCGCGAACGACGCTTTCGAGGAATTGCCGCCGGAGCGCTGGAGAACCCACGTGTTTCGCGTCGTCGAAATCGGCGGTCGACGCCTTGAACGAGGTCGGATCGTCAATCCAAGGCACATCGTGGCGCCGAGCCCACTCCCGCATCGTTTGCCGATAGGCGTCTTCATCCCGCTTCCATTCGGGCGTTTGCATAGCGGGCGTGTAGGTGTCTACCCAGGGCATTTCCACCAGTGCTACCCGCGCACGTCCATGAGCGCGGACATTTCGGACCAATTGCTCCAGAACGATCAAATGCCGTTGAAGGGCATCCGTATCGAGCGCGTTGATCGCGGAACCCCAGGCTTCGACCGGGACTGTGGTGGGACGGTTGTAAGGTTGGTAAACCTTCCCCTTCTTGGACGACCGCAGTTTTAAGCCTAATTTTAACCGTTGATGAAAACCTCGATGATCCCAAAGCTCCCAGCCGATGACGCGGTCTTGTGGAATGCCCAGAATCCCAGACGACTCGATCAAAACATCCGAGTAGAAGCCAATCATCAGGGATTGCTGTTGGCGGGCGCGTAATTCGCTGTCCGTCAATTTCCTAGCGATCGCCTGTCGCCCTACACCGATGACAAACCAGCCGTCGAAGTCCGCGCCGAAACGATCGACCAAGGCGGCGGTGAGGGCGTAGCTTTGGCCGCCAGTGCACATTGATAATACCTGCACGTTTTTTCCCGACATCGAGGAGGCGAGGGCGTTTGTTTCGTCGGGATGCGGCAGCCAACAGCGGAGGGAAGATGGTCCGACGAAGACGAGATTTTTTGCTAAAGGATCGGTTTCCCGGGACGCGCCCCTCATGGCGATGAGCGAGGGGCGTCCCACATCGCGAGGGATTGTCCTCCAATCCACTTTTCCTGCCTCAATGCGGTGGCGGAAATGAACGGCCAGTGCGGAAAGAACGCCTAATGTAATTAGCAGAAGGGCCGCTGCTATTTTCACCGCCCGAAAGTCAGGCGTCGTCAATCCCTGCCAGAATTCGCGGATCGATGGGTTTGAAATGTGAGGGGGGAATTTCATGGCCGCTGGGGGACGACGCGGGAGGATTAAGGGATCTATTGTTTCAGGGAAGAGATTTGTGCTCCTCTGGCAAAGGCCGATGTCTCGAATCCGCAGGGAACTCAATGAGAAGCCAATTCACGAACGACGGCTTCTAAAAATTTTCGCCGGGGTTCAGGCGCGCCAATGTGCGCGAAGTCCGCGAAGTCGCTTACTCCTAGGTCGAAGCTCGCGGGAGCCATGATCCACGGAATGTTGTTCCGTTGAGACCATTCCCGCATCGCTTGGTGATAAGCGGATTCGTCCTTCCGCCATGCGGGCGTTTGCATGGAATCGACGAAAGTATCAACCCAAGGAGTTTCCACCAAGGCCACGCGCGCCCTCCCCGAGGCGCGTACGTGATCGGCGACTTGTTTCAAGGTGATCAAATTCTTTTCGAGGACCGTGGGATTCAACGCGCTGATGCCAGCGATCGCGGGATCCTCCGGAATGGGTGAAGGCGGCAGGTAGGCTCGATAGGGCTTTCGCTTGAGGAAAGGGAGGTGCAATCCCAGTCTGGATTGCTGGTAGAACGCGCGGTGATCCCACAATTCCCAGCCGGTAGGGCGCTCTTGGGGATAACCGAGAAAAGCCGCGTTTTTTCTCAACACTTCCGAATCGAAGCAGAGCGCTCGCGATTGCCGGCGATAAAACATCAGGTTGTCATCTCGGAGACGCCCGATCGTTTGACGTGCCACGCCGATCACAAACCAGCCGTCGAAATCCGCGCCGAAACGATCAATCAACGCGGAGGTGTAGGCGTAACTTTGACGGTCGCCGCACAGGATTTTGACTCGCGCAGGAGATCCAACGGCCGAGGAGGCCAACGCCTCCGCTTCCTCCGGCAAAGGGAGCCAGCAGCGAAGGGCGGATGGTCCGACGAGTATGAAGTTCGTCGCCGACGGATCGGTTTGCCTCGCCGCCCCACTGGCTGCGATCACCGACGCCCGGCAGAAATCGTTCGGCATCTCCCGCCAGTTCACTTCTCCCGCTTCTATCCGTTGACGGAAATTCACCGCCATCGCCGAAACCACCCCCAGAAGTCCGAGCAGAATCACGGCCGCCATCTTCACCACCCCGAAATCAGGCGTGGTTAGTCCGCGCCAAAATTCACGCAGGCAGGTGTTGGCTGGAAGTCTCGGAACTCTCATGGCCGCTAGGGGACGACCGCATGGGGTTTAGCGCATCGCGCGCGTCAAGGAAGAGCTTTGTTTGTCGAATCACCTAAGAATTTTGGCCGGGATTTCCGGTCGCGGATGCCTAAGCCGACTGGCCCAGTTCCGCAAGCTTGAGAACGGTGTTCCAATTCCGCGCGGTATTGGTCACGCCGATCCACTTGTCGAAGCGTTCCGTCAGCTTGCTTTTCCCGAAACCGTGGGGCGTATGCAGGTAGGCTACGCCATCGATGACTTCAAAGCCTTCGCCTCCGATCAAACAACCTTGGAGGCGTTCGATGTTCTCCGCCCTTGGCGTGCTTTCCAGTAACGCTGCGTGGACGGTGACGGGTGCGCTTTGGGCGGCTTGGGGAAAAGGATTACGGGCGATCAGCTCGCCCCATTCTTCCAGCGTCGGAGCGAAGATCGCTTTGTCGAAACCGAAGTGTTCAAGGCAAAGATCTGCGGCGGTTTCGATGACTTTTTTCCGGCTCCAGCGGCTGCGAACGATCGCGTTGCCGCTATTGATATAGGTGGCCACGTTTTCAAAACCCGCTTCGCTCAGCTTCTCGCGTAACGCTTTCACTGGCAGTTGCGTCTTTCCGCCAACACCGCGGAAGAGGAGAAGGTAGACGGTCGGTTTCATTCGAAACAGAGTGACCGCTGGCCCTTTTCTTGCAACTCCGGCCATTCACCGAGTCACTTCAGGAGGAAATGTTTTTACATGGACGCCCGATAAGATATCTCTCACCGACCATGAAAGTCCTATCTACGGCCGGATTTATCATCGGCGATCTCGCTCTGGGGATTGTGCTAGGGAAAGGCCCGCTTTCCTCCAGTAAAGAGAGCGGGGAGGATTCCGATGTCCTTTCCATTGGCTCCAAGGCAAGCGGCTCAGGCAGGGCGGTGCAGGGAAATTCGGGGGACTCTCGCGTCAAAACTCAATCTTCTCGAAACGATCAGCGCTAGTCCGCAAGGTTTGGAACTGCATCTCGTTTCACTCACCGCCAATGTTCTGGGTGCCATGAATGGCGATGGTGATGCGGTGGCGGTTTTCGAATGGATGAAGCAACACCCGGATTCACCGTTGATCCCGCATCTGTCCCAGCGCATCAAGGCCGCACCGTAACTTTTCCAGCCCTCTTATGACCTCTGAAACTTCCCATGCCGTGCATTTTCATCGCGTGCTCCGCGCAAAACCGGAGCGGGTTTACCGTGCGTTCATCGATCCTGATGCCATGGCCAAGTGGATGCCTCCGCATGGATTCACCGGCAAGGTGCACCAGATAGAGGCAAAGATCGGCGGAACTTACCGGATGTCTTTCACGAATTTCAGCACGGGCAAAAGCCATGCCTTCGGTGGAAAATTTCTCGAAATGGAGAGCGGCAAGCGGCTTCGCTACGACGATCAATTCGAAGACCCCAATCTGCCAGGAACGATGATCACCACGGTCGAGTTCCGTGAGGTGTTCTGCGGGACCGAGCTGACCATCACGCAGGAAGGCATCCCATCGGCGATTCCAGCGGAGGCGTGTTGCCTCGGTTGGCAGGAATCGCTGACCTTGCTCGCTCAGCTCGTCGAGCCGGAGATTGCCGATGCGCTGTAGCGCGGCAGAGGAGTGAGAGTGGGGTTTCTTACCCCGCAAGCGTACCGTTGGTGAGTCGGCTCAGGCCCGCACGATGGTGCGAAAGCCGCCGTAGCTCATGCGCTTGCAATCGAAAAGGCCTTCGGATTCGCCGCACATGTCCTTGATGCGAGGGTCCGCCATGACGGCGGCATTGGTCGTGTCCCGGGCTTCGCGAGAAGGATACACGATGAAAGCGAATACGACGGTTTCATCCGTCTTTGCCGCGGCGGTTTCGGTGAAAGAGCGCATGTCCTTCGCCTCGAGGTCGTCCGCCAGGCACTCGTAATAGTCGAGCGCGCCATGGTCCTTCCAGACGCGTGAGGCCTTTTCGGCGAGGGCTTTGTAGTTCTCGATTTTGTCTTTCGGAATGGGAATGACAAAACCGTCGACATAGGGAAGTGGCGTGCTCATGGGAGATTCTGGGTTAAGTTGAGTGAAAGACGGTCAACATAACCGGAGAAGCGCAGGGGGCAATCGAAGAGTTGATCGGCGGTCAGGGGACGCTTCTTCAGGACCGAACCGCTCGACGGCTCAAGGCATCACCACGATGCGATAGAATCGTTTGGACTGGTTGGCTCCGCCGGTATCCGTGATTTGAATGGGCGAACCGGTGCCTTCGATGTTCGCCTCCACGGTCGTCCACGAGTTGTCGAGCAAGGTGGCGGATTGTTCCAAACGGTAAAATTTTCCGCTCACCGTCGGGAAACTCAGGTCCATGTCGTTTCCGTTCGGTTGCATGGAAGTTACTTTCAAGCTGCTAGCCCGATCGCTCGGATCGGTGCCGGCAGAAAACTCCGCCGCGTTGGTCCAACCGTCCGCATCAGGGTCGGCGGCATCGGCCGCGTTGCCACTATTAGCGAAGGTCCCGAAGTTGGTCAGACGCCAGTGTTGGAGCGGCGTCAATGCGAGTCCCTCCATTTCGTCGGAGTTCGCGCCATCACCGGAAGCGTTCACCGGCGTCACGACATAATAATAAGCTGTTCCGTTGGCCGTGCTGATGTCGGTGTAGCTCGTGCCCGTGATGCCGGAAGCGATCGCGGTGGACGCACCACCGCTGGTCGAAGCGCGGCGCACGGTATAGTGAGCCGCTCCGGGAGTGGGACTCCAGTCCAGCGCGATTTGCCCGTCGCCACTGGTCGCGGCAAGACCGGTGGTTTGCATCGGCGCGGCGAGCGCGGCGATTTGGGAAGAGCCTAACGTTCCTGCGTACATCCGAAAGTCATCGATGCGGCCGTTGAAATACGGGTCGTTGTATTGCGATCGACCGATCCGGTTCTGCGTCGTGGCGCCGAGGTCGGACGGGCGCAGTGTCATAGCGGTGTTTTGTCCGGCTTGCTGGCCGTCGACATAGAGCGTGCCGGTGGAATCGGAAAGCGTGATGGCGACGTGATGCCAGCCCGTGGGCAAGACGGCGTTGCCATCGATCTTCTGCTCACCCGCGGCGCCACTGGTGGTGATGGCGAAGCGGAGTTTCCCGTTCGCGCCATTTTTCGGTGAGAGGAACATGTAGGTCGAAGTTCCACTGCCGAAGTCGAAGATGCGTTGCCAGTTGTTCCCGCCATTCCAGTAGACCCAGGTAGCGATGGTGAAGTTCTGAAGGCTGGAAGCGACGCTGGAGGGGAGGTTGACGTATTGGTTAGTGCCGTTGAGGCTGAGCGCGTTTCCGATCCGGCCTGTGGTCCAGAGAGGTGCGTTGAAGGCGGTGCCGTGCCGGTTGTTGTTGCTGGAGTCCACGGCAGAGGAGCCTGAATTTTCGTCGAACTTGAGGTGGGCTACGAGTGCGTTCGGGATAGCCGAAATTTCGGAGGAGTCGGCGCTCTCACCGCTGCCATTCACCGCCGACACGACGTAGTAATAAGTCGTGGAGCTGAGTAGACCGGTGTTCGAGTAGTTGGTCGTATTCACACCCGTGACCACGGTCGTGTAGGGGCCGCCGCTTACGGTCGCCCGCTTGATATTGTAATTGATCGCGCCCGGGCTGGCGGTCCACGTCAGGTTGACCTGCCCGAGAGAAACCGTCGTGGCCGCCAAGCCGGTCGGAGGCGGGGGGATGGGCTGCGGCGCGACGCCGATGCTGAACATCCATCGCTGATTAACCGCTCCGCTGTCGGGCCATTGGATGACGGCGGCCCCGTCGGCGGTGCTGCCGCCACTGACATCCACGGCCTTGCCGCTGTTCACGTTCAGGAGCTTGAAGGTGCCGTCACCCGCGGGGATGACGGTCCACTTCTGGCCGTTGTTGTTGGTCGATGGCCAAATCTGGACGACCGCGCCGTTGCTGGTGGAGGCGCTCATGACTTCGAGCAGCTTGTTGCTCGCGACCCCCGTCAGCTTATACTGGCCGTTCCCGAGATACGCGAGGTCCCACTGCTGGCTGTCGGTGCCGTGCCAGCCCCCTTGCACGAGCGGAGCGCCGTCGGTGGTGGACCCGCCCGTCACATCCATGACCTTGTTGCTTTTGCGGCTGACGAGGCGATAAGTGCCGTCCGGGATCGTGCGCCCCGTATCGGACCACAGTCCGAGATCGGCGACTGCCACGCCGGTGGCCCCGTTATTGGCGGTGATGTCGAGCCGGTAGTAGCGGTAGGCTGTGGTGTTGGCGAGGTTGTAGGTGTTCATCCCCATCCGAATGACGAAGGACTGGTTGCTCTGTGAGTCGAGGGTGGTCCAGGAGACGCCGTCTTGCGAGCCGAGGAAGTTCCAGCTCTTCGGGTCGCGATTCGCCACGTCGGCGCAGTTGATCGTGTAGCGCTTGACGACCTGCGCGTTGCCCGCGCCGAAGTCATACTGGAGCCAGCCCGTGGGCGAGTTGTAGCCATACCATTTGGAGCCGGGGTCGCCGTTAAACGCGTCGTCGGAGCCTCCCACTTGGGGGCCGACGTTGATGCTTGCGGTCGTGGTGCCGCTGAAGGCGAGGTTGGCCCACTGCGGCACCAACAGGCCGTGGGAGCCGCCGAACGTGGACGAATCGCCGCTGGTGCCGGCGGAGTTTTTGGCGCGGACCCTGTAATAGTAGTTGGTGTCCGCGGCCGCCGTCGTGTCCACGTAGCTGGTGCCGGTGAGATTGCCGGCAAGGACGGTGTAACCGCTGCCGACGCTGGTGGAGCGGAGCAGCTCGTAGGCGGTGGCACCGAAGGAGGGCAGCCAGCGCACGGTCACCGCTTTGCTGGAAGCGGTGGCGATCAGGCCCGCCGGGGCGGCCGGAGTGGTCACAAGGCCGCCGGCGCCGCCAGTGAAGGCGACGTTGGAAAAGGTGGCGGTTTGGGCCGTCGTCGTGCCGCTGCAGAGGAACAGGCCGATATAGAGGGTGGACGGAAGATTGTTGTAGTAGGTGCAGTTCAGGGGCATCCAACTGGTGCCATCCGGAGACGCGAAAGTCGTGATCTGCTTGCCGCGGCGTTCGATCTTGACCCAATAGGGGACGCCGGGAGTCCAGTCGTGCGAGCGGTCGTCATATCCGGTCCCGCCCCAGTTTTCGGTCCAGCCCCGCATGTGGGATTCCATCGCATTGCCGCCTGATGGGGTCCACGAAACATCGACCAAAGCACGCTGCGAAATGGTCGAGGATAGATTGTCGCGAATCATCAACCCGCTCTTGCCAACTTGAGTCCCGGAATTTGTGAACGAGTTGACCTTGGCGACCATGGCACAGTCGCCGGTCATCTGCTTGTAGGCAAACTGGCAGTCGTCGGTCGTATCGGACCAGACTCCGTTGCCGAGTCCGGTCAGCGTCCACACGCCGTTCAAATACGTGGCGCTGCGCCCCGCGGACTGGCTGCCAAGGGTGGTCAGAGTCAACCCACTCGAGGCCAGGGAAACCGCCGGGAAACTGGCTGGTGCCGCCGTGGCGGTGGTGAAGTCCGCCGTCTTGGCATACATGAAGTTGCCCGCATCCACGTTCTGTTCCTGGAGTTTACGGTCGATCCAGGAGGTCGGCAGGTTCTTGCGGTTCTTGTAGGCGTTTTGGAGGAGGTAAAAGGCACCCCGATTGGCGGTGTAGGCTCCCGGCGCATTGTTAAACCAAGGCCAATCAATGGTGCCGAAGGGCACGTAGGGATTGTCCGTGGTGAAGGTGTTGCGGGCGTAGTATTCGCCGCAGGCGAGCAGTCGGTTGTCCAATTCGGAGTAGAGGTCGACGCCTTGTTTCCAAGCGACTTCAGCGACGAAGGTCAGGGCGTTGAGGGTGCCGAAGGCGTGGCCCGCGTCGCGGCCCGTCTCGCCCATCTGACCGGTGGGCAGGGTGCCCATCAGGCCGCTGCCGTGGAAGGTGCGGAACATGTTCATGACGTGGTCGAACTTGGCGGCATCGTCGCAGAAAACGGCGATGGCGATGCCCGCCTCCATATAGATGGCACCTTTGTTGGTGGGCCCGAGCACGTTGTAACCGGCCAGAGAACCCGGCCAGAGGACACTGGAGAAGTAGTGCTTCACCGCGGTCGTGTCGGCGGCCGTCCATCCTGACCAAGTGCCGCGCAGGATGCTGGCGCCGCCGCCGTAGCAGAGGGCGTAGTCGCCGAGGGTGAGGCCGGACTCGTTGCCGGAAAAGCTGGTGTGCGTGTTCGCCCAAGCGATGAGGATGTCGCGGGCCTTCTGCGCGTAGGCCTCGTTGCCGGTGAAATACCACATGCGCGCGAGGTTATAGACGGCGCTCATGTCGCTTTGCCATGCGCCGAGGTTGGCATCGTAGGCCCCCTTCCGGCTGACGTTCGCGAAGGGCCCCTGCATCGTGTAAGTGAGCTGGGAATGCCCGGAAGCCGCGAGCATGGCGTAGCCCTGTTTCCAAGGCTGCTTGTCGAGGCTGGCCTTGATGGTGTCCAGCTCCTCCAATGTGGTTGGAATACACGGATGGGTATAGGCCCCGGCTGGGATCGCCCAGACGCCGCTGAAAAATGTGACGACCGCGAGTAGAACGAGTTTTCTCATTTTCTTCTAGGGGGGGCGCAGTTGGCCGGAAGAGATGCTTCACGGAATTCGCCAAAAATCAGTAGGGAGGTAATTGGCGTAAGCGGCTTAATCCAGACGACATGTGCCGGATGAGGGCGGCGCGGCATGATCCAACATCGGCCTAATCGCAAGACAAACTTGCTTGTCTCTAAATCCCCTAAGTTCACCCCCTGAGTCTTCTAATTACGCAGCTCCCCTCCGGGAGCGTTGCCCGAGCCTTGAGCAGGCAGTGTGCCAGAGAAGTCCTTCTCGTCGGCGGTTTTCATCGGTTACGGTTTTGCCGCCTTGATCGCCCCGCTCTTGAGCGGGAGAGGAGGCGAGGGCGCGCTTGAAAATCGATGGTCACGCGTGAAGCTCTTGTCGTGAACGACGCTGAAACCTCGCCTCCGCCGTTAGAACGCACGAGGCGGTATTTGCCGTGGGTGGTGGCGGTGGCGTTGTTCATGCAGCAGCTCGACGCCACGATCGTGAACACCGCCGTGCCGAGCATGGCGGTGGCCCTGAATGTGGCGTCGCTCAGTTTGAAATCGGTGCTGACGAGCTACACCATCGCCATCGGCGTGTTCATTCCGATGAGCGGCTGGCTCGCCGACCGCTTCGGCACTAAGCGCGTGTTCGCCGCAGCGGTCGCGGTTTTTACCGTCGGCTCGCTGGCGTGCGGCGTGGCGTGGAATCTGCCCTCGCTGGTGGTTTCGCGCGTGCTGCAAGGGATCGGCGCGGCGTTTATGATGCCGGTCGGGCGCATCGCGCTGCTGAGGACGTTTCCCAAGTCGGAAATCCTGCGGGCGATGAACTTCGTCATCATCCCCGCGTTGCTCGGGCCTTTATTGGGTCCGTTGATGGGCGGACTGATCGTCCACTGGGTGCCATGGCGATGGATCTTCCTGATCAATCTACCGTTCGGCGTGCTCGGCTTGATCCTCGTGAAGCGCTTCATGCCAGACCATCGCGGCCATGAAAACGCGCGCTTCGATACCAAGGGCTTCCTTTTATTCGGCAGCGGCATCGCGTTGCTGTCCTGGGTGCTGGAAATCTTTGGCGAGCACCGGATGAACGCGGCGTGGATCGCCTTGCTCGCGCTTGTTTCGCTCGGCCTGATCGGCGGTTATCTTCGCCACGCGAAACGTTGCCGCGATCCGCTGATGCCGCTGGATTTGTTCAAAGTCCGCACCTTCCGGGTGTCGGTCGTCGGCGGCTTCCTCACGCGGCTCGGCATCAGCGGCATGCCGTTCCTCTTGCCGCTGCTCTATCAGCTCGGGATGAACTTCTCGCCGTGGCAAGCGGGCTTGCTGGTGATGCCCCAAGCGCTGGCGGCGATCGGCATGAAGCTCCTGGTGCAGCGGGTTCTCGGACGCTTCGGCCATCGACGCGTGCTGATCGTGAACACGATCTTGATCGGGCTGATGATCTCCACGTTTTGGTTCGTCGGTCCCGGCACGCCGGTGTGGGCGATCGTGCTGCTTAGTCTGACGCAGGGCTGCGTTTCCGCGCTGCAATTCACCGCGATGAACTCGCTCGCCTACGCCGATACGGCGGACGAGCAAGCGAGCGACGCCAGCACGGTGGCCAGCACCGGCCAGCAACTTTCGATCAGCTTCGGCATCGCCTTCGCCTCGCTGGTGACCGCGTGGTTTTTAGGTGGCGTGGATCGTTCGAACCCTGGCTTGCTGGTGTCCGCGCTGCATCGTGCTTACCTGCTGCTGGGTGGCGTGACGATCCTCAGCGCGTGGACGTTCCTATTCCTCAAGCCATCCGACGGCGGCAATGTCAGCGGGCATGTGGAGGGGGAGTAATCGCCACCGTTTGGTGGACGTGAGCGAGTGCCCCGGTCTCAGGTGTGATCAATCTCCTTATTTTAGTGATGGGTCTCAGGAAATGGAATGTGCGGGCGCGCAAGGTGCAGCCATGGCTGAATGATCCCATGCTTCGCAATCTCCGCCCCGAATTCCGTGCTCATGTAGCTGGGCTCGGGAGTCATGCCGGCACGGCCTAAATCAAGTCGGTCCGCATCCCAACACGTGCCGATGGTCGGATCATCGTGGTGGTGGCCAGCGGTATGCCAAACGCAAGCATAGTGAAGCAGATCAAAATAATCATCCGGCAATTGGAACCAGGTACCTCGAACACTGGCTGCAAACTCCGCTCCTCGTTTCCCATGGTCGGGATCATGGCCTTCGTTCTCCCGGCGGCTGTCGTGAAAGAGCGCAAAGAGCCTAACAACTGGAACAATGGCTCCCGTGCGTGCCGCCAGAATACATGCGTTTCTCTCGACTCGTCTCCAGTGATCCGGGCCGTGAATGGAATATTGGTCCCGATGACTTGGTTCGGCGACAACTGCAGTCCACAAGGCTTCAAAATCGATCTGCTGCATCGGAGTGGGCTTTCGTTGTGGAAGGAGGGGGAGCCTAGTTGGCTCGATTGGTCACATTGTGAGGAAATTCACTGTTTCGGTGCCGGTAACGAGTTCAAGCGGCTTTCTCGTGACCGTTTGGTCACTTTTCATCATCAGCCTCCTTCATCGCCTTCTGTAGGTCATGAAAATGCTTCTTGAAGGATGTAAGATCACGATACTCTCCCATCGGCAGCTTGTGTGCGTCGAAAATCGCGGCTATCGCGATTAAATCAAGATTCCGCGCGGCACCCTCCGGGAGGATGCGATGGTTCGAGCAGCCAAAACAAATCTCCACGAACGCAACAGGCTTCTTGGTGGCATCATAAAAGACGAATGCGTTGTGGGGAATGTGGCAACTAGCGACCGGATAACCGGGTCGCTTGCCAGTGACGGCAGAGATGAGTTTCTTGACCTGATTGGGAGTCAGGACAGCCCCATCCGGATTAAGGACTCCATCCTTCAAAGCCATTTCATTTAGGATGACAGCCTCTGTGCTCTTGTCGTCAGGCCATGCATAGGCCCGAACTTCGGAAAACTTCACGCCAGGCCACGCAGCTTCGCCAGCAAATGCGCAAATTGCGGATAGGAGTAGAATGATTACGGCTCGTGTCATTGAAGTGGATCCGGAAGTGCAGAGTTTGGCGAGGATCGTCATTTCCGCTTGTAGCGCGACGAACGGTGGTGTGCCAAGCAGTAGGGACTCAATCCGAAAACTTGAGAGACTAGATTGGGTCGGTTTGTTCTCCCTGGTTTGATTCTTTCCTCAGAGTGGCCTTCGGTATTTCTTTGTCCGCCTCGACAAGCTCCTCGAGAATAGAAGTCAGGAGCGTTCCGCCTCGGGCATAGCGAATGTCTGCCACAACCCAATTCTTTCCCGCGCGTTCGAGCACGAGAATATCGGTCCAAGGGTAGCTCTTGCCGCCTTCGACATATTCAAGGTGCGCATCGACAAGCCATCGACCTTTCTCGATTCGAACCTTGCCGACTGAGTAGTGGGTAATTCCCTCCCAATTGTCGCAGAAAACCTCTCCTTCGAGGCACCAGCGTGGTTTCATGGGGTGCTTAGGATCGTAAAGCTTGGCTTCAAGCTCCCGGTGTTCGTTCACACGCCGGAAGGCACGAATGATCTCAATACCCATAAACTGGGAAACCGCTCCTTCGTCTTTGGTTCTTGGAACCCCGCGACTCGACCAGGTCTGATAAGCCGCATAAAATCGGCGTGCAAATTCCCGCGGGCTTTCCTCTGCCCGGGCACCTGCAAGGGCGGAGAGTAGAACAAGCACTATTAACAAGGCACGCATGTGATTGGAGAACGTGGAAGTCAGCTGCGGCTGTTCTCAGAAATAAACTCTACTCTGAAATGCGGCTTTACGAAAAGGCGCAAGCCCCAGACGAGCGGCCCACTCGTTTCGGAAGTCGGACGCTCGGGCCGGCCAATCTCTAAACAGCGCAGTGTGCCGCGATCCACAAAGCGGGAATGTGTGCAACCCTCCAGCCTGCTCGTGACTATCGGCTCTGGGATGCCAGAGCGATAAATGCTCGTGTAAACGCCACCATCCAAGGGGAAAACCGTAAACAACAGCCGCAATCCGTCGCGCTCCACCTCGTAGCTGTATGAGCAAGTTTCCTCGTCGAGAGGACTTATCACGCCAAAGAACTCGACGAATTCATGCGCCTCGAATCGAAGTTGGCAGGCTTGTCTGATGAGCTGGCTCATGGTGGAGGGGTAAGGGTAGCGGTTACGCGGATTGAGCTCGCGGGGGATCAGGTGTTAGGATCATCAACCTTTACTTGCTCTATTTGATGCAGGTCGGGTTCCGGTAAGGTTGGTGAGACGGACACGGTCTTCCGCAAGCTCCATCACTGACTTCGTCGGCCCTTTGAGGAGGTGTCCATACTTCGCGTACAGTCGGGGCAATCGCTCCTTCGCATCGGTGTCGGTCCCAGACTGGATCTCGTCCCAATCGACTTCCGTGTCGTCCGAAACTAAGTAATCGAGCAATCCATCTGCTTCTTCATCGAGAAGAGCCCTATCGAAGACCTGGGAAACCTCCGATACGAGGCGAAGCTCATCGAACCCCCGCGATACGGGATCATCAATCAGTTCGTCAGGGTTCTCGATGATTCGCCGGTATCTGTCCTCGGGGAGGATTGCTACGCAATCGGTGAAATCTAAAAAACCATCGTTACCAGCTTCACCGTCCGAGGCGAGAAACGCAGCTAGCTTGAAATTCTTGGTAAAGAGGGCTGATCGTCGACGAATCAAATCCTTGCCAATCACCGCTGCCTCCACAGGTGAGAGCGATTGGCACTCTTTCTTCAAGCGTACCTCAATCGTCGCGAAGTTCGGATCGCCGCTCCACAATCGCTCAAGGAGTTGGTGTGTCAGTGGATTCATTCTTTCTGTGAACGTTAAAGAGCACGCAACCCTCTCAGCTGGCGTGAGCGTCGATCGCGGGTTGAGGCTGAAGTTAACGGGTGAGCCCTGAGAACAGGGCGGCTGATAGGGGTTGTGTGTTTCGTCTTGTTCGCCTGGTGTCTCATTCAGGAGACTAGCCCGGTGGAAGAGGACGATCAGCCTTCTCAATCTGGTCGATTCGCTTGGTGACAGTGGCCCCTACGGAGTAGCTATATCTAAGAACATTGCCATCCAGCGAACGCACCTTGGGATATTCGTAGTCAATTCCTCCGGGAGGTCCGGTGACCATCGACGGTAGCCGTAGATACGTCCCTTCAATGGAGCCTTTGGCATCAAGATGAACCCACAAATAATTCGAGCACGGCCCGCAATCATTAGGAATCTGCTCCTCAATCAATAAGGCCAGACCATTGGGGTCTTGAACGATCCGAATCCAGTTCTTGGGATCGCCATTCGTGACAGACCCAAATCCTTCAAGAGTGTGAGCACTCTCCATAACCAACTCGCGTTCTTGTTGCCCCGCGGCTTTGTGACTGATTCGATAGTAAGAATACGATCTGCCTTCCTCTCCTCGTGGGCCAGCCTGAAAACCCACTCCGAAATCCCCCGTATTCCACTTGGTCGAAGCAGTATTGGATTCCGAAGGACGATTGGAATGGGCGCATCCAATTAACGAGAAGGTGAGAAGCATGAGAGCGGCAATATGCATGGAGTTTTCTTGCGAACAGTTATTCTGTGACCCGTCCTGATGTTTTTGCGTCAAGTCGTATTATATCGCGGCGGTCCGGATTTATCGATCCAATGGACAGAATGTGTCTTGCCTTGGCAATTTGGAAAACGGGGAAGGCAAAACGCTGAGGGAGCGCGTTCCCTGTGCGTTCGTGGCTCATTTGCCCGGTGCGGCGCATGCCCTTAGAATCGGAATGAGGGGCCGCGTTCCGGTGATGGGGCTTCGCTCAATCGCGGCTACTTGTGCTGTCATGCCTTCGGCATGGCTGGTTGGCCTCTTCGGCGAAGGCGGCGGCGGTTAGGGAGGGCGGCGGGGGTGTAAGAATTTTTGTGTAAGTCGGATTGGGCTGGTGGCCTAACCAAGAGAAAGGACACCGGAAAATGAAACCCGACATCAAAGACGAGCTGCTCGACGAGTTGCTCAAAAACTATCGAGGC
>Ga0307412_10000332_pt1 | contig 30021 bp, 28 predicted proteins | sample DK1Cmetagenome_3_FD_203823 | JGI IMG/M metagenome (GOLD analysis project Ga0307412, IMG submission 203823) | Maize rhizosphere microbial communities from greenhouse at UC Davis, California, United States - DK15-C-1 | ecosystem: Host-associated > Plants > Roots > Rhizosphere > Soil | place: USA...
TGGCCGGCGACGGTGTACACCTACGCGATTTCCGATGTGCCCGGCGATCTCGCCACGGTCATCGCTTCCGGCCCCACCGTGGCCGACCCCAGCACGTCGGCCGAAGCCCTGGCGATTCTCCAGCGCTACCGCATCGAGGTGCCGGCGTCGGTGCGCGACTGGCTGCACAGCCCGGCATCGGAGACCGTCAAGCCCGGCGACCCGAGCCTGGCCCGCAGTCATTTCCAACTGATCGCCCGGCCCCAGCAATCTCTTGAAGCCGCAGCGGTGAAGGCTCGTCAAGCCGGTTTCAGCCCGTTGATCCTCGGTGACCTGGAAGGCGAGTCCCGGGAGGTGGCGAAGGTCCACGCCGGCATTGCCCGGCAAATCGCCCTGCACGGTCAACCCTTGGCGGCGCCGTGCGTGATCCTCTCCGGGGGCGAGACCACAGTCACCGTGCGCGGCAATGGCAGTGGCGGGCGCAACGCCGAATTCCTGCTGAGCCTGACCGACAGCCTCAAGGGACATCCCGGCATCTATGCGCTGGCCGGCGACACCGACGGCATAGACGGTTCCGAAGACAACGCCGGAGCAATCATGACCCCGGACAGCTATCGCCGCGCCGCCGAGCTGGGCCTCAGCGCCAGCGACGAGCTGGATAACAACAACGGCTACGGCTACTTCGCCGCGCTGGATGCGTTGATCGTCACCGAGCCGACCCGCACCAACGTCAACGACTTGCGCGCCATCCTGATTCTTGAGGATCCAAAAAATGATGCTCGATAAAATCAGTTCCTCGCGCCGCGCTCATCTATGACATCTGCGCGTTTATGGACGGGCCGTTAACAGAAGTTGTTCACCAAAACAAAAGATCGTACTCAGTGTTAATTCGCTGAGTAATGCAACGTATCTACAGGCACGGAATTTGTGAGACGCCTTGCCTGGCGACGTGGGAGGCCAACTACAATACGAGCTCGAATCTGTCTGTAATGCTGAGGCACTTCCATACTAGGCCACGCTTCGTGTTCCACCTTGGCTAAAGCGAAGATGCATCATGCCCACCCCTCAAGTCGCAACGTCGCCCGAACCAAGCGTTGTTCCTCGCTTTCGATTTCCCTGAGGTTCTCGCAGATGCTCTGAATGTGAGCGATAGCCGCCTTTCGCGCCTGTTCAGGCAAGCGGCCGGTGACGGCGTTGTAGAGCCGCGCATGTTGACGGTCGATCTGACGCTTTTGCGGTTCGCGGTGGTAGAGGTTGTTGACCGAGGTAAACACCGAGTTGAGCAGCAAATCTGTCAGCGAACGCAAGGTTTGCACCAGCACCGGATTATGCGAAGCCTCGCAAATTGCCAGGTGAAATGCATGATCGAGCCGGGCATGTTCACTCGCCTCCAGCGAACGACTGTGGGCATCGAGCAACGCATCGTAGCTACGGGTGATGAGGACGAAATCAGCCTCGGTTCCGCGCAAGGCCGCCAAACGCGCTGACTCGCCCTCGAGCAGGCTACGTACCTCGAATAGATCATAGAGCGTACGTGGCTGCGAGCTGAACAAGTACATCAGCGGTGACGCCAATCCATGCCCCGACAGGTCCGCCACGAATGATCCCTTGCCTTGCTCGGTCTTGATAATCCCGCGAGCACGCAACAACTTCAGCCCCTCTCGAAGGGCGGTACGGGAAACGCCGAGTTTTTCCGTCAGTCGACGCTCCGAAGGCAACAGTTGCCCGGTCTTGAGCACGCCGTCTACGATCAGGCGCTCGATGCGCTCACACACCACATCGGCGACTTGCAGATTGCGGCTCGCTTCTACGCTATTCATTGATTATCCAACTGGTATGACCAGCTTCAGCGCAAATCTTGCGCTTGCCTTGACAGGATAATAAGCCGATGTTTTTAAAGTCTTTTTCAAAAAAAAATAAGGAAGCAAGATTAAAAAACTGGTTCGACCAGACCTACAACACGTAGACAGTAAAGCGTCTCAGACCAATGATGCAAGTCAGCAGTATCAGAACAGACTTCTAATAAAAACAACCGAGTCTCGCCCACCGTCTATGAACATTCTCTACGATGAACGCGTCGACGGCGTCCTGCCTGACGTTGACAAAAGTGCGTTGCTACAGGCCCTGCAAGCTCAGCTTCCAAACCTTGAAATCCTGCATCTGCGCGAAGAGCTTAAACCGTACGAATGCGACGGGCTCTCCGCCTACCGCACCACGCCCATGCTGGTGGTGCTGCCACGTCACCTAGACGAGGTCCAGGGCGTGCTTCGTCTCTGCCATGAACGCAAGGTACCCGTCGTCGCCCGCGGTGCAGGTACTGGTTTGTCCGGCGGTGCGCTGCCGTTGGAAAAAGGCGTGCTGCTGGTGATGGCGCGCTTCAACAACATCCTGCACATCGACCCCGCCGCCCGTACCGCACGGGTTCAACCGGGCGTGCGTAACCTGGCGATTTCCCAGGCTGCCGCGCCGTTTGGCTTGTACTACGCGCCAGACCCTTCGTCCCAGATCGCCTGTTCCATCGGCGGTAACGTGGCAGAAAACGCCGGTGGCGTGCATTGCCTGAAGTACGGCCTGACCGTCCACAACCTGCTCAAGGTCGACATCCTCACCGTTGACGGTGAACACTTGAGCCTGGGATCCGACACGCTCGACTCACCGGGCTTTGACTTGCTCGCACTGTTCACCGGTTCCGAAGGCATGCTCGGAGTGATCACTGAGGTCACGGTCAAACTACTGCCCAAACCGCAAACCGCCAGAGTGCTGCTGGCGGCTTTCGACTCTGTCGAAAAGGCCGGTCGGGCGGTCGGTGACATCATTGCCGCAGGCATCATCCCGGGCGGCCTGGAGATGATGGACAACTTGGCCATTCGCGCCGCCGAAGACTTCATCCACGCCGGCTACCCAGTGGACGCAGAAGCCATTTTGTTGTGTGAACTCGATGGTGTAGAAGCCGACGTTCATGATGACAGCAATCGCGTGCGCCAGGTGCTGGAACAAGCCGGCGCCACCGAAGTGCGCCAGGCTCGGGATGAAGCGGAACGCATACGTTTTTGGGCCGGGCGCAAGAATGCGTTTCCGGCGGTGGGCCGCCTCTCTCCGGATTATTACTGCATGGATGGGACGATCCCGCGCCGAGAATTACCTGGCGTACTGCGCGCAATTGCGGCGTTGTCGGCCGAATACGGCCTGCGAGTGGCCAACGTTTTCCATGCAGGTGACGGCAATATGCATCCGCTGATTCTGTTCGATGCCAATCAACCGGGGGAACTCGATCGCGCCGAAGCACTGGGCGGCAAGATCCTCGAATTGTGTGTGAAAGTCGGCGGCAGCATTACTGGCGAACATGGTGTCGGCCGGGAGAAGATCAATCAGATGTGCGCACAGTTCAACAGCGATGAGTTGACCATGTTCCATGCCGTCAAAGCAGCGTTTGATCCGAGCGGTTTGCTCAACCCCGGCAAGAACATTCCCACCCTGCACCGCTGCGCCGAGTTTGGCGCCATGCACGTTCACATGGGTCAGATGTCCTTCCCCGATCTGGAGCGTTTTTGATGCGCAGCGAACACGATATCGATGACAGTGGCGCGCTGCTGGAGCAGGTCAATCAAGCGTTGCAGAATGCCACTGCGCTGCGCATCCAGGGTTCCAACAGCAAGGTATTTCTTGGACGTATCGCGGCGGGTGAAGTGCTCGACACGCGCTCCCACCGTGGCATCGTCAGCTATGACCCGACTGAGTTGGTGATCACCGCCCGCTGCGGTACGCCGCTGTCAGAGCTAATGAACGTATTGGACAATGCACAACAAATGCTGCCCTGCGAAGCGCCCTCCTTCAGCAAAGATGCCACGGTCGGCGGGATGATCGCTTGCGGGTTATCGGGGCCGCGGCGGCCTTGGTCGGGGTCGGTACGCGACTTTGTCCTCGGCACACGGGTCATCACCGGGCACGGCAAACATTTACGCTTCGGTGGCGAGGTGATGAAGAACGTAGCGGGCTATGACCTTTCACGGTTGATGGCCGGCAGTTTCGGCGCACTTGGCGTGATCACCGAGGTTTCACTCAAAGTCCTTCCGAAACCACGTCAGTGCTTAAGCATCAGCCTTGAAATGGACAGCGAGCGCGCCTTGCTTCGCCTCGCGGAATGGGGCCAGCAGCCGCTGCCGATCAGCGCGGCCTGCCACGACGGGGAGCGTCTGCACCTGCGCCTGGAAGGAGGCGAAGGTTCGGTGGCGGCGGCCCATGATCGTTTAGGTGGCGAGTGGCTGGACTCTTCGTATTGGCAAGATCTGAACGAACATCGGTTGAGTTTCTTCGATGAGGATCAGCCCCTTTGGCGCCTGTCCTTGCCGCATAACACGCCCCGGCTGTCCCTGCCGGGTGCTCAATTGATCGATTGGGGCGGCGCCCAGCGTTGGCTCAAGTCTGGCGCCGAAGCGACCTTCATTCGCTCCCTCGTCGAACAAGTCGGAGGGCACGCGACCTGCTACAGCCATGGTCTGATCGACAGCCCATTCCAACCGCTGCCTGACGCACTGATGCGCTACCACCGGAACTTGAAACAACAACTCGATCCACGGGGAATCTTCAACCCCGGTCGCTTGTACGCGGAGCTTTGAATCATGCAGACAACCTTGAGCGAAGACGCCCGCCAACTGCCTCGCGCCAAAGAAGCCGAAAGCATTCTGCGTAGTTGCGTGCACTGCGGTTTCTGCAATGCCACCTGCCCGACCTACCAACTGCTGGGTGATGAACTGGATGGCCCCAGGGGGCGCATCTACCTGATCAAGCAGGTGCTTGAAGGCAACGAGGTGACCCGCAAGACACAGGAACACCTGGATCGCTGCCTATCTTGCCGCAACTGCGAAACCACTTGCCCTTCTGGTGTCGACTATCACAACTTGCTGGACATAGGCCGGGCGGTGGTCGATGCGGCAGTGGCGCGCCCTCTCGGCCAACGACTGATGCGCGAGGGTTTGCGCGGCGTGCTGCCCAATCCGGCGCTATTCAAAGGGCTGGTTAACAGTGCCCAGGTTTTCCGCGCATTGTTGCCAAACTCGCTGCAAGTCAAATTGCCTCGCACCGTGTATCCGGCAAAGCCACGACCGACCACTCGTCATACCCGACAAATGCTCATGCTCGAGGGCTGCGTGCAACCGAGTCTGTCGCCCAATACCAACGCGGCCGCCGCACGCGTGCTGGATCGACTGGGGATCAGCGTCACCACAAACCGCGAGGCCGGATGTTGCGGCGCGGTGGACTATCACTTGGACGCTCAGGCCGCCGGCCTTGAGCGGGCCCGCCGCAACATCGATGCGTGGTGGCCAAGCATTGAAAGCGGTGCCGAGGCCATCGTGCAAACTGCCAGCGGCTGCGGTGCCTTCATCAAGGAGTATGGCCACCTGCTCCGCACCGACCCGGTGTATGCCGACAAGGCAAAAAGGGTCAGTGCCCTCGCCAAGGATCTGGTGGAAGTATTGCGCGGCGAGCCGTTGGATAAGCTCGGTGTACACAGCGACCAACGCCTGGCGTTCCACTGCCCCTGCACTTTGCAGCACGCGCAAAAACTCGGGGGTGCAGTCGAAGCCATTCTGACAAACCTGGGATTCAACCTGACCTCTGTTCCCGATAGCCACCTGTGCTGCGGCTCGGCGGGCACTTATTCGCTGACCCAACCCGAACTGTCCAGACAATTGCGCGATAACAAACTCAATGCGCTGGAAAGCGATCACCCCGACGTCATTGTCACCGCCAATATCGGCTGCCAGACCCACCTCAACGGTGCAGGTCGAACCCCTGTCAGGCACTGGATCGAACTGATCGAAGCCGCGTTGCCTTAAACGAGCACTGGAGAATTCCCATGAAAAGCAAAGCCGTACTGAGCCAGACCGAAGTCAGCAAAATTCTCGCGGCCGCACGTACCGAAGCCCAACACAATCAATGGGCCGTCACCATCGTGATTGTCGATGACGGAGGCCATCCATTGGCCCTCGAACGCCTCGACGGTTGCGCACCAATTGGCGCCTACATCGCCACCGAAAAGGCACGCACTTCGGCCCTGGGTCGGCGTGAGTCCAAAGGCTACGAGGAGATGGTCAATGGCGGGCGCCACGCCTTTTTGTCAGCCCCCTTGCTGACCTCCCTTGAGGGCGGCGTGCCGGTCATCGTCGACGACCAGGTGATCGGTGCGGTCGGTGTGTCGGGGGTCAAGGCTGAGCAGGATGCGCAAGTGGCCAGGGCCGGTGCGCAATGTCTGAAGTGAATTGAGCGGGAAGGTATTAAAGCTAGACCGACATTGGGTGCCTCACCTTTCAGAGGGTGACTGAACTATCCAGTCGCCCTCCACTGGTCACCCTAAGTCCCTTTGCCAAACGTCGAAATAATATTTCTAGTTAAGCGATATATTGCACCTAATCACCTCGATAGCAATCAAGCCATCCCATACCGTCAGCCGTTACCCCAATAGGCTTATACTCACATCCAACCCAGCCCTGATATGAATGAGCGCTGAGAAAATCTAAAATTGTTCGCGCGTTGAGGCTCCCCACATTAGGTTCATGCCGTCCTGGAAATCCAGCAATTTGAAAATGATCAGCCTGGTCAAGATAGCGCGCGGTGCAATCCATTGGGTCAAGTTGCTCCATAGACGCGTGATAAATGTCCAAAATTAGTCCAAGCCCATCCAATCGTTCCGTCCATCGAATGGCGTCAGGCAACGAGCGGATAAAATAATCAGCCACCGAAACTTGATTGATGGCTTCGATAACCAGTTTGATTTTATAGCGACCCGCTTCTTCAATTGCCCAACTCATATTTTCTTCAAATTTACGGCATGATGTCTCATAGCTCGCGTTATCGACAATTCCGCTTAATACGTGCAGGAGCTGACTATTACCCGCTATGGCATAGTCCAACCCCCGAAGAAAATCATTCTTAAACTCCCGTGTTTGGCCGGCTAGCGCAGCTAAGCCCTTGCTGTCGGGTCGCAAGGGAACGGTTGCCAAAACCTGCTGGAGACCGTTGCGATGTAAGTATTTTGCGACGGTGACGGCTGAGATGCCTTGCGGAAAACTGAACTCAACGGCCTCAAAACCAGCGTCGCGCGCCGCATTAAACCGATCTTCGAAGGGGAATTCAGTGAAGAGCAACGATAAATTTGCAGCAAATTTGATCATTTAGCGCCTCGGATTATCCCCGTCGATTTTTTCTTTTGTCGCTTGGTTGATCTGCTCAATCAACGCTCCGATACCATCCAGCAAAAAAGTTCGGGCGGCTCCATCCGCCAACCGTCCATGTTCTATTTTACGGTGTACGTCGCCAATGACGATCTGGGGATAAACCACCAAGGCAGCCCTGACCGCCCAGAGGGTTTCGTTGAGTTGTTGATGGGCTCGAACTCCTCCAGTAAACGCAGGCGATGCCGTGAAACCCAACACTGGGAGTCCAGCCAGGACAGACTTGCCATGGGGCCGGGACAACCAGTCCAGCGCATTCTTCAAAACACCCGACATACCGTGGTTGTATTCCGGCGAGCCGATCAATACCCCATCGGCGGCCGCCACGGCTGCACGCAGGTCGCTAACCGCCTGCGGAGCATGGACGCCGTCGTAATCTTCGTTGTACGGAGGGATGCTTTCCAATCCATGGAGCGTCAATCGAACCTGCCCGGTCAATCGTTCCGCTACTGTGTTGAGGATCGCCGTATGGGACGACTGCTGACGCAGGCTGCCTGACAGGCCGAGGATATTTATCGTCGCGGTCATTCAAATACTCACAATCTGCGGTTTTGGCTTGAGGAGGAAATGAGCGAGCGCCGGCACCAGTATCAATGCACCCACCATGTTCCAGATGAACATGAAGCCGAGCAGGATGCCCATATCTGCTTGGAACTTAATGGGAGACAACACCCAGGTCAGTACGGCAATACCCAAGGTAATCCCCGTCATCACCACCACTTTCCCTGTCGAGAGCAGGGCCAGATAGTAAGCATCGGACAGGCTTGAACCATTACGCAGGTTGGTCAGGGTCACGCTAAGGATGTACAGCGCGTAATCCACCCCGATGCCAACCCCCAGCGCAATCACGGGCAGCGTCGCGACCTTCACGCCGATGTTGAGCCCCACCATCAAGGCTTCGCACAAAATAGATGTCAGCATCAGCGGCAACACTGTGCATACGACAGCTCGCCAGGATCTGAAAGTGATAAAACACAGAGCGATAACGGCTGCATAGACCATGAAGAGCATCTGTACATTCGAACGCTTCACGACGATGTTCGTGGCTGCTTCGATCCCGGCATTTCCTGCCGCATTCAAGAACTGGATCTGATCAGTGTTATGAGTTGCCGCGAACTGCTCGACGGTCTGCACCACACTGGTGAGCGTGTCCGCCTTATGGTCCGTAAGGTAGACATAAACCGTGAGCAAATCGCAATTCTGGTTAAAAAGTTCACGTGGTGCACGTGTGATGATCGCGTTCAATAGCCCTTGATTACGCGGTATCTCATACCAGGTCATGCTGCCTTCATTCATACCCGCTGCAGCCTGCTTACTCAGCGCGGCTAAAGAAGTCGTCGATACCACCCCAGGCAACTGCTGAAGCTGCGCTTCCAGCGCGTCGACCGACACCAATGTTTGGTAATTGGCGCAATAGTATTGGGGGGTTTTTACCATCACGACGTACTTATCGCTGCTGGCGGAAAAGTTACTGACCATAAAGCGATTGTCGGTGTTGTAGCGCGATTCGGGACGCAGCTCCGGTGCTCCAGGATTCAGGTCACCGATCTTCACGTGCAGGCTGACGGCAAACCCGGCGGCCCCCAGCATCACGGCGATAATGATTGCACCGCTCGCCCATTTGCGCTCGGTGAATAGATCCAGAAACGCCCAAAATGGATGTCGGGCGTGGTGAGCGTCTAGCTGCGAGAACTTGTCGTTAGCCGCTTCACGCAACGCTGCCGCCTTGCTGACACCGGTGTACGACAACAGGATCGGCAACAGAATCAGGTTGGTGAAAATCAACGTCAGCACGCCGATCGTCGCGGCAACGGCCAGGTCCTGGATTACCGGAATCTTGATGATCATCAGAACCGCGAAACCCACGGCATCCGCCACCAGCGCCATCAACCCGGTCAAAAACAGACGGCGAAAGGTGAAGCGTGCTGCCACCAGTTTGTCGGCGCCACGTCCGATGTCCTGCATGATCCCGTTCATCTTCTGCGCGCCATGGCTCAAGCCTATGGCAAATACCAGAAACGGAACGAGGATTGAGTACGGGTCAAGATCAAACCCCAGAGTAGGCAGCAAGCCGAGCAACCAAACCACAGCGATGATCGAGCACAGCAGCACCAACAAGGTGCTGCGCACGCAGCGGGTGTACCAATACAACACGATGCCGCAGATGATCAAAGTGGCGGCAAAGAACATCTGCATCTGGCGCATGCCGTCGATCAGGTCACCCACCACCTTGGCGAAGCCGGTGATGTGGATCTTGATGTTTTCGGTTTCGTACTTTGCCCGGATCTGTTCAAGCTGACTTGAAAGGGTGTTGTAATCGAGCGGCTGACCGTCGTCGGATGCAGTTTCCTGAAGGGGCAATAGCACGATGCTGGACTTGAAGTTGGCAGCGACCAGGCGGCCAACCTCTCCCGAGCGTTCGACGTTCTGTCGAATCTGCTCCAGGCTATCGGCTGACCCATCGTAATTGTCAGGTATTACCGGACCGCCGTCGAAGCCCTCCTCCGTCACGCCGATCCAACGGGTCGCGGGCGTCCACAGCGACTTCATGTATGAGCGATCTACGCCAGGTAACAGAAATACCTCGTCATTGATTTTCTTGACCGTCTCAAGGTACGAGGCATCGAAGATGCTGCCCTGCTTGGCCTCGATCGCGATACGTAGAGTATTGCCCCCCTCGCCCAGTTGGCCTCGATTCTTCAGATAGTTCTGCACATAAGGGTGATCCGTTGGGATCATTTTTTCGAAGGCAGCATTGAGCTTCAAACTCAGTGCCTGGTAGCCCAGTACCAGGCTGAGTAACACACAAATGCCTAGGATGACACTGCGATGATTGAACAAAAGCCGTTCAACCAGAGTGCCGGAGGATGGGTCGAATACATCCGGCTTAGGGGTGGTTTCGTGCTCTGCAGAGCGTGTATAGCTATTCATTGATCTGCTCCGGCGATTCCACTGCATCTGCGGACGACAGCATGCCCCGTGCGCTGCTGATGATCAGGCTACCGTTTGCGGCCTGCGCCATACCTGTGAAATAACTCGGTTGAGTGATCTTCAGGACAGAGGCTTTAGTACTGCCCTGCTGAAAGCGCAGCACTCTCCCCGACTCATCAGCAAGGAGCACGGAGCCATCCTCAAGACGCAGACCGCTAGTCAACGTGACCGGCTGCAAGGTGTCGAGACGCTGCCAGGTATCACCGCGGTCCTTGGACTCGAAAGCTTTACCGCGCAGCCCAAACGCTAGAATTGATCCGGCGTTGGTAGATTGAAGTCCGAAAGTCGTGCCTTCATAAGGTGACGCCAGTGTCTCGAAGGTCTTGCCCTCGTCACTGGAACGCAACAGCGTGCCCTGCTCGCCAGCAATGAACAGATCCGTTCCCACCCGTTCGATGCTGTAGAGGTGCAATCCGCTTGGGTTATCAATACGGGAGCGCATCGATTGCCAGGTGAGCCCGCCGTCGTGAGTAACAAAAGCCAAGCCATAAGCACCAACGACTATCCCGTTTCTGGCGTCCACGAAGAGTAGATCGAGAAAAGGTTTGTCGGGGCCATCGTCCACGAGTTGCTGTGCTTGAGCTAAACGCTCTTGCGCTTTTTCTGCGTCTCGGGCAGCTTCAGCGACTTGCTTGGCTTCTTGCAATTCGATATCAGCGGCCAGAACGCCATCCAACTGCTTGTCCCAGTTCAGTCCGCCATCCCGGCTGTGCAGGACCACCCCAGCGTGTCCGACTGCCCAACCTTCGAGGTCGTCGAGAAAGCGAACTTTGACAAGGGTCATACTGACAGGGGACCTGACTTGCCTCCAGCTACCACCGTTATCCTCAGAGACAACAATGAACCCTCTTTCGCCAACCGCCACAAGGCGTTGACCTGCCCTCGCGACACTCAGCATGACCGACTTAGCTGCCATGGCGCTTGTGATTGATGGCTGCACCGACAGTCCGTCGGGCTGTGCCGCAGCTACGCCGGTGAGCGCCGTTATGATTGACACACTTAGCATCAACGCCTTGAATGGATGTTGGTATGAAACCCTGGGACTTTGAATTCTCATTGGCGAGCCTCGATGATGCGGTTCAGCGGACGCCGCGCCAGTGACACCGCGTCCATGGAACACAAGTTTGAAAAGTTGCTGCGAGGCTCAGCGCACCGACCCGGATGCCACCGCGGTACCGGTGAAAAAATTCTCGGGTTTGCGCGGTATCACGCTGTAGGTTTCCCCGTTCAGACCCTGGACGACGCTGTAGGTCTTGGCCTGCAAGTTGTAGATCACCACGGGTTTGACTACCACCGCTGGGATGGCTGGCACCACGAATGGCAGCACCTGGGAGACACGCCAGAGTTTGCCCTCGGCGTCGTAGCCATCCACCAGCGAGATGGTCCAGCTGTCTTCGTCGATAAAGAATCGGCGCTTGGGCACGGCATGGCGTTTGCCCGGCGCTACTGTGGCTTCCAGCTCCCAGACACGGTGTAGTTCCCAGCGCACTTTGTCGGCATTGAGGTGGTTGGCGGTAAAGGCATCGTCGCGTTTTTCAGCGTGGAACTTGTTGTCGTTATAAGGGATGTACAGTTCTTTCTTGCCCACCAGTTTCCAGTCGTAGCGATCCGGATGACCGATGAAGCCGTGCACCTCATCGAAATAGTTGGCGCCCGAAGCGACGAAGTCCGGGGTGTCATAACCCACGGTAGGCGCCCGCCGCACACGGCGTTGGCCGACCAGATACTGCCAGGCCTCTCGCGGCTGCTGAGCGTTGATGCTGTCATGGGTCACCAGTGATTCCCCAGCCTTGAACGGCGGCTCGCTGGTCAAGAACCGCAGCAGCGCATACTGCCCGGACCATTTATCTGCGGCACCGTCCTTGTAGTAGTACGGGTACTGCCAGTTCTCCACGCCCCGGCTGGCCAGCGTCCGAGTCCCGTCGGCGTTGCCGATGATGTTGGAATAGCCCATCTGTATGGATTCGGCTTCAACCCGCAGCAGGAAATTCCAAATGACCTCGTTGCCGTTTTTTGGGATCGGAAACGGGATACCGCCGTAGCAGCCCTCTACCGACAAGCCGTTGCTCGTGGTCTTGCAGTTGGTGGCGTTGGCGAAGGTGTTTTGATAGACGCTGTCCGGCGCCGCAGCGCTGCGGTGAGTCGGGTAGACGTCAAGGTGGAAGGTGTCGGGGAATTTGGCCAACAGGGCTTTGGTTCCTTCACTCAACTTGTCGGCGTACTGCGCAGCGTTCTTGGCGTTGATCTGCGACAGCGGTTTTTCGCCGGGGAACGGATCGGCGGGTACATCGCCGAACTTGGCCCCGGCGACATCCTTAGTCAAGCCGCCGGTCCAGGCCGGAATGGAGCCATCGGCGTTGCCGGCTTTTTCGGCCCCCATGGGTGTCAGCGTGGTCTTGAGCTTCGCCGCCTCGTCAGGGCTGACCGCTGCCAGCGCGGTACCGACAGACAGTGAGATCGACAGCGTGGACAGCAACAGCAGTTTAATTTTTATCATTATCAGGGCCCGCCTGTTCTTTGCTTAAAAGGTTCGCTGGATCGAAAACGCCACGAAATCCCGGTCTTTCATGTTTTGCTGATAGGTGAACGAATTGGCTGAATTGATGACGGGCCCGGCCTCACCAAAGAAGTTGGTGTAGCTCAGCGAGGCGTACCACTGCTTCTTGTAATCGGCCTTGAGACCCAGGGTCAGGTCGCCGCCATGTTCCGGGCCAAATGCCTGGGGCGTGACGGAAGAACGCCCGGACGGGTTATAGCCAAGGGTGATCGGCGCTTGGACGTCGATGCCAGGAAAAACCTGGAAATATTGCGGTTCAAACGTGAAGCGCATGGCGAACGCATCGCGCGTGGTGTTGGGGTCCAGTTGATCGGCGTTCTTGGTCACGCTCAGCCGTCGGTTGAACGCCAGTTCACCCACCAGGGAAGCGCCGTCCCACAACGCGGATCCGCCGTAGACATTGATCATCGATACCTGGGCATGCCACGACCGACCAATGGGATACGCGGGGTTGGAATCGTTGTCGGCGTCCATGCCAGTGACGATGGTGCCGCCGACACCCGCCAGGGGCGTATCGAGCCTGATCGATGTTTCACCGGCAATATTGGCCTCGCCCACCAGCGTACTGAAGCTGGCACCAAAGACCTTCACGTCCTCGGGATAGACGTTGATAAACGAGTCGTCGGCCCCCGGCACCAGCGCGGCCGGGCGGAAGTAGAACACCGGTGTTTTTTCGTGATACTTCGCGGCGTAGAGCCCGAACTCCCAGTCCTCCACCGCGAATTTCAATTGTGCGCCGAACTGCCCGGAGTCCCTCGCCTCCTTGTCTTTGCCATGACGCAACTCACCCGTGGGGAAGAACACCCGCTCCCCGCCTTCACCCACAAAGTCCGCACCGCTGAAGTAGCTACCTGCGGCGGGCAGACGGGTCTTGTTCCATTCAAATTGGTAGTAAGCCCCCACGCTCACGGTGTCGTTCAGTTGCCAGTTGCCAGACACCTGCTTGGTGGGCATCAGGATTTCTTTGAATTGGGAACCGGGGACTGATTGAAGCTTCACCAGGTCCACGGTGGACTGGGCGTTGGCAATGCCGTTGGCGCCGAAGAACAGGCTTTCACCGTAAATCTGGGTGAACTGCCCGAGCCGCCCGGACAACGAGGTCGTGCCGATTTCCGTCGAACCATAGACAAACGCGTCGAGGATTTCAGTCCGTTGGCCATGGATACGGCGGGTGTCGCTGGTGAATTCATCGTGATCGACACTCACCGAGTTGGCGGTGCCCGGTGAATCGTTGTCATTGTCCTGGCTGTAGACGTTGTCGTACCAGGACGCCGCGCTGAGGCGTGCACCGACGTCTTTGTACTTGATGTCGAATTCGGAAAGGATGTCCAGACGATTGGAAATCAGCCCGCGATCGAAATTTCGATCGCCGTCGTCCAGGTTGGGATTGCTGTTGGAGGTCCCAGGGCCCACCGCCACCTTGTGATCGAGTTTGTTCACGCGCCAGGCGTTGCTGTACTTGATGGTGTTGTCCCAGGTCGCCGAAAGGTCGGGATTACCGGTATCGATCTGGAACGCTTGCGCCTGGGTTGAAAGACCCAGCAGTACCGTTGCGCTGACTGCGCAGGCAAGGCTGGAGACCGGCAACGGGCAGAACCGCTGGTTGGCTGTTTTCATGGAGATGTTCCTGTTTTCTTGTTTTTGTAAAAGGTCATCCACTCGCAGCCTTGGCCGCGAATACCGCTGGCATCGCTATAATGCGTAAAAATATATTTACTGCACTCAGAATGCCTTTATGCACAAAACCTATCCTTGCGCAAATTCAAAGTCAAGCGGATTCAGGCGAGCATCGCGCATTGGGGGTTGAGAAAAGGAAGGGAAAGTCGACAGAGGGCCGAAAGACCCGGCAGAGCCCCATCGACAGCAGGCGCTCAATCAGTCTTTGCACTAAACTTTGTTTTGCGCATAAAATGCGTTTGGTGCAAATTTCAGGACGACTCCGACCATGATTCCCTCTCCCAGCGTTCCGCTGATCGATGTCGCGTTGACGAAGATGAAAAAAGCGATCGTCTGTTGTGAGCTGCCCCCCGGCGAAAAGCTCAAGGTCGCAGAGTTGTCCAAGACCTACGGACTCAGCAGCTCGCCGATTCGTGAAGCGCTCAATCGTCTGACCCAGGATGGTGTGGTCGAAGCCAGCGATAACAAAGGCTTCAGGGTTGCCCCCATTTCCGTCACCGATTTTCGCGACATCACGCGCATGCGTTGTCTGCTGGAATGCGAGGCGTTGGCCGATGCCATTCAGCATGGCGACGACGCCTGGGAAGCCGATGTGCTCGGGGCATTTCATCGCCTGAATCTGGTGGAGAAAAAACTCGGAAGCGGTGTGCTGGTGCTCGATGATGAATGGTCGACCCGACACAAGGCCTTTCACTTCGCCCTGTTCGCGGCGTGCCCATCACCGTTGTTGCTGAAGATGATCGACTCGTTGTTTGATCGAGCTGAACGCTACCGGCGCTTTTCCGCCCAGCAGCGGATCACCCAGCGGCATAAGGGCAACGAGCATCAGAAGTTGATGGAAGCGGCGCTGGCTCGCGATACTGAGAAAGCCGTCACCTTACTGCGCAATCACATCCAGGAAACCCTGGGCCGGATCGTCGAAGCCATAGAACGCCGACAAGCCACACTTCAATAAGCCGTACGTAATAAAGCCCTTCGCCTGGCACTGTTTTCGTGGACAGCACCAGGCGAAGGGCGTGTTGCCCTTCAGGCTTTAAGCCTGTTCGAACCTGATCGTCTTATCGCAAACACCACCTTGAGCCGACGTGAGTTTCTGCGGCGGCTTGCACCACAGCGCAAGCTCCATGCCCTCGAGCAACTCCATCGCCCAGGCCACCGTGACCGCCCCGCCATACACGTAGTGATCGGGCCGCACGATCACCACATTGCACCCTCGCTGTTCCAACCATTGCGCCAACAACCCATCGACTTCCTGATACTCATCGGCAGCGCGAGCGCCTGATTGTTCAGGGTTGACCAACCGCACGACGTGAATAGGCAAGCCTTTGAGCGACTGGCTGCTGCGCAGACATCTCAACAACGCAGTGGCATCGAAGCCGGGGGCAACGACCACACGAAACACCTGGCCGGTAAACTCATCGAGCAGGGCCCGCTTGCCGACATGGTCGATCACCATTGGCTGGGGAAACAGCTCACCGGCCGGCGACACTTGCGCGATAAACCCCTGGGACAGACCGGGGATCAACGATTGCCGGATGGTCCCGCCCGGGTTCTCCTTCATATGTTCGATCAACCGTGCATCCCGGTTCGCGGCTCTTTCGCTGTCGCGCTCGCAGATCACTCCGCCGAACTCCTTGGCCGCCAAAGTGGTCTGGCGCACATGAGGGATACGCTCGATCTGATAGGTTTCCAGGAACTCCGGAGCCGCCAACCCTTCTTTCACCAGGGCGATTTTCCAGACCAGGTTCAAGGCATCGCGGATCCCCTGGCACATGCCTTGTGCCAGGAATGGCGGCGTCATGTGGGCCGCGTCCCCGAGAAAGAACACCCGGTCCGCTTTCCACTGCTCCAAGATCAATGCATGGAATCGGTACGCCGAAGCCCGCCATAACTGATAGTCCTGCTCCGGCAACCAGCGGGAAATCAGCTTCTTGATCATTTCAGGTTTTGAGATTTCCGACGGCTGCTCATCCGGATTGATCATGAACTCCCAGCGACGATGTCGCCCGGGGCCGACGACAAAGGTGCAAGGCCTGGCCAATTCGCAGAACTGGACGTTGGTCTTCGGTAGGTCCTCCCCCGCCCCTTCGTTGAGGATCACATCGACCACCAGCCACGGCTCGTCGAACGCAAGGTCGTCCATCTTCAACCCCAAGCGGGTGCGGATCGGGCTGGTGCCGCCATCGCAGGCCAGCACATGGGCCGCCGTGACCGTGCGCTCAGTCCCGTCCTTCGCCTGGATACGCACATTCGCCTGGGACTCGGCGGAGTCGACCGACAGAACCTCAGAGCCAAGCTCAACGGTTACCGATTTGAAACGGGCAATTTTTTCGCGAAGTGCACGCTCCACCGGCGGCTGGGAAAACACATAGTTCGGCGCCCAGCCCAGCGGAAAAGGCGGTTGGGCAGCGTCAATGCGCTTGATCAACTGAGAACCGGTCGTACGGTACTCCGAGGGACGGTACGGCATGACATGTTCGGCAATGCTGTCAGCCAGGCCGATATTGCCGAAGACTCGCATCACTTCATGGTCAAAGCCCATGGCCCGAGGGTTGGCATAGACCGTTTCGGACTTCTCCACCACCAGGGCATTGAGCCCCCACAGACCGGCCAGATTGGCGCACAAGGCGCCCACCGGTCCCATTCCAACAATGATGACATCGTAGTCCATCGTCTACTCCGCTTCTTGTAGTTGTCGATTGCGAGTGCTGGTTGATGCCAATCACAACGTCTGTTCATCAACCAGATATCGTCTTTACCGGATGGAACGATCAGACGATTCGGACCCGCTGCTCCTCAATCTTCGTGCGAATGGAGTCCATCCATTGTGCGCGCGTCTGGAACTCTGGACGGCGCCTGCACATTGCCTCGGTCTGGGCCAGAATGACCTCGGTTGGTAGCTCGAGATCCAGAGGTTCCTTGCACGGCTGAGCGGTATAGAACGGTGTATCGACATACATCTCGACGGGGTTGCCCTCAGGGTCCTTGAAATAAATCGACCAGGCATTCCCGTGGTCCACTTGGGCGATGCCCTCAATGCCGCTTTTTTTGGCGAATTGATAGTACGCCTTCAGGTCATCCAACGAATTGAGCAGGAACGACAGTTGATTGATCGGGTTGAACGGCAGATCAACAGGCTTCCCGTCAAACAGCACGACCTGATGATGCAGCTCTGGATTCTGCGTCATGAAGAAAAGACGATGCCCTGTCGAGGCCACGCCTTTGTCGCTGACGATGAAACCCAGGACGCGACAATAGAAGTCGACCATCCGATCTAAGTCTGAGCAGAACACGCCGGAATGGGTGAAATTGATAGTAGGTAAGGCGGGCATGTGGAACCTCCAGTTTCTTATGATTGTGTAGAGGACAACGCTCAGGCTTCGTCAATGACGCCGTTCGATAGGGTCCCGATTTCAGTGATGACCACTTCGAACACATCACCCGGCTTCAAGAAAATCGGCGGTTTGCGCTTGAAGCCGATCCCGCTCGGCGTACCGGTTGCCAGAATGTCGCCAGGGTTCCATGGCAGCGCCTTGGACACGTAGGAGATCAAATGTGGAATGTCGAAAGCCAGCTCCGAGAGGCTGCCTTCCTGCAGTTGCTCACCGTTAAGAATGCCCCGTACCACCAGCGTACGGTAATCGGAAATTTCCGACGCTGGAATGATCCAGGGGCCCAGTGCGCCAGTTTTTCTGAATGTCTTGCCCATGCCGTACTGGTGCGTATGGAACTGCCAATCCCGCACGCTGGCATCGTTAAAGCAGGTGTAACCCGCCACATGGTCCATTGCATCGGCCGGATCGATGTGCGCGCCACCTTTACCAATGACAACGGCCAACTCAGCTTCGAAGTCGAACTGCTCTGAAACTTTGGGCCTGACCAGTGGTTCGCCGTGGGGCAATAGCGTTTCGGCAAATCGCTGGAATATCACTGGAAATTCCCCGACCTTCCGGCCGGCCTCTTCGGCATGAGCCACATAGTTGATGCCCACACAGATCACCTTGCCGGGATTAGGTATGACAGCCTCCAGTTGAATGCTGGAAAACGGATAATCGGCCTGGGCGGTCTCGACGATCTTGCGTGCCTCCTGTACCAGCAATCGATTGGCCAGAAACGAGGCAAGATCCGGAACTTGCGCAAAACGACGGGTCAGCTCGACCACCCCATCACCTGACACGGCGCCAAAATGGGCCTTCCCTTCTTTGCGGTACGAAATCAGCTTCATGTTCCTCTCCTGTTTTTGTGCATAAAAACTAATTTCTTGCACCATACATCATTAAATGCATAATGCAAAAGGTCGCGAAAAAAATAATGAGCCCCATGAGGCTCCTGGTTCTGGAGGCAAGCATGTCGCTGGTGATGGTTCGTAAGATCAAACTGGACATCGAAGAAATATTCCACGAGGGAGGCCCCCGCATATCAACGCCATTACGCATCGCGGTCGCTACCGCTGTGGTCGCCAATCCCTACGCCGGCAGATATGAAGAAGACCTGCTGCCCTTCATGCAGGAGCTCAGGGGATTAGGCGCACAACTGTCGGAGCAATTGATCCAGGCGCTGGGCGGTGCCTCGCAAGTGCAGGCTTATGGCAAGGGCGCAATTGTTGGTGAAGACGGCGAACTGGAGCACGGTGCGGTCTGGCACGAAGCCGGGGGCTGGGCGATGCGTGAAGCATTGGGCAATCCCAAGGCAATCGTTCCAGCGGGCAAGACTATCGGTGGCCCTGGTTGCCGGGTGATGATTCCGCTGGGACATATCCAGGCAGCTTATGTCCGCAGTCATTTTGGTGTGGCGGAAATGACCGTGTGGGATGGTCCTCGCCGTGGCGAAATCGTTTTTGGCCTGGCCATGGCAACCGGCGGCAGGATTCATGCGCGGCTGGGCGGCCTGAGTGCTGCCGAAGTGCAGGGCGAAGACGGGTTACGTTGATGCCAGGGTTTTGAAGTGTCGCTCCACGGATTACGTACTACGACAAAAATAATATAAGTATCGGAGAACATCATGACTGCAAAAACGATGCGCGCCGCACGCCTGTATGAAGGCGGCAAACCCATGGTCATCGAGCAGTTGCCCGTACCGGGCATTCGTCCAACTGAAGTGCTCGTCAAGATCAAGGCCTGCGGAATCGTCCCCAACCTCCATAACATCCTGACCAACTGGGTTAAATGGTTCCCCCAAAATCCTCTGCCGAAACTGCCGGCGACCTTCGGCCTTGACCCAACGGGAGTCATCGAGGCAGTAGGCGAACAGGTCTACGACTTCAAGGTTGGTGACCGGGTCTACGTCAATCCAGGCCGCCACTGCGGTTCCTGCCGGTCTTGTCGTGCGGGCAATACCATCGCCTGCACGGCGTACACCTTCAATGGCTATTTCGGTTTCACGCCCAAAAGCCCGCGCATGTTCGAAGACTATCCCTACGGTGGTCTTTGCGAGTACATCCCTGCGCCGCAATACAGTCTGGTGAAACTGCCCGATAACCTCAGCTTCGAGACGGCCGCGCGACTGGGCTACCTGGGAACCGCCTACAAGGCAATGCTCAAGGCCAATGTCGGGCCTGGCACCACCCTGCTGATCAATGGCATCAGTGGCACGCTCGGCTTGGGCGCAGTGGCACTGGCGCTGGCGATGGGCGTGCGTAAGATTCTCGGCACGGCCCGCAACCAGGAGCTCTTCCAGCGGGTGAAAGACCTCGCCGCGCCAGGTCGGATTGAAATCCACACCCTGGGCACGCTGCCGACCAACGAGTGGGTCAGTGAAATCACCAATGGTGAAGGCGTTGATGTGGTGATCGATGCTCTGGGTCCAGGTGCGCCACACGAGACCCTGACCCAAGCCCTCAAGTCCATCCACCGCGGCGGGCATCTGGTCAACATCGGCGCCATCGCCGGTGACGTCCCGATCGATCTGCACTGGATCATGGACAACGACATCCAGATCAGCGGTTCGGCCTGGTTCACCGCTGGGCAAGGACAAGCCATGGCGGACATGGTGGAATCTGGCACGCTGGATCTTTCATTCTTTGAAAACACCGCTTTCAGCCTGGAAAAAGTGAACGACGCGATTACCGGTATCGAAAATCGACATGGCGGCTTCAGCAATTATGTCATCTGCCCCTGACATTAACGAAACCCGTTCACCACAACGGCGGGCACCGTAATGCCCGCCCACACTCCCAGGGGAATGCTATGAAAATCCGAAGAGTCGTCACGGGCCTGGATGCCGCAGGCCAATCCGTATTTATCAGCGATGACGCTGCTCCACGCGCGTGCTCCTTTGAATCCATTCCCGGCCATGCTATGGCGCACCTGTGGTCCACCGGATCAACGGCCGGAACGTCCGTCGCACAGCAGGACCCCACCCTGGGGCACCCTCCCTGGTGCCCGGGCCGGGCGAAACCAGCCTGGCAATCTATGATTTTCCGCCGGACACCGTGATGCAGAACCCGACGGATGTCGGACAGATGATCGAGGAATTGGGCGGTGCCCTGCCCGGCTTGTTCGAATGCTTTGAACCGGACCATCCGGGCATGCACACGACCCCGACCATCGACTACGGCATTCTGCTCCAGGGTGAACTCTGGCTGGAGCTGGACAATGGAGAACAAAAACTGATCCGGCCCGGCGACGTTGTCATCCAGCGCGGAACCCGTCACGCATGGCGTAACAAAAGCGATCAAGTCGCCCGAGCACTGTTTGTGATGATCGGTGCAAAACGCGACTAGCCAACATTTTCCCAAACGCTGAATCTAGGATATATACATGACCCTACGTCAGATTGCGGTGATCGGCGCCGGTACGATGGGCAGCGGAATCGCCCAGACGTGCGCGGCAGCCGGCCACGACCTATTGCTCATCGATATCAGCGAACAGGCACTGGAGCGAGGCCTGCACGCAATGCAGAAGAATTTGGACCGGCAAGTGGGCAAAGGGACCCTCACCTGCCAGCAAGCCACCGACACGCTACAACGCATCCGCACCTCGACTCATCACACCGATCTGAACGATAGGGATATGGTGATTGAGGCAGCCACGGAAAACTTTGCCCTCAAGTGCTCGATCCTACAACAGATCGCCACCCATGCTCGCCCGGACTGTCTGATCGCCAGCAACACCTCATCGCTGTCGATCACAGAACTGGCAACCAGCATCAACCGCCCGGAACGCTTCATGGGTATTCATTTCTTCAACCCGGTGCCCGTCATGGGGCTGGTGGAGCTAATCCGTGGTTTGCAGACCAGCGACACAACCTGCTTCGTCGCCCAGGCACTGGTCGAACAGCTGGGAAAAACCGCGATCCACACTCAAAATCGCCCGGGATTCATAGTCAATCGAATCCTCATTCCGATGATCAACGAAGCCATCTTCGTCCTTCAGGAAAATGGCGATGCTCAAGCAATCGATGCCAGCATGCGATTGGGGTGCAATCAGCCGATCGGGCCTTTGGCATTGGCCGATCTGATTGGATTGGATACCGTGCTGGCCATTCTGGAAAGTTTGCAAACTGGTTTTGGTGACCCGAAATACCGTGCCGCACCTTTACTTAGGGAGTTTGTTGCGGCGGGTTTCTTAGGAAAAAAATCGGGACGAGGCTTTCATGTTTACAACTGAAGGTTATAGCGGATACGAAACTATACGTGCTCAAGCTTTGGAGCTCTTCGTTAGCAAGGGATTCGGCCAAGTTAGCATGCGGGAATTGGCTCGCCATGTGGGCCTTGCTCCGGGCTCACTGTACAACCACTTCCCTAGCAAGCAAGCGTTGTTATTCGATCTAATCGAGGAAATTTATGAAGAGCTCTATCTGCTTGTTAAACCTGCGCGGCAAGGAGTTGGCCAAGTTCGTTCTCTATCGGGTCTGATCGTTGCACATCTGCGCTTGCACCGACGGCGCCCGAAACACTTTCGACTAGCGCTACATGGCTTTGTTTATCTAGATGACGCTCAGCAGCAACGGATCGTCAACAAGCGCAAATTATATGAAAGCGCCTTTGTTACTACAGTATTCAACGCGGCTTTTCTGGCCAAAGACACAAGCTCGGTGGCTGTGCAGGCCATTATACAATTTCTCAATTACCTACCGGGCTGGCTGGATGATCGTCATCTAAATGACGAAGCATGCGTACTTCTTGTCGAGCAATTTGTCACAGGAGCACTCCGCGAATGCTCAAAGTCAGCCATCCAAAAAATCCCCGCTGCCGCTCCTTGAATTAAATATCGCTTAACAAGCGAGCGAGACTATTCAGTCATACATGCTTTTGTCCACCCTGGTTGAATTATGTACAACACGACGTGTTTTCATAATTTGAGCTAATGCTCGTGCACAAATGAAAAACAGCTGCTAAGGTCCGCAGGGAAGCGCCTATATACTCACAACTACTAAACAGTTATTTGAATTTTGTTTTTAACGCTTCAAGTTATATGGGTAACGAAACGCACTGACGAATCACGCTGTACCCTATGTTAAGTCCCCGCTACACAGGATTTAAACAGATCCAATGTCTACCTATTATCTTTCGGCGTCTCACCGCAAACCGCCAAAAACAGCCTGATAAATTTTAGTTTTCAGTGCCAATCTAAAAGTACGATCGGCAAGGGGTTGTCTGGGCGAGCTCTGGCTGCCAGTCTTGGATAGCTGTCAGTCTCAAAAATAATCAATGATAAGAGATTACCTCATGCTCAGAATAGGGGTTTTAGGATGCGGCCGGATAGGAAATGTGCACGCTGCAAGCGTTGTGCAGATTCCATCTGCCAAACTGATTGCAGTAGCCGATGCAATTCCTGCAGCGGCTCAAGCATGTGCCAACCGATTCAATGTCGAAGCACGTTCGATTCAGGATCTCATCAGCGCAAATGATATCGACGCGGTAGTCATCGCGACGTCCTCGCCCACACACTTCGAGTTCATTCACGCCGTGGCGGACGCAGGAAAACCGATTTTTTGTGAAAAGCCTATCGATATGTCTTCTGATAGGGTTCGGCAGTGCATTGAGAAGGTAGCTGCAGCCGGGGTCCCTTTCATGACCGCGTTCAATCAGCGCTTCGATCCACACTTCGGGGCGCTTCAAAAACGTCTCGCTGCTGGCGAAATTGGTGAACTGGAATCGGTGTCAATCATTTCCCGAGATCCATCCCCTCCGCCGAGAGATTACCTTAAAGGCTCCGGTGGCATTTTCAGAGACATGATGATTCATGACTTTGACTTAGCTAGATTTCTACTAAACGAAAATCCGACCCGGGTTTTCGCAACCGGTGCTGCTTTAATCGATCCAAGTATCAAAGAGCTGCATGATGTAGACACCGCAGTTGCACTGCTGATGACCAAATCAGGCAAAATCTGCCAGATCTCCAACTCGCGGCGCGCTAGTTACGGTTATGACCAGCGACTTGAAGTGCATGGCGCCAAGGGCATGCTGCGAGTGAAGAATGTGCATGAAAATCAGGTGGAGAGTGCAACAAGCCTTGGCTTTACCCTGCCTGTTGCGAAGCCATTCTTCCTCGAGCGATTCGGCCCCGCTTATCTCGCCGAAATGGAACATTTTATTTCGTGCATCTCCACAGGCACTTCTCCCACTCCGAATGCAAAGGATGGGCTGATAGCTCAGTTGATCGCAGATGCTGCCACTGAATCCTTGGCGCTCGGCCAACCGGTCGATATTAACTACTAGTCACCACAGTAGGAATAACCATGAGAATTGGGATTATAGGACTCGGGAATGTAGCCGAACTCCACCTTACAGCGTTAAAAGAGCTTGATCCTGACGCATATGTGGGCGGTTGGGGTAGAACTGCCAAAAGAGCGGAGCTGCTCATAGAGCGATTTGGGGGACGTCTTTATGCATCTCCGGAGGCATTGCTCGCAGACGAGGCCATTGATGCCGTAATAATTTGCACCAATGCTGCATCTCATTTTACTTTCGCGAAGCAAGCGTTGTTAGCAAAGAAACATGTTCTGATAGAGAAACCTATTTGCGAAAGACCAGAGCAAATTCAGGAACTGGTGCAATTAGCGCGGGAAGCCGGCAAGGTTTGCATGCCCTCACATAACTATGTATACGCCGAAACGATGCAACGGGTGCGAGCTCATATCGATGCCGGTCACCTGGGTGAAATCCTGAACTTTTGGGCGATATATAATAAGCGTCACCCAGCAGAAATGGGATCGCCCGATCTGACCATGAGTGAATTGATGGTACACCACGTCTACTGCATGCTGTACTTCTTAGGACGTCCAGCAAGAATTTTTGCTACCGGCTCCAACGTTCACTTTGATGATCCACAAGCCCATGATCAATTGATGATCGTTGCTGAATACCCTAACGGGACAATTGCGAATCTGTGGGGAAGCTTTTCAGCTGATGACCGCAGTCGCGACCCTTGGTCCGTGTACTTCAAGATCATTGGAAAAAACGGGTCCGCCGTCGTCCCTTGGGACACCACCAAGTTCGGCGACGCAAGGCTACCGTTCTGGGATGACGGAACATATTGGGATAGTTTCTATCAGATTCAGAAATTTTTCCTAGGCGAGTGCCTCACCAATAAGAGAAGTCCACTGTCTACAATGGATGATGCACTGGATACTGCGGTGATTATGGATGTAGCGCGTGATTCGATAGCCTTACGCCAATCGATAGAAATTGCTTACATTAATGTTGATGATCATTTCGCGTAACCGCCTTCATTTTTACCAAAGAGATGGTGCATCATTTTTTGCTCCGTTTTCGTTCGCCTCGTAGGCAAGGCAACACTTGCTACTTCGAGACAAACGGTAACGCCCTCGCCGACCGTTCATTTCGAAATGTACGAACATGACGGCACATATATGGGAAATCGATTATTAACTTATCTAATATGGACATAACCAGACAGAAAACTCGGATTAAAAATTTAAAAATACAAGGGATGATACTGACCTCCCATGCGGGCGTGGCGCATTGTCATGACTCGTTACGCATTGATTTGAAAAGTATTCCGGAGGGCTTTGTCTATTTGACTATGGAGGTCATCGGCGGATGCTTGCTTTCAATCGCCACAGTAAAATTTTTTATCGACCTGTAGAGGTAGCGCTGCGCTGGTGTCTTCTAATGGCATATGAAGCCCAAATTCTCCAGTCAAATTGGACCGATTTGGCTATTCTACGGACGACTTTTCCACAATGGCCGTGCCTGCATGCAAATACCGAGAGAATTATCGATGCAGTTAAGCATGGTGAACTGCCTTACGGCTGCCTGGGACTAACGGTTTCTCGAGGCACTCCTGTCGATATCTCGCAGTTAACTGTTCGTCACACCGATCTTCGGATGTGGATGTCACAGTACTATCCTGAGCAAAAACCGCCCTTCCTCTTCGATCCAAAGCCCAATAAATTAGACAGCATAAATATTGGGACTTACCTCGCATTGCAAGCTGATAGAGAAGCTCTCCAATTACAAGTGAAGAAAATCAGCACTGCTTATCAAGAGCTGACTACTGAGCTTGAGGCTATCGGATTGGAGAAAGAAAATATTCGACTTATGCTCAATAGCAACAAAAAAGTCAGCGACCGTAGTGAAACCGCTTATCTTCATATAATCGGTGCGATGCTGACTCTATTGCTAGGTCATTCTCCTTCCGGCAAGCCTCACTCAGTTTTCAGGTCACAATCCGCGATAGTCGACGCTCTGATCGCTCACCATAAAGAACTCTCTGGCGTTTCTAAACGTACCCTGGACGAAAAATTCGCCGCTGCCAAGCGCAGCCTCTCCAAACGCTGAGTCGTATTGCGCTGCAACCCCCCTAACTGCGGCGCAATGACTCCCCTCCATTTCTGCTATTCAATTCAGGTCACGTCCCGTCACGCGCCAATCGACACCAGGAGTGCCCCATCATGTCCAACCAACTATCTCCTACTACTGACCTACTCCAACCGTCGCTCGAACGTCACATCATGCGGCGTGACGAGGTGGAGCGTAAAACCGGTTTCAAGCGCGCACATATCTACAGCTTGATGAAGGAAGGCAAATTCCCTCAGGCCAAACGCATTGGACTGCGCGCGGTAGGTTGGGACTCGCTGGAAATCGAGCAGTGGGTCGTTGAGCGTTTGGGCCAACAGGCCTGATGCCATGCATGTGTTATCGGTGGTTTCCACGAAAGGTGGCGTAGGCAAAACCACAGTAGCTGCCAATCTCGGCGGTCTGCTGGCGGATGCTGGCCTACGCGTCCTACTGCTCGATCTGGATAGCCAACCCACCCTCTCCAGCTATTACGACTTGAGCCAGAAAGCTGTCGCTGGGGCGTACGAGCTCATTGCACTCAACTTAACAACGCCTACACAGATAGTATCCAGAACCATGATCGCTGGGCTCGACCTGATCATCTCCAACGACGCTCAAGGCCAGTTGAATACGTTGCTGCTGCATGCCCCTGACGGGCGATTACGGCTGCGCAATCTGCTCGACGATTTCCGCCCCCGTTATGACCTGCTTTTGATCGACACCCAAGGCGCACGCAGCGTGCTGCTGGAGATGGCCATCCTCGCCTGCGATATCGCCCTCTCTCCCATCACACCGGAGATGCTAGCCGCCCGCGAACTACGCCGCGGCACTTTGAGGCTGTTCAGTGAACTCGAACCATTTCGTCACCTGGGTATTACACCGCCACCTTTGAGACTGCTGCTGAACCAGGTAAATAGCATCCGAGTAGACACGCGGATGATCATCCGTGGCCTGCATGAGGCCTTCGCTGGGGCTCCCAACATCTCAGTCCTAGACACAATAGTTCCAGACCGAGTGGCTTATCTCAACGCCGCCTCCCTTGGTCTACCCGCCCATCGAATCGAGACTCGCCAGCCACGTGAACGACGTTCGCAATCAGCGCTGGAAACCATGCAAGCGCTGGCCATTGAGTTATTTCCGGAATGGCGCGAAGCGATTACTAGAGTGAGCAGATACGCAGAGGTTCGATAAGGCGAATTCCGAAGACGGTGTTTCTCGCCGAATCATTTTGTTTGTTCAACCTTGAGGCCAACAGCGTTTGGCCAGGAGTCTTTTGATGTTGGCTCAGTTTCCCGTCATCGTTCAGCCAGCCATTCGACAAGATCACCCACCAAGCGAGGAGTACTGCACCGTGGTCTTTCGCCTGCAGGGTGGGCGCTCGGCCATGGGTGGGTTTCTCGCGGAACTGTCTCGGTATTTCGAAGGTTCGGGTACAACCGAGATCGTTAAGTTCAAGGTTGGTGACCATTTGCGTAACCGGCGTTAACTGAGGCTTTTCCAATGAAAAAGCTCAGTCCGGAGGAGATCACCGACAAACTGCACCAGGACCATTTTCCTCGGGGTCCAGAACTGGAGCGACTGTCCGATCCAGTCATCGACACCCCGATGCTAGTCACGCTGGAGCAGTTGCGGCCCTACGAACACAACCCACGCTTCATCCGCAACCCGCTGTATGACGACATAAAAGCCTCGATTCGTGAACGCGGGCTGGATCAACCACCGCCGATTACCCGCCGCCCGGGAGAAACCTATTTCATCATCCGCAACGGCGGTAATACGCGCTTGGCAATTCTCGGCGAGTTGTGGCAGGAAACCCGCGATGAACGCTTCTTCCGTATTCATTGCCTGTTCCGACCCTGGAGCAGTGAAATCACTGCCCTACTCGGCCATCTGGTTGAAAGCGATCTGCACGGCCAACTCACCTTCATTGAGCGTGCTCTGGCGGTAGCCAAACTCAAAACCATGTTCGAACCAGATGGAGCGACACTCTCGCAACGAGAGCTGGCACGACGTCTTGCCGCTGGGGGCTACCCCATTTCGCAGTCGCACATTAGCCGGATGCTGGACACCCTTGAACATTTATTGCCCGCCATTCCACAAACCCTGTATGCCGGGTTGGGGAAACCAAAAATTGAACGCCTAATTGGTCTGCGTAGCCAGGCTGAAAGAACCTGGAATCGTTATCCAACCGACGCCATCGCTTTTCCCGAGTTTTGGCTCGACACCTTAGGACAATTTGATGCCGACCCAGAGTCCTTCGACATTGAGCAAATCCAGGATGAGTTGCTCGAACGCATGAGTCGCTTACTCGGACAGTCCTACCGCATGTTGGCCCTGGAGCTGGGCGATACCCAACGGGTTATCGGGACGCCCGGCGTTGTCGTCACGCCCCCGGAGAACAACCTTCTGCCAAGCGTCGGTGAGCCCGCAGCCGAGCCTCCCCCCTCCGAGCCGCATTCCAAATCAGCTGAAACCAGGACGCAGACCGAAACAGAGCGAGAGGAGCAGCTCACGCTGCCCGAAATAAATGTCGTATCAGAACTGAGCCCTCCGTCACGTGTCCAGCAGATCCGCGAACAGATTGATCGCGCCACTGCCGCCGAACCAGCACAGGCCGTCGAAACCTGTCCGATCGACGACATCTGGATCATCGCACCAACACTGGATACCCCCGAACAACTGCGTTTAGCCATTGCCGGTCTGGCTCGGGAAATGGCGGTCTATGCCGGACATTCCGAGAGCATCATCGACCAGAAACATGGATTGGGCTTCGCCATGAACATCAATCAACTTAATCTTACTGCGCCTCGTGCGGCCGGCGTTCACTTGATGCTCCTGGCTCTACTGCGCGCTCAAGACGAAGTGAGTTGGGAGGATCGCAAGCAACTGCCTTCCGCCCTGTTCGGCCAGTTGCTGCTGGGGGTCTACCAACTCCCACTGATAGATCGTCCGACCATGGACGTAGGACTGGAGCGACTGCCCGACAGCTTGTTAATTAAACTGTATCGCCTGATCCGTCTGGCCCGTCGTCTGATTGACCTAACGCTAAACCATGACGACGATTCACTAAGGGAACTGCCATGAACCTGTCATTCAATGTGCTCAATCAGGCCATGCTGACCCAGGTCCTTCACGAGTTGCGCCTGGGTAATCTGCAACGCTGCAAAGCACTCGGACTGGGCGAAGAGGACATCTACCTGCTGCAATCAATACCGCCGACCACGCTGTCACGCCTGGCTCATGCCACCGTCCCTTGGGTTGAGGTCAAGATTGACTCGTCGGTGCTGCATCGGTTGATCGACCAGGCCGAGCGCGACGAACAGAACGAGCGCTTGATCAACCGAGCGCTTAAGCTCGGTGCCAGCAGTACCATCATGTATCAGTGCTTCGGCATGGCGCATTCGGAAACCGCGCTGCGTCGACGTCTGCTCAAGATAGAAGCCCGTAAGGGCCGCCCCCAGAACTTGAGCGAAGCGCAGGAACATGCGCTCTGGCAGCGTTGGTGCCAACTACGCGATCAGGCCGGTGCTGAGGATCAGCTCGACGCCATGATGATGTTGGCGGAGGAGCAACAGATCAGCTTGACCATCGTTTGGCAGCAGATCGACCATTACAGTAATGGAACATGAACACTGCCCCTTCCAGTCGCTGGCAGCGTGTTTTGCAGCAATGCACCCAGCAATTAAGTGAACGCTGGCCCTCACGTCCAACCACTGAGCATCCTTCCAACCAGGCCCTGCAGGCGGGCTTTTTGTTCAGTGGCCAATCTCACGAAGTCGTGCCGCGTCGACTGCTGCTGGATAGTCGGCTAACGCCATTGGAACGGAATGCCTGGCAGG
>Ga0307412_10000333_pt1 | contig 29855 bp, 21 predicted proteins | sample DK1Cmetagenome_3_FD_203823 | JGI IMG/M metagenome (GOLD analysis project Ga0307412, IMG submission 203823) | Maize rhizosphere microbial communities from greenhouse at UC Davis, California, United States - DK15-C-1 | ecosystem: Host-associated > Plants > Roots > Rhizosphere > Soil | place: USA...
GGTGCCGAGGTGCTCAAATGCGAAGAGCATGCGGCGGCTCTTCCTGCGCCAGGAGAAGTGCAGGTCCGTGTCGAAGCGATCGGCATCAGCTGGTATGACACCCTTTGGCGCCAGAACCTGGCGTCTTCCCAGGCCCGCCTGCCATCAGGGCTGGGACATGAAATGGCCGGCGTGGTAACTGCCGTCGGCGAGGGTGTCGACGATCTGGCCGTGGGCGACAAAGTCGCCAGCTTCCCCGCCGAGAGCCCGAACGATTACCCGGTGTATGGCGAAGTCATCGTATTGCCGCGCACCGCCCTGACCCGTTATCCCGACGTGCTCAGCCCGATCGAAGCCGCCGTGCATTACACGCCGCTGCTGATCGCCTATTTCGCCTACATGGACCTGGCCAGGGTCAAGCCTGGGCAATTTGCCCTGGTGACCGACGCCAGCCATTGCGCCGGCCCATCCTTCGTACAGTTGGGCAAAGCCTTGGGTGTGCGGGTGATCGCAGCCACCAAGACGGCCGACGAGCGTGAATACCTGCTGTCGCTGGGCGCTGAAAAGGTCATTGTCACCGAAGAGCAGGACTTGCTGATGCAGATCAACAAGCTCACTGACAGCCGTGGCGTCGATGTTGTGTTCGACGGCCTTGGCGGGCCGCAGATGTCGCTGCTCGGCGATGTGTTGGCGCCCCGTGGCAGTCTGGTGCTGTATGGCCTGCAAGGCGGCAACCAGACGCCATTCCCGGCCTGTGCGGCGTTCCAGAAGAACATCCAGTTCTTCGTGCACTGCATCGGCAACTTCACTGGCAAGCCGGAACTGGGCATTGTCCAGGACCAGGTGGCGTTGCAACGCGCGTTGCGCGACATCAATCAACTGACCGCCGACCGCGTGCTGTTGCCGCTCAAGACTCGGGTGTTCCCGTTCTCCGAGTTCGTCGAGGCTCATCGCTACATGGGTGAATGCCCTTGCCGTGAGCGCGTTGCCCTTCAGATCGTCGATCCCGCCTGATCTGTCCCCTTGCGCAAGAGTCATTGTCTACGGCTCTTGCGCGGTCTCCGGCCGAATCGGCCCTGTATTCTCTCTGTCATCGCGTCCGCTTGACGCCGAGCGTAGCTACGCCTGGACGCGCGATGTCGAGGCTGCTGCCCAATCGCCCAGGATCAACGACCCGCAAACCCAACTGAACTGGTTTTTGCCGTCAATCTGTATCTTCTAATCATTATTTAAGTCTTGATAATTGAGCGCTTGTTTCTATCAAGGAAGAAATCATGGTGCGATATAAATATCTAAAGTTCATTCCTGTTAGTGCATGGTCTGGCCGCATTTGCATGCTTTAAACCTATCTATCAACATTTGGAGGGCATGACCCGGCGCATGCGGAGTTGCGGCTAGGTTTGTTCTTTATTTTATGTATCCATTGTCTGTGGGACGCTGTAAGAAATTTCCTAGGACGCATTCTTGAATGCGGCGATGCTCAATGAAATAAGGGGAGCAAGGAGAAGTGTGTCAAGCAGGTAGGACGACTTTTACATGTGTGACAAATAATTACCAGAGGCAAGGTGTGAGCGGACTGCTAATACTGTTTGCAATAACAAAGTCTTTCATCCAGGCCAACCCGCCCTGCAATCAAGTCGGTGCGGGTGTGGCGCCGATAATCGAATTTCCAGGTAGATGGCTATGAGTGCAATTCATGAACAGGCAATGACCTACGTATACCAACAGATGTTGCAACGCTTGCTGGATTTCTATTCCCGCGCGGAACGCACCGCAATACAGCTTTTGGTTCAGCGTCTGATCGTGGCAGCTGGCGGCGCTGAGCGAGTCGGCGATTATCGTGTGCTAATGGTCCAGAATGGCAGCCGAGAAAGCTTTTACGTCCTGACGGCCTTGCGGGCGGCGCAGTTGACCATCGCGGGCCGGTATCCGGCGACGTTCGGCCTGCGCGTCGTGACTCCCCGTATGGGCGATATCTCACAAGCCACCCTGGAAAACATTCATCACTGCTACAGCGCGCTGTTCGTCTACGACGACCCTCGCGTGGAGCTGTTGATGGCCGACAACCGTGAAGTGACCTCCTTCAATCATCGGAAGCCGTTATCGACGGCAGCGCGAGATGCAAACCGGACGGACTTGTTGATGTTCGGCCATCTTCGCTCGCCTGATAGCCTCTTGGGCCTGGGGGATGAGGGCTACCTGGCGATGGCGGAGTTCTACAGGAACATGGCGCGCTGGGGAACGGGAGTGGATTCGTGGGTCAGCAGCGACACGCCACGGCAGCAGAAGCAGTTCATGGCCGGGCTTCAGCGTGCGTCCAGGAGGTTCGGCCTGGTCATTGAACCGGGCGGTGGTTTCGATGGCCTCTTTGCACAACTCGATGCCATGGGGGGCGAGCTTTTCCGACAGTTCTACGGCCAGGAAAACATCGAGCCATGGCGTCCCGAAGGGCGTTTCGAGGCGTGTCGACGGTTGGGGCGCGTCAGCATCGATGATCTGATCGTCGATCGGCTGGAAGAGAGCAGTTGGGCGTTGTTCGGCGAGTTCCTGGGAGTGCGACCCGATGGGCTCATCGCACCGACGCTGGATCATGAATACCTCAGCCCGTACCTGTCGGCTCATTTGTATGGCCTGCAAGCCTGTTACCTGCAAGGACGCAGCTATGAGCATGGGTATGGTGACTACGTCCAGCGCACGATCATGCTCATGCATCGCAAGCAATTGCCCATGCATGTCTGCCAGCAGGTCCAGGAACTGTTCGGTTCGCCTTCGGTCATGCCTGAGCGCCGCGCCCAGGCCGCCGCCGAAGCACAGGAAACCCTGGGGCTTAGCGAAACGCAATTGGTGTGCATGTTGTATGCGCCCTTTATTGAAAACGGCGCGGGCCTGGAAAATTACCTGCGTTGTTGCCATCCCGACATGCTGTTCGCCCTGCCGGAGCTGCGCAACGCCATAGAGGATGGGCCCGCCACTGAGGAGGCGAAGCAATGGTTGTACGAGATCAGCGGCCTGTCCGTCGCCTTGCTCAACAAGGTATACCAGTCCCCCATTGCTGTGTCGGAGCAGCCAATCGTGACTGTGTCCGCCCGCCGCTCCGTGCCTGAGGCGCCCGACTCGAGCGAGGACCAGCAAGGCGCCCATGAACTGTACGAACGCTGGGCGCGCTGAGGAAGGAGGCTTGAGGGATTTCGTTTTCAGCACCGAGGCAGGACCGGCAGTGGCACGTTTCATTGGGCTTGCCTCATGAAGGGAAGTCGTGAACCCGATTTTGCCTACCAGGCGGTCTACAGGTACCTGACAAACCTGATCAATGAACTGGGCGCTGATCCTCGGGTGCGCTTGCCGTCGTTGCGCCAATTGGCCGAGCGATTGAGCGTGTCCATATCCACCATCCAGTACGCCTATTCTTTGCTGGAAAAGGAAGGGCGAGTGTATTCGATCGCCAAATCCGGCTATTACGCACTGCCAGCGCCTTCTGTGACCGCCCTGGGCGACGGTGGCGACTTGCTCGAAACCTTGTACGTCAATGCCCGTCGGCCAGGCATGCTGATGCTGGGTGCTGATGAGCCGGCGTCATTGCAGTCGCTGGACAGTCCGCTCCTGTTGCTTGAGCGCGAGTTGTTGCGCCAGTACCCGCGTGCATCCCAGATGCCCTCGCAACCCTGGGGCGAGCAGGAGCTGCGCATGGCGCTGGCGGCTCGCTACACCTCTTCGCCCGCCCGATGCTGGAGCGCCGATGACGTCTATATAGGCGCTGACCTGCGCGGGGTGTTGGAAATCCTGATTGCCGTGCTGACGTTGAAAGGTGCGACTGTCCTGGTTGAGTCGCCCTGTGACTGGACTGTCCTGCGCTTGCTCCAGGCGGCTGACATCCAGGTTGTCGAGCTGCCCTTGATGGCGGACGGGGACGTTGATGTCGAACAACTGGAACAGTTGCTGGCGAGCGCAACGGTACGGCTAGTGGTGCTGTCTTCGGTCCTGAGCATGCCCATGGGCACGGTGAAAAGTGAAGCCAACCGTCGAGAGGTGGCGCGTCTGCTAGAGCAGTGCGGTACCTGGGTGCTGGAGAACGACAGTTACACCGATCTGGTATTCGAGCCAGGGAGCCCTCCGTTCCGGGATTTGGTCGATCCGGACCGGCTGATTGTCTACTCCACGTTTGAAAAGACCATTGGTCCCGAGGCGCCCTATGGTTATGTGCTGTCGCGGCAACTGACACTGGTGTTGCAACGGCAATTCCTTTTGCGTGCGTTTCGTCTGTCGCCGATCCGCCAGAAAGCGATCGCACGCTTGTATGGCAACGGTCGGATCGACCAGCACCTGCTGGTGCTGCGGCGCCTGCTGCGGGAAAACGCTGCTTCGACAATACAATTGATGCGTGATCGGCTGGGCGACTGCCTGCAATGGGTCGAGCCCGAAGGTGGCGCAACGGTGTGGGCTCGATCATCGCGACAGGCAGATATGCGTGGGGTATTCCAGCGATTGCTTGGCAGGCGCATTGTCATCGCCCCGGGGGAGTTGTTCAGCATTCAGGGCCTCTACAGCCAGCATTTGCGCCTGACTCACGCATTCCAGGGAGCGGATGATCCGGACGGCGCGTTCTATGCGTTGGCCGAAGCATTGAGGCATGAGCAATCATGATCGCAGGGTTATGGATCGAACCCGTCGCGTCATGGTCGAACTGTCAGTAAACTGCACCCATTCGAGCCACTCCATTCCGAGGTTTTGCATGACAGTCAGTCCATTTGCGGGCAAGCCGGCACCGGCAGAGTTGTTGATCGATATCCCGCGACTGGTGACGGCCTATTACACCGGCCGGCCCGATGCCTCGGTTGCGACCCAGCGCGTGGCTTTCGGTACTTCAGGGCATCGAGGCAGTTCCTTCGAGTTGGGCTTCAACGAGTGGCACGTGCTCGCCATCAGCCAGGCAATCTGCCTGTACCGTGAAGCCCATGGCATCAACGGGCCATTGTTCGTGGGTATCGACACCCATGCACTCTCCACGCCTGCCGGCGCCAGCGCATTGGAAGTGCTGGCCGCCAATGGCGTGACCGTGATGATCGCCGAAGGTGACGAGTACACCCCCACGCCAGCGGTTTCCCATGCCATCCTGTGCTACAACCGCGGCCGCACCACTGGCCTGGCCGACGGCATCGTCATCACGCCGTCCCATAATCCACCGCAGAGCGGCGGCTACAAGTACAACCCCACCAATGGTGGCCCGGCAGATACCCATATCACCAAGTGGATCGAAGCCAAGGCCAACGAGTTGCTGGCCAACCAATTGGCGGGTGTCAAGCGCATCAGCTACGAGCAGGCGCTCAAGGCCGAGACCACCCACCGCCACGATTTCCTCAATACCTACGTCGCCGACCTGGTCAATGTCATTGATTTCGATGCCATCCGCGAAGCCGGCTTGCGCCTGGGCGTAGATCCATTGGGCGGAGCAGGGGTGCGCTATTGGCCTGCGATCGCCGAGCACTATCGCCTGGATCTGGAAGTGGTCAATACACAAGTGGATTCGACGTTCCGCTTCATGACCGTCGACTGGGACGGGCAGATCCGCATGGACCCGTCGTCCAGCCACGCCATGCAAGGGTTGATCGGCCTGAAAGAACGTTTCGACGTGGCCTTTGCCTGCGACCCGGATCACGACCGTCACGGCATCGTGACGCCAAGCGGCGGCCTGTTGGCGCCGAACAATTACCTGGCAGTGTCCATCGATTACTTGTTCCAGAATCGTCCCCAGTGGCGGGCTGACGCCGCAGTCGGCAAGACGGTGGTCAGTAGCGGCCTGATCGATCGGGTTGCCAAGCGCCTTGGCCGACGCCTGTATGAGGTGCCGGTGGGCTTCAAATGGTTCGCTGATGGGCTGTTCGATGGCTCCCTTGGCTTCGGCGGCGAAGAAAGTGCCGGGGCTTCGTTCCTGCGCAAGGACGGCGGGGTGTGGAGTACCGACAAGGACGGCCTGATCCCGGCATTGTTGGCTGCTGAGATGACGGCTCGCACCGGTCGTGATCCAAGCCAGGCCTACCGCGCCCTGACGGATGAATTGGGTGAACCGTTCTCGGTGCGTGTCGATGCCAAGGCGAGTCCTCAACAGAAGGCGCTGCTGAGCAAGCTATCGCCGGATCAGGTCCAGTCCACCGAATTGGCGGGCGAGACAATCCAGAGCATCCTCAGCCATGCGCCAGGCAATGAGCAGGCTATCGGCGGATTGAAAGTCATGACCGAGAATGGCTGGTTTGCGGCGCGTCCGTCCGGTACCGAGGACATTTACAAAATCTACGCCGAAAGCTTCATTAGCGACGATCACCTGAAACAATTGGTGGTTGAAGCCCAGGCATTGGTGGACGGTGCCATTTCCGGGCAGTAACTGAGCGTCGTATCGCGAGCAAAGCCCGCTCCCACGCAGCAATGCATATCCTTGTGGGAGCGGGCTTGCTCGCGAACGCGTCTCCACGAAGCGCCGCGATACCAACCTGCCATACTACTTTCACTTCATCGCCTAAATCCCTGAGATAAAAGCTTTTGGCTGGAAACCGGTAGCAAATCCAGACACCATAGTCGCCATGGTTCTGAACACCGGAGTCTCCAGCGTGTCGCTACACAATCCCGATCTTCCCCCTGATCTCCTGCCCTTGGCCCAGATGTCCTGGTTCAAACGCCTGGCTGCGCGTTTTTTCGGTCATGGCCTGACGCGCCTGCGCGCCCAACACCGCGCATCGTGGCTGCACGGGCAGGCCGACGGATTTCGCAGCGGTCATACCGCCGGTTTTGACTATGGCTACAAGGAAGGCAGGGCCGAGGGGCTCGAAGCGGGGCGTCAGGTCCTGTTGATCCGCGACTCCCGTGGTACCGAGCACCCGGCCCCGCAAGTCGATGACCTGCTGTTTGACGATTGGCGATTGCCGCTGACCACCGAGCTGAAGAAACGCATCAAGGCGGATGTGGCGCGACTGCTACCGGCCCATGCGCAGCCCAGCAGCGGCCAATGGAAGATGATTTTCAGCGACACGCCGGCCACTTCGGTGGTGGCGGGCGCAGGTGCGGGCAAGTCAACGACCCTGGTGCTGCGTATTGTGTTGCTGTCGCAATACCTGGGGTTCGAACTGGATTCAATGACCGTGGTGACGTTCACCCGGGAATCGCGAAAGGACTTTGTCCAGAAACTCATCGAAACGTTTGCCCTGTGGGGGCGCGCGGTCAGCCAGAAGGAAGCCCGGGATCTGGTGCGCACCTTCCACTCGCGTATCTTGCCCATGGTCCGCAGCCTGCCGGGATTCGAGCGGCTCCAGGCCTTCGAGACCTTGAGCCACCGCGCCGGAGCGGATGAGGATGACGCCCAGGGCAACCCGTTCGACTTGCGCATCAACGATGCCCAGCGCCAGCAGCTCAATGCCTGTTATTACAACCTCTATCAGCGTGACGAGCGTTTCCGCGAGTTGATCCAGCCGCTTTCCCGTCATGCCCTGCAGCTCAAGGAGCTGGAGCGCGACCACCCGGATGTGCAGAAGCGTGTGGCCGTGACGGAATTGGCCGCCCAGCGCGATGAAGCACTCTGCGACGCAATCGAAGACCTGTGGTTCCGGGCGGGGGCTTGGCCGATCAAAGGTATTGAACCGAAACGCCAGGTATTTGAAATCAACGGGGCGAGATTTCATTGCCATGGCTACATCAAATCCCTTGATACCTGGGTGATGCTGGGATTCGATCCACGGGAGAACCCGCAGCTCAGCCGTCCCGGTGCCAAGCTGAGTGTGCGTGCGGAATGGGCCGTAAAGCGCACCTTGTTTCAAGCTTTCTGTCGTAAGCCACTGATTTGGATTGATAAGTATGAAGACTCAAAACGCCTGTTGTCCGCCGTGGCTGGGGATGTCAGTGCGGGTCCCGGGTTCGACTACAAGGTCAAGGGCGAGCTGACGTCGGCCCCTTTGCTGGACTGTTTTGTCGCAGCGGCGGGGTTTATCGAAAATCTTGGCCTGGATGTACCTGAAGCCGTGGGCAGGATGTGTTTCTCAAGCAATGACCCGGATCGTTATTTCTTCGAGGCGTTGAGTCGTTTCTGGCGTGCGTTCGAAGATCATCTGCTGGATCAATCGCCTCCGGTCATGACCTATAACCGGATGTTTGCGTTGTTCAGCGAACACTCTCCGGAAAACTTCAAGCTGCTTGATGACGCCCTGTTGAGGCCGTTGTCGCATTTGATGATCGACGAATTCCAGGACGTTTCGCCCCAGATCGTGTCTTGGCTGAGGGCGAGCCTGCGTGAAGTGCGCAGGCGTGGCGCTGCCCTGCATACCGGGCGCGGCGCCCAGCGTTCTTCCTTGTTGTGCGTGGGTGATGACTGGCAGTCGATCTATGGCTGGCGCGGCAGCTCGCCGAGTTTTTTCATGGATTTCAACAAGCAGTTCCCGTCACCGGCCCACACTCGGGTGATGCTCACCGACAACTACCGCAGTCACCAGCACATCATTGACGCGGCTGAGCACATCGTACGCGGAGCGGCAGCCGTCCCCGGCAAGAAAGGCAAGGCCAGCGGCACGCCTCGTTCGCCAAGCCCGGTGACGGTGTTGGACAGGGACGATGAAGGCTTGGGGCGGCGGCTCGATGAACACTACCGCAACGGCGATTCTATCTTGATGCTGTATCGAAAAAGTAGCGATAAGTTACTGATAGATAAGCATATTAATTCGATAGTTAATGTGGATTCTAGCTTGCCCTATCCGCAACGCCGCCTCAGGCAAATGACTTATCACAGCGCCAAGGGGCTTCAGGCTGATGCGGTATTCCTGCTGGGGGATTGCCAGCACCTGACCAGTTCACCCTACAAGAATCAGGTCTACCGGATGGCCGGGTTGGGACAGGACGGTGACGCCGAACCCTATGATGCAGCGCAAAAGGATGAAATCCTGCGCCTGGCGTATGTAGGCATCACCCGGGCGGTTCAGCATTGCTATTGGTACGTCGATGGCCAGGATAGCCAAGCCGCCAATGCACCCAAGGCGTCGGACCGGATCGGGGTAGGCAAGCCGTTTTTCAATGATCGTCGCCGTGCTCGCAGCTGACGCGCTGGCGACCGTTCGGTGATCCACAAAAAAGCCCACATGAAAATGTGGGCTTTTTTGTCAGGAGGCAAATCGTCGCAAGCCAACCGGTGGCACAAAGGCTTCAAGCTCGGCTTCCACCGCTTCGATGATTCGCTCCACGTCGGGGGCATTCATCACCGTCGCGCAGGGGATGCCGGCGATTGCGATCATGGTTTCGCCGCTGGCACGGTCAAACAGCCTGGCGACCATACTGCCTGGCGCGTCCATGCTGGCCTCGAAACCCATGGGATGGAAATGCCAGCGCATCAACTGGCAGGCGTTGGGGAACGTAACCTTGCTGAAAGATCCTTTATTCATCTGTAGCCCGCCTTCTTCATCAAGCGCTTCCGTTTGCTCATGTCAGGAAGGAAGAGCCCTCATGGCTCTACCAGTGAGAACTAAAAATAGCACCTGAAAATGAACGCCACGTGGATTTTTTCAGTCCGTTTGGCGATTGGTTCATTTTATTTGATCTGCATCATGACCTAAGTACAAATGTTCAGAGTGCCATCATGGTCGTCCCACAGTGTCCTGAAGAGCAGCCAATGGCTCTGGCTCGCGGTATTTGAAGGCGATGAAGCCTGCCAGCACCACCAGGGAAAGGGCGACGGTGAAGGTGACGTGCAGCCCGTCGGCAACGGCCTCGGGAGAGGCGGAGGGAGTACCGTTGGTCGGCAACATGGCCGCGAAGACCGCGCCCAGCACCGCTGCGCCACTGAAGAAGCCGAGGTTGCGCGATAAATTGAGCAGTCCGGCAATCACGCCGCGTTGGTTGGCGGGGATCTCGGCCATGACCGCCGCATTGTTGGCTGTCTGGAACATCGCGTAGCCCAAGGTCGTTACCATGATCGCCGTGACGTAACCGGCGATGCCAAGCGTCGGGGGAACCAGCGACAGCAGCAGGCAACCGCTCGCCATGGTCGCCAGCCCCAGGAGCCGCATCGGACGCACCCCGAACCGATCGGCGAGGCGCCCGGCAGGCATGCCGGCGAGGGCGGCGACGCACGGCCCGACGGCCAGTACCAGGCCGACAATGGCCGACGGGAGCCCCAGCGCGATCGACAAGTAGAATGGCCCCACCAGCAACGTCGCCATCATGACCGTTGCCACCAGCGCGCTCGTCGCCAGGCCCGATACCAGCAAGCGATCGCTGAACATCGTCAGCGGGATCAGCGGCGATGGGCGCCGATGCTGCGTCCGGACGAACAATCCACCGCTCAGAATGGCCGCCGCCAGCAAGCTGATATTCAGCCCACCAAAATGCCCGCCACCCAAGGTCATGGCCAAGGCGTAGGTGCCAAGGGCCGTCGCGAGCAAAAGCGTGCCCGTGATGTCGAAACGTACCTTCTCGGCGTTGGCGGCTTGCCCGGCGGGCAGGGACCGCCAGGCCAGCAGCAAGGTCAGCAGTCCGAGCGGTACGTTGACCAGGAACAACGCCTGCCAGCCAAACCCGGTCATCAATACGCCGCCCAGGGAAGGGCCCATTGCGGTACCTACCGCGGACAGCGTGGCGAGCAGCCCCATGGCGCTGCCCGCCCTGGTTTTATCGACCGTTTCGCCGACCAGGGCCAGCGTCAGCGTCATCATGATGGCGGCCCCCAGCCCTTGCAGTGCCCGGGCGGCGATCAACAGGCCCAGCGACGGCGCGAGGCCGCACAAGGCTGACGCTAGCGTAAACAGCGCGATTCCCGCCAGTAACAGCTTGCGTCGGCCAATCAGGTCGCCCAGGCGTCCGAGACTGACGATCAGTGTGGTGATCGCCAGGAGATAGGCCAGCACCACCCATTGAACGTGCTGGAATGAGGCATCAAACGCTTGGGCCAACACAGGCAATCCCACGGCGGTGACGCTGGCCCCCAGCGACGCCAATAACGTTGACAGCGCCAGGCTGGCCAGGGCCTGGCGCGCGGGAGCAAGCGGTTGCGGGCCGCTCGTGGGTGACAGGCTTGGTTTCATATTGGCTGGTTTCATCATGTTTCCTCGCAATCCGGTTCGCCTATAAAGCGCTGCGAGAACGGTACGCGGTGGCATAACAAGGCGGAAGACGCACGAGTTGCATGTTATAGCTGCATGAAACGCTATCCATCCTATCCAAGGGCCCGATGATGTCCGCTACCGATCTCAACTTGCTTGTCACGCTGGACGCGCTCTTGTCTGAAGGCAGTGTGGCCGGTGCCGCCCGGCGGCTGCAGCTCAGCCCTTCGGCCATGAGTCGGGCCTTGGCGCGGTTGCGCCAGGCCATCGATGATCCGTTGCTGGTGCGGGCGGGGCGCGGATTGGTTCCGACTCCGCGAGCGATCGAGTTGCGCGAGCAAGTCAGCCAATTGGTGCAGGGCGCTCAGGCCGCGCTACGTCCGGTGCAGGCCACGGACCTGCGGAGGGTGAATCGAACCTTCACGTTGCGCACCCGGCAAGGCTTCGTGGAAAACTTCGCGATCGAGCTGATCGAGCGGATTGCCCGGCAGGCCCCGGGAATAAGGCTGCGGTTTGTCGAAAAGACCGACAGGGACAGCACGGCGCTGCGCGAGGGCAACGTGGATCTGGAGACCGCCGTTGTAGACGAAGACACCAGTCCGGAGCTGCTGACGCAAGGGTTGTTCGGTGACCGTATCGTTGGCGTCGTGCGAGCAGGACATCCGCTGAGCAGGATCGATGTAAGTGACGCTGATTATGCGGCGGGCGAGCACATTGGCATTTCCCTGCGTGGCTTGGAGCACGGCTCCATCGACCAGGCCCTTGGCGCCTTGGGTTTGTCCCGAAACCTCATCACCACCGTGCCGGGCTTTTCCACCGCGCTGGGGCTGGCGCGGTCCAGTGACATGATCGCCAGCGTGCCGGAACGCTACAGCACCCGTTTGCGCCTTGGCATGCACACGTTCGCATTGCCGTTCGTGCTCCCCGGGTTTACGGTAGCCATGCTCTGGCATCCGCGCATGGACGCCGACCCTGTACACCGCTGGATAAGGAGCTGCCTGCGAGAAGTGTGCGCGGGCACGATCGAACCGTTGTGAAAGGAGATGTGCAGGTGACTAAAAAAAACACGATCGCAGCACTGATAGGCTTGCTGGCTTGCGCCAGCGCGATGGCGGAACTACCGGATCAGTCCATTCTCAGCCGCTACGGCATTGCCTCGGATCAATTGCCGGCCGGACAGGTTGATAAATCCGTTGAGACGCCTTCCGGAAAGTCATATTTCAAGGTGCCCCCAGTAGGATCATGGGGCGCAGTGATCCCGAGCGATGCAATGAAGCCGCCCATGACCGGAAATATAAGCATCGACCAATCAGCCCAGCAGGACCATGAGCGCTGCCGGCGCACGCAGAACCAGGCACTGCGTCGAAACGGCGGCTGGGGAGGATGGGCAGGATGCCCGAGCATGAGTATCGAGCCGGAGATCAGTACCGGTTTTACCCGGTGAACCCCAGGCCAGCCCTCTCGTCGAGAGGGTGCGGATTCCATCAGTCTCCCTTGCGTATGGTGGCCACTTCGTCGGCGCGGACCCGGACTTTCTTGCCCGAAATGTCTTCGAACTCGTAGAAGCCATCGGCGGTGCGGGTATTGGGCGTGTCCTCGGTCAAATACTGGGTACCGTTCTGCAGCGTCACCACGGTGGGTGTCGCACAGCCGGCCAAAGCCAGGAACGCCATGGCAGCCAGGGGCAGGCCCAGAAACCTGATGTTCATAATCCGTAACCTCTTGATCAGAAGGATGCGGCCCGTCTGATTCGACCGGGCCATCACTGAGTTAACCGCCATTTGTCCCGCTTGCCGTAGGAAAGTTCATCGCCGCTTGAGGGATTTCACCTTTAATAGTAGGAGACCGCTCATCTTTTGCAGTTGCCTGTGCCCTCGGTAGCTGATATCTGTACGCATAACCAGTATCCAGCTTTTGTGGCCCCGCTCCCGTGACAGCCAACCCCCTCGACGATCCCTTCTATTACCTGAACAACTTCCAACGCGTACTCGCCTGGCTGAGCCAGCGTTACGGTGATGTGCTCAGCGTTGAAGAACAGCAATTCATCGACGCTTTCGCGGCCCTGCCGCGTTCGTCCCAAGGCCTGTTGGTGCGGCTGGTGATGCGTAAGGGCCTGCATTTTCGCCACAGTAAGCTTCACTACGCGGAAATCGGCGAGATCAGCGCCGCCGTAGCGCCGTTGTTGGCGCTGGGTTGGGTCGAGGAGCACGCCAATCTGAGCCTGGTCGAGCTGTTCGATGTGCTGCTCAAGCCGGAAATCCTCCTGTGCCTGGGGCACTTGATCGAGCAGCCCAAGGCAAGAAAGACCGAGTGGTTGCTGGCCCTGGCCGATTGCTTCAGCGAACCCCAGCCATTTCGCGACTGGTGCCCACAGCTTGAAGAGCGGCTGTTCAGTATCACGGTCATGGACCTGTGCGATCGTCTGCGACTGATGTTTTTTGGCAACCTCTACCAGGATTGGTCGGAGTTCGTGCTGGCGGACCTGGGCATCTTTACCTATGAAACCGTCGAGTTCAGCGCTGAATCCCGGGGGTTGCGCAGCCGCGAGGACATCGATGCCTGCCTGTTCCTGCATGAATGCCAGCAACGCTTCGAAGCCGGCGAACCGCTCGAAACGATCGCCGATCACGTCAGCGCGTTGGTCTTGGACAATCCTTGGCTGGAGCGACGCCGAGGCAAATTGCTGTTCCAGATGGGCCAGCATGGCGAGCGCATCGGCGATTTTGCCTTGGCGTTGTGTATTTATCGCGACTGCACTTATCCCGGCGCGCGGCTGCGGATGATTCGTGTGCTGGAGCGCATTGGCGAATACACGCTGGCCCTCGAATTGGCCGAGACGGCGGTGCAATCGCCGCAAAGCGCGGCGGAGTGCCAGGCCTTGCTGCGGATCGTGCCCCGGCTGCGGCGCAAGCTGGGTGGACCGCCGGTACCGCGAGCCGTCGCCCGGGAAGTGGAACGGTTGGATTTGCATTTGCCTCGCGTCGATCCCATGTTGTCGGTGGAATATTGCGTCCAGGCCCACCTGCATGAAGAAGCCGCTCCGGTGCATTACGTCGAGAACAGCCTGGTCAACTCGCTGTTCGGCCTGCTGTGCTGGCCGGCGATTTTCGCGCCGCTGCCGGGGGCTTTTTTCCATCCGTTCCAGCGCGGGCCGGTGGACCTGCTCAACGAAGATTTCCATGAGCGCCGCGCCGAGCTGTTCGCGGTGTGCTTCGCCGAGTTGGATGACGGTCGCTACCGGGACACCATCCGCCGTCGTTACGTGCAAAAGTGGGGCGTACAGTCACCGTTCGTATTCTGGGGCTCGCTGTCCGAGGCGCTGCTGGATCAGGCCCTCGACTGCCTCCCGGCGGAACACCTCAAGCACTGGTTCAACCGCCTGTTGCTGGACATCAAGGCCAACCGCGCCGGCATGCCCGACCTGATCCAGTTCTGGCCGCAGCACAAGACCTATCGCATGATCGAAGTCAAAGGCCCCGGCGATCGCTTGCAGGACAACCAACTGCGCTGGCTGGAGTTTTGCCATGAGCACCGGATGCCCGTCGCCGTCTGTTACGTGCAATGGGCGGAGCAGGGTGCATGACCGAGGTGCCGAGCTACAGCATTGCCGTGCGGGCGTTGTGTGAGTTCACCGCCAAGGTCGGCGACCTGGATTTGCGCTTCACGCCGTCTCCCACCGCGCTGGAGGGGATTGTCGGCCACCGCACCGTGGCCTCGCGGCGCAGCGAGGGCTATCAGGCCGAGGTGAGCCTCGAAGGCATTTACCACACCTTGCGGGTCAAGGGCCGGGCAGACGGCTACGATCCTGGGCGTAATTGCCTCGAAGAGGTCAAGACCTACCGGGGCGACCTGGGCAAGCAACCGGACAACCATCGCCAGTTGCATTGGGCCCAGGCGAAGATCTACGGCTGGCTGATGTGCCAGAAATTGCAGTTGTCACAGATTGACGTCGCATTGGTGTATTTCGACATCGTCAGTGAAAAGGAAACCTGCCTGACCCACAGCTTCGAAGCATCGCAGCTCCAGGTATTCTTCGAGCAGCAGTGCGCCCTGTTCCTGGCCTGGGCCGAACAGGAATTGCACCATCGCCAGGCGCGCAACCGCGGCGCCCAGGCTCTGGCCTTTCCCCATGCCGGCTTCAGGCCCGGGCAACGGCACTTGGCCGAGTCGGTGTTCAAGGCCGTCAGTACCGGTCGTTGCCTGATGGCCCAGGCGCCGACCGGGATCGGCAAGACCGTTGGCACGCTGTTCCCGATGCTCAAGGCTTTGGCGCCCCAGCGACTGGACAAGGTGTTCTTTCTCACGGCGAAAACCCCAGGACGCAAATTGGCCCTGGACGCGGCCCGGCTGATTACGGACAGCGCCCCGGCCATGCCGTTGCGGGTATTGGAAATGATCGCCCGGGACAAGGCCTGCGAGCATCCGGACAAAGCCTGCCATGGCGAATCGTGCCCGTTGGCCCGTGGTTTTTATGATCGCCTGCCACAGGCCCGTGCGGCGGCGAGCCAGGTAACGCTGCTGGATCAGGCCGCCTTGCGCGACATTGCGCTGGATCACGACATCTGCCCGTACTACCTGAGCCAGGAAATGGCCCGTTGGGCCGACGTGGTGGTGGCTGACTACAACTATTACTTCGACTTCAGTGCCTTGCTCTTCGGGCTCGCCCAGGCCAATGGCTGGACCGTCGCCACCTTGGTGGACGAAGCCCACAACCTGGTGGAGCGCGGACGGCAGATGTACAGCGCGACCCTCGACCAGGCCGCGTTGACGGCGCTGTTGAAGACGGCTCCCGAGCCGCTGAAGAAAGCCCTGCAAAAGGTCAATCGCCAGTGGAACGCTCTTCATGCGCCACAGGTTGCCGCTTACCAGGCCTATGAAAAACCGCCGGACAAATTGCTCCAGGCATTGGGAGCCTGCACGACCGCTATCGGTGATTACCTCAACGACCATCCGCAGGGCTTGGATAGCGGCCTGCAAGCCTTCTATTTCGACGCCTTGCAGTTCGGCCGGGTCGCCGAGTCGTTCGATGAGCACTTCCTGTTCGACATCCACAAGCGCGAATCCGCGCGCCAACGCAGCTTCTCCGCGCTGTGCCTGCGCAACGTGGTGCCGGCTGGTTTCCTGCGGCCCCGGTTCACCGCGTCGCGCAGCAGTGTGCTGTTTTCCGCGACCCTGAGCCCCCGACGCTACTACGCCGACATGTTGGGTACGCCAGCGGACACGGTGTGGATCGATGTCGAATCGCCGTTCCAGGCCGAACAGCTGGATGTCCAGGTGATCAGCCGGATTTCCACCCGGTTTGCCCATCGCCAGGCCTCCCTCGAACCGATCGTCACGTTGATGGCCCGCCAGTTTGACGAGCGTCCCGGTAATTACCTGGCGTTCTTCAGCAGCTTCGATTACCTGCAGCAGGTGGCGGGATTGTTTGCCGAGCGATTCCCGCACATTGCCACCTGGAGCCAATCGCGTGGCATGGGGGAAGCGCCCCGGCAAGCGTTTGTCGACCGGTTCATGGAGCACAGCCAGGGCATCGGCTTTGCGGTGCTGGGCGGTGCGTTCGGCGAAGGGATCGACCTGCCGGGCTCGCGCCTCATCGGCGCATTCATCGCGACCCTGGGGCTGGCGCAGTTCAACCCGGTCAACGAACAGATCAAGCAGCGCATGGCGGCCATTTTTGGCGATGGCTACGATTACACCTACTTGTATCCCGGCCTGCAGAAAGTCGTGCAGGCGGCTGGCCGCGTCATTCGCACCCAGCAGGATCGCGGGGTGGTGATGCTGATCGATGACCGGTTCGCAGAGACCAAGGTGCAGCGTTTGCTGCCGCTGTGGTGGTCAGTCAGGCCAGAACAACCCCCCCCAACCTGCGAGCTTGCTCGCGAAAGCGGTGGGTCAGCTGCAGTGATGTTGGATGTGCGGACGCCTTCGCGAGCAAGCTCGCTCCCACAGGTTTTGCGGTACACATGAATTTTGTGCCTGCTGAAGATCCATTGTGGGAGCGAGCTTGCTCGCGAAAGCAGAGGGTCAGTTTGCAGTGATGTTGAATGTGCTGACGCCTTCGCGAGCAGGCTCGCTCCCACAAGGATTTCCATTACCCCACGTAAATCAGGTTTTTCCTGACGCGACACTTGTTCCATACTCCACGCAAATTCCCTCGGATGCCTCGGCCGACATGCTTGAGAACGACCCCAAGACCCTCCGCATCAACGAAGAACAGCGCTTTCGCCTGTTGATCGACGCGGTGGTCGACTATGCCATCTACATGACCGATCCGTCGGGGATCATCACCAGTTGGAACTCCGGCGCCCGGCGCTTCAAGGGCTACGAAGAGTCGGAAATCCTGGGGCAGCATTTTTCGCGCTTCTACACCGAGCAGGACCGTGCCGACGGCCTTCCGCAGCGGGCACTGGACACGGCAGTGCGCGAAGGGCGCTTCGAAGGCGAAGGCTGGCGCGTGCGCAAGGACGGCACATTGTTCTGGTCCCATGTGGTGATCGATCCGATCATCGACAGCCAGAGCGGCACATTGCTCGGCTTCGCCAAGATCACCCGCGACCTGACCGATCGCAAGATGGCCGAGGAAACCCTCAAGCAAAGCGAACAACAGTTTCGTCTGCTGGTGCAGAGCGTCACCGACTATGCCATCTACATGCTTGACCCTGACGGCCGCGTGACCAACTGGAACCAAGGCGCGCAGCGCATCAAGGGGTACCTTCCGGCCCAGGCCATCGGCCAGCATTTCTCGATGTTCTATACCCCCGAGGACCGCGACGCGGGTGAGCCGCAGCGCGCCCTGAGTGTCGCCGCCACCGTGGGGCGTTTCGAAAAGAGGGGGTGGCGGGTGCGTAAGGATGGCACGCGGTTCATGGCCCATGTGGTCATCGATGCGATCCGCAGCGACACCGGCACCTTGCTCGGATTTGCCAAGATCACCCGCGATATCACCGACGCCACGAAGGCCCAAGAGGCACTGGAGCAAGCCCGCGAGGCCCTGTTCCAATCGCAGAAACTACAGGCCATCGGACAACTCACCGGGGGCATTGCCCATGACTTCAATAACCTGTTGACGGTGATCCTCGGCAACCTGGAAATCGTCCGCAAGCGCATGCCCAACGAGCCGAAGCTCGCCCAGTTGCTGGATAACGCCACCCAGGGCGCGCTGCGGGGTGTTTCGCTGACCCAGCGCATGCTGGCCTTTGCCCGCCGGCAGAAACTGACCTCCGAGCCGGTGGAATTGGTCGCGCTGGTGCAGGGCATCAGTGGCTTGCTGCAAAGCTCACTGGGGCCGTCGATCCATATCCAGGCCCAATTTGCCGAGGCCTTGTCGCCGGTGCTGGCCGACGTCAACCAGTTGGAACTGGCGATCCTCAACCTGGCGACAAACGCCCGGGACGCCATGCCGCAAGGCGGTCGAATACTGATCCAGGCGCAGGAACGGTTGGGAGAGGAGGTCGGAGCACCGGACAGGCCGCTGGCGCCTGGACGCTATGTCTGCCTGGCGATCACCGACGAAGGCGAGGGGATGGATGAGGCGACACTGGCCTTGGCCGTCGATCCGTTTTTTACCACCAAGGGCGTCGGCAAGGGCACCGGCCTGGGGCTGTCCATGGTCCACGGCCTGGCCGAGCAGTTGGGCGGTCGGCTGCTGCTCAAGAGCGAAAAAGGCGTCGGTACCACCGCTGAGCTGTGGCTGCCGGTGGCTGGCGACGCGGTAGCGGACAAACCACCGATCATCGAAACCGCGGTCCCGCCGGTCAATGGGCTGAAGGTGTTGGTCGTGGATGATGACAGCCTGGTCCTGACCAGTACCCGGTTGCTCATTGAAGACCTCGGCCACCAAGTTCTCTGCGCGTCATCGGGCGCCCAGGCGTTGGAGCTGTACGAGCGCAACCAGGATTTCGACCTGGTGATTACGGACATGGCCATGCCACAGATGGACGGGGCGCAACTGGCGAAGCTGCTGCGCGACCGTCAGCCGACCCTGCCGATCATCCTGGCTACCGGGTACGCCGAACGACTGGAGGGCTTCGCCACGCAACTGCCACGGTTGATCAAGCCGTTCAAGCAAATTGATCTGGTGCAGGTCATCGGGCAGACGATGAAATAAGTGTCCATCAGCGGCTACTGGGTGTTTTTCCTGAACCCGCGCAAGTTCATCGCGCACAGGCAGAACTGCAGGACGATCAATGCGTAGGCGTTTGTGTGCAGGCCCCAGATCACCCAGAGGATGTTGCTGACGATAAAACAACTGAACCCCGCCACTCGTCGACGGGGCTGGCGCGAGCCGATCAGCCAGGCGGCCAGCACCGTGACGGCCATCGCTGGCCATTGAACCCATCCCAGATAATCCACGCTTTTTTCCTCTTGCCTTTGATGCTCTACAGACCTTGGCGATGGCGTGAAATGCGTTTTTTTTGCGCTTTCAGAACGGTCCCAGTTTGAGCGGGTATTGAATGACGATGTACACCCTGTCGATGTCATCGCCGGCCTGGGCGCTGTTGGCGCGGTGGGTGACGTGGGAGAGCTGCAGCGACAGGTCCTTGGCCGGGCCTGACGGCACGATGTAGCGCAGATCGAGGTCGCGTTCCCAATGGCGACCGCCGTCGCCCTGTTGCGGGCTGAAGGTTGCGGAGCCGCTGTCGAACGGATTGTAGGCACCGCCTTGGGGGGCATGGCTGCCATCGATACCGCTTCCCCTCACGTAGCGGGCCATGAAATTCAGGCCGGGGATGCCCAGGGCGCCCAGATCGAAGTCGTAGCGCGCTTGCCAGGAGCGTTCGCCCGGGCCGTTGAAATCGGCATATTTGATCGAGTTGGCGAGGTAGATGGAGTCGCCGCCGACGAAATCGAAAGGCGTGTCGCCGTGGACTTTCTGATAGGCCAGGGTGAACGCCTGGGCGTCGAGCCGGTATTTGCCGGAGAGGCTGAAAGCGGTGTTGTCGATGCTGCCTGCACTGGCCTGACCATGGTCGCGGGTGTAATACAGGTTGCCGTCCAGGAACAGGTCGCCAACCGTCGAATGCAGGTTGCCGTAGTACTGGCGCCAGGTGTCGCTGAGTTCCGAGGCATAGAGCGCGCCGCCCACCGTGCGGCCGCTGAACAGATCGGCGCCGATGAAGTCGATGCTGGCGTGGCGGGTGGTCGCCCCGTAGCCGGAAAAATCGCCCCTGGCGGTGGACGCGTCCTGATTCTTGAACGCATTGAAATGGCCGGCCTGCAAATCGACCTCATCGAATTCCCGACTGGTGAGCAGCGCGCCGCTGGCGTATTCCGGTTGCAGGCGTTTGTCCGCTGTATCGAATACCGGTGTCGCCACGGTCATTTCACCGAGTGCCAGGGTGGTGCGCGATACGTTGAGTTTCAGCGCGCCGCCCGCACTGGAATATTCATCCTCGCTGCGACCGTCGTCGTCCAGCGGCAACAACCCGGTGCCGGCATGGCCCTTGCCACCGTCCAGCTTCAAACCCAGGAAACCATGGGCGTCGACGCCTACGCCGACGGTGCCCGGCGTGAAGCCGGACTCGAATGTGGCGATGAATCCCTGGGCCCATTCCTGCTTGTAGTTCTTGCCCGACGGGCTCGGGGAGCGGTAGTCGTTATTGAGGTAGAAGTTACGGCTGAGGACCTCCAGCGATGCCCCGTCCAGGAATCCCGGCGCGGTTTGTGCGGCCATCGCCGGGGCATGCCCGGCGAGCAGGGCGAGGAGCCAGAGCGGCTTCAACGTGGTTGTCGTTTGCCTGGCTGCGAAGCTGTTTTTTGAGGCGGGCGGCATGCGTGCTTTCCGTGTGAAAGAATTGAAGAGTCGGACTAGGCGGGCTGCGCGCGCAGCACCCGCGACCGCCAGGCAAACGGACTGATGCCTTCGCTGTCGGTGAAGATGTGGCAGAAATGCGCCTGGTCGCAAAAGCCGCATTCCTGACTGATTTGCGTCAGGGTCAGGTCGGTGGTTTGCATCAGGTGCTTGGCCCGGATGATGCGCTGGGCACGGATCCAGGCTTGTGGGGACTGCCCGGTGGTGCGCTTGAACGCTCGGGAAAAATGGCTGCGGGACAGGGCGCAGGCCTCGGCCAGCCGGGCGATTTCCAAGGTGTCGCTCAGGCCGTCCAGGATCATCGCCTTGACCCGCTTTTCTCGCCAGGGCGAGAGACCGCCCTTGGTGGTCCGGCGTGCGGGACTGATGGGGGCGCTGACGGCGACGAGCGATGCATGGGCCATGAGATGAATTCCGTGTCCACGGGAAGCGCGCCGGCGTACCGCGCGGTCGAGGCATGCGCCTCCCGCTTTGAAGAGTCTGAACAGAGCGCTCCATTCTTGGTGAGGTCGCGTGGGCGTGCGAGTTAAACGTTGTTAATTGCGTTTCACCTCGGCGTCGCCGGGCCGCAAGTCAGCACATGGCTGCAATTTCCCAGGGGCAGGCGCGTGCATGATCGGCACCGTCTGGCTGCCGGAAGGGTGGCCGTTTGCTGACTTGCTCAAGGTGAAATGATGAAACGATCTCTGGTGCGCACATTACGCGGGGCAGGCCTGGCATTGGCATTGGCGTCCGCCGTCGCCATGGCCCAGGCGCCACTCCAGGGCACCCAGGTGCCCGGCTACTACCGGTTGGCGGTGGGTGATTACGAAGTGACGGCGCTGTTCGACGGCTATAACGATCTGTCGCCCAAGCTGCTCCAGGGGATGACCCAGGATCAGGTCCGTGCGTTGCTGGCCCGCCGCTCGATTGAAACGCCCGGCGTACAGACCGCGTTCAATGCGTTCCTGGTCAATACCGGCAAGCAACTGATCCTGGTGGACACCGGCGCCGGCCAATGCATCGGCGCCACCGCGGGCATGCTCTCGGCCAACATGCGTGCCGCTGGCTATCGCCCGGAGCAGGTCGACGCCATCCTGCTGACCCATTTGCACCTGGACCACGTCTGTGGCCTGGTGGATGACAAGCAACAACCGATATTCGCCAACGCCACGGTCTACACGGCTAAGGCCGAAGCCGACTACTGGCTCGATCCACAAGCGCTGGCCAAGGCGCCCGCCGGTGCCCGCGAGTTCTTCAAGATCGCCCAGGATTCCACCGCGCCCTACGTCGCGGCCGGTCGCTTCAAGACGTTCGCCAATGGTCAGGCACCGGTGCCTGGCGTCGATGTCCAGCTCGAGGCCGGGCATACCCCGGGCAGTACCACTTATCGCTTCACGTCCAATGGCCAGAGCATCCTGTTCATGGGCGACCTGGTGCATAACCTGGCGGTGCAGTTCGAACACCCTGAGGTGTCGATTCGTTTCGACGTCGACAATCAGCAGGCGATCAAGAGCCGCGCCAAGGTGTTCAAGGACGCGGCGACCAGCAAGACCTGGGTCGCGGCGGCGCACCTGCCGTTTCCGGGCGTGGGCCACATCACCGCGGTCGACAAGCATTTCCAATGGGTGCCCGTCGAATACGGGCCTTACCAGCGGGCGGCAAAGGTGCCGATGATCGAATAAGCATTTGATTTGCGACAGCGGTCACACGATCAACGGGCCTGACGGCACTCCAGAAAGCGGGGCCCGTGCCGACTCAAAGGGTATTGCCTATAGTTTCTGCTTCACAGGGACGCCCGCTGCCGCGACGGAACATGATCATGACCCCACCTTCATCCTCTCCAACCTTCCGGTCCCTTGGTTGCGCTGAATGCCGCGACCATGAGGCGCTGGGGTTCGATTTCACCATGGCATTCCAGCCCATCTTCAATGTCCGCACGCGGTCCGCGTTTGCCTATGAGGCGCTGGTCCGGGGCGTGAACGGCGAATCGGCAGCCCATATCCTCGGGCTTGTGAACGACAGCAACCGTTACCGATTCGACCAGGCTTGCCGTGTGAAAGCGATCGAAGAGGCCGCGCGGCTGGGGATCCTGGACATTCCCGATTGCTTGCTCAGCATCAATTTCCTGCCCAACGCCGTGTATCGGGCCGAGACCTGCATACGGGCGACGTTGGAGGCAGCGCGTCAAAGCAATTTCCCGTCGAACCGGCTCATGTTCGAAGTCACGGAAGGCGAACGGGTCGATGATCCCGACCATCTCAAATCGATTTTCCAGGAGTACGAACGCCAGGGTTTTACCACCGCCATCGACGATTTCGGTTCCGGCTACTCCGGGCTGAACCTGCTGGCACTGTTCCAACCCCAAGTGCTGAAGATAGACATGGCGTTGACCCGAGGCATCGACCAGGACCCGGTCAAACAGGCCATCGTCGATGGGATCCTCCTGGTCGCCAATCGGTTGGGGATTACCGTCATCGCCGAGGGCGTCGAGACGCCGGAAGAAAGCGCCGCGCTGCTGGCGCTGGGCATCGAGCTGATGCAGGGGTTTCTGTATGCGCGGCCAGAGATCGGTCGGCTGGCGGTGGGGCGGTTCGAATAAGCGTGCGTTCGTCCCCGTAGGAGCTGCCGAGCGAAGCGAGGCTGCGATCTTTGGATCAAAAGATCGTCCGAACGCGGCCCGAGGCTTCGCCAGCTCCTACAGGGTATGTTTCAAGGTCGGGATTGTGCTGACGGTGCTGGCGACAACGGCGGCGTCCGCGGCGGAGTCATCCGTTTCGATCCCAGCGACTCGAAGGCCGAAGCCAGTTGCAACAGTTTCGAGTCGTCATAGGCCCGGCCGGCGAACGTCAAGCCGACGGGCATGCCGATGTCCGCCATGACGCCCATCGGCACGGTGACGGTGGGCACGCCCAGGTGGCGGATGGCGAGGTTGCCATTGGCGACCCAGACCCCGTTGCTCCAGGCGATGTCGGCGGACGCTGGGTTGACGTCCGCATCCGCTGGCCCGACGTCCGCCACGGTGGGGAAGATCACCGCATCCAGGCCCAGTCGTGCCATCCAATCCTCCAGATCGATCCGGCGGGTTTCTTCGAGGCCGCGCAAGCCCTCGGGCAGGGTGGGGATCTGGTCCCAGGGCGTGATGCCGCGCTGGGCCATCTTCACGTACTCGTCCATGCCGGCGGCCAGGTCGTCCTCGCGGTTGGGCAGGGTGCCGGGGTCGTGGGGAAAAATCAGCGGGCCGTCGACGTCCGCCAGGCGATTGAGTTTCGGATCGCCGTTGGCCCGCAGGAAGTCATCGAACGCCCAGGCCGACAGGTCCCACAACTCATGGTGCAGGAATTCCTTGGACACCAGGCCACGGGTAAACACGGTCGGCGCGCCGGGACGGTCGCCCTCGCAGTTGGAAACCAGCGGGAAATCCACCTCGATCACTTCGGCGCCTCGGGCCTCCAGGGCCTTGCGTGCGGCTTCCCACAGGGCAATCACCGAGGGGCGCGTGATGATGCGCTGCCCCGTCGGGCCACCGATGCCAGGTTTCTCAGCGGTGCCCGCCTCGGGATCGGCGTTGATGTACATGCGCGGAACGCCCAGGCGTACGCCCGCCAGCGTTTCCGGTTTGGCGGCAAGGCTTGGATAGGAGGCGGGACGAACCGAATCGACGGGAGGAATCGGCACCCAGGGTTGCAGGCGCCACAGGTCGCCTCGGGTCTCAGGGTCGTTTGCCACCACCACGTCCAGCACTTCGAGCAGGTCGGCCATGGTCCTGGCGTAGGGCACGACCACGTCCATGGTCGGTGTCAGCGGCCAGTTGCCACGCACCGAGATCACCCCGCGCGACGGCGTGTAGGCACACAGACCATTGTTCGAGGCCGGGCCGCGTCCGCTGGACCAGGTTTCTTCAGCCAGGCCGAAGGCGGCGAAGCTGGCGGCGGTGGCGGTGCCCGCACCGTTCGAAGAGCCCGAGGCGAACGGCGCCGTGAGGTAGGCGGCGTTGTACGGGCTTTCGGCGCGGCCATACACGCCGCGCTGCATGCCGCCGTTCGCCATGGGTGGCATGTTGGTCTTGCCCAGGCAGATGGCGCCGGCGGCGCGCAGCCGCTCGATGGTGAAGGCGTCGCGATAGGCGATCAGGTCCTTGAAGGCCGGGCTGCCGGAGGCGGCGGTCAGGCCCTTCACTAGGTAACTGTCCTTGGCCGTGTAGGGAATGCCGTCGAGTGGACCCAAGGTCTGGCCCGCGGCGCGACGGGCATCGGACGCCCTGGCTTCTTCCAGTGCAGCGGGGTTGCGGACCACCACGGCATTGAGCGCGGTGGGCGTTTCGGGGCCGTCGTAGGCATCGATCCTGGCCAGGTAGGCCTGGACCAACTCGACCGCCGTGGTCTGGCCGGATTCGAGCGCAGCCCGGAGTTGGGCGATGGAGACTTCGGTGATTTCAATCATGCTGTGACCGCTGCGGCTGGTGAATGACGTGAGGCGAGGCTCGGTTCGAACGGAGTTCTGTTGGCGTCACGTCTTTCGAAATGGGTTCTGACATCGGGTGGAGACTGTACTACGAGCGTGACTTGAGGGCACAGCCATTCACAAAATTAACGGTTATCCGTGGCGAGGGGATTTATCCCCGTTGGGCTGCACAGCAGCCCTTCAAGCAGTTTTTCTGAGGCATCAGGCTGTCACCATCAGGGCCGCTTCAGCCCAGCAGGGATAAATCCCCTCGCCACGAGGTTATGCGCCGGTAAAGATGCTCGATAAAAAACGGGTCTTTCGCTCGTATGCGGAAAACCCTATATTCGCGCCACCCTCTATGAGCTCCAACCATGACTATCAAAATCGGCATCAACGGTTTCGGCCGCATCGGGCGCCTTGCCCTGCGTGCGGCCTGGGGCTGGCCTGAGTTCGAATTCGTGCAGATCAACGATCCGGCGGGCGACGCGGCGACCCACGCCCATCTGCTCAACTTCGATTCGGTGCACGGTCGCTGGCACCGTCAGGCCGACGCCGAGGGCGACAAGCTGGTCATCGACGGCCAGCGGATCAACGTCACCGCCAACAAGGCGATCGCCGACACCGACTGGTCGGGTTGCGACGTGGTGATCGAGGCCAGCGGCAAGATGAAAACCGTCGCGGTGCTCCAGGCTTATCTGGATCAAGGCGTGAAGCGCGTGGTGGTCAGCGCCCCGGTGAAAGAGCCGGGCGCGTTGAATATCGTCATGGGCGTCAACCACCAACTGTTCAAGCCAGAACAGCATCGCATCGTCACTGCCGCTTCGTGCACCACCAATTGCCTGGCGCCCGTGGTGAAGGTGATCCACGAAAAACTCGGCATTCGCCACGGCTCGATCACCACCATTCATGACCTGACCAACACCCAGAGCATTCTTGACCAGCCGCACAAGGATCTGCGCCGCGCCCGGGCCTCGGGCATGAGCCTGATTCCCACCAGCACCGGCTCGGCCACCGCCATCGCCGAGATCTTCCCCGAGTTGCGCGGACGCCTCAACGGCCATGCGGTGCGGGTGCCGTTGGCCAATGCGTCGCTGACCGATTGCGTCTTCGAGGTCGAGCGCGCCACCACGGTCGAGGAAGTGAACCGCTTGCTCAAGGACGCCGCCGAAGGCGAGCTCAAGGGCATTCTCGGTTTCGAAGAGCGACCACTGGTGTCCATCGACTACCGCACCGATCCGCGCTCCTCGATCATCGATGCGCTGTCGACCCTGGTCATCAACGGCACCCAGGTCAAACTCTATGCCTGGTACGACAACGAATGGGGCTACGCCAACCGTACCGTCGAACTGGCCCGGATGGTCGGCCTGGCGGGCTGAGGAGGGGCGATGAAAGTCTTGTCGGCCCTTGCGCCAGAAGTGCGGCAGTACTTGCTCGTCACGGGCAATTACTGGGCGTTCACCTTGACCGATGGCGCCCTGCGCATGCTGGTCGTGCTGCACTTCCACGCGTTGGGCTACAGCCCTTTGCAGATTGCCGCGCTGTTCCTGTTCTACGAGTTCTTTGGCGTGATCACCAACCTGCTGGGCGGCTACCTGGGCGCACGACTGGGCCTGAACCGGACGATGAACATCGGTTTGGGCCTGCAGGTTGCAGCGCTGCTGATGCTGACGGTGCCTTCCGCGCTCCTGACCATCGCCTGGGTGATGAGCGCCCAGGCATTGTCCGGCATCGCCAAGGACCTGAACAAGATGAGCGCCAAGAGCTCGATCAAGCTGTTGGTGCCGGATGGGCAGCAGGGCACGCTTTATCGATGGATCGCGATCCTCACCGGCTCGAAGAACGCGCTCAAGGGCGTTGGTTTCTTCCTCGGCGGAGCGCTGCTCGCCGTGCTCGGTTTCCAAGGGGCGTTGCTGGCGATGGCGGCGGTGCTGGCGCTGATCTGGGCCGGTAGCCTGATCCTGCTGAAAAAAGACCTGGGCAGGGCGAAAGCCAAGCCAAAGTTTCGCGACATCCTTTCCAAAAGTCGGGCGATCAACGTGCTGTCAGCGGCGCGGATGTTCCTGTTCGGCGCCCGGGACGTGTGGTTCGTGGTGGCCTTGCCGGTTTACCTGAGCAGTGTCGTTGGCTGGGATTTCTGGACAGTCGGCGGTTTTCTCGCCACCTGGGTCATCGGCTACGGCATCGTGCAGTCCCTGGCGCCGAACCTCACTGGAAAGAAGCGCGGGCAAGTGCCGGATGGACGCGCCGCTTGCCTCTGGGCGCTTGCGCTGGCGGGTCTCCCGGCAATCATTGCGCTGGGGCTGTCTCATCAAGCGGTGCTGTTGGGCGGGCTCATGGTCTTTGGTGCGCTGTTCGCGGTGAATTCGTCGCTGCACAGCTATTTGATCGTGGCGTATGCCAAGGAAGACGGTGTGTCGCTGGACGTGGGTTTCTACTACATGTCCAACGCCCTCGGTCGGTTGGCCGGGACGGTGCTGTCCGGCTGGGTGTACCAGGCGCACGGATTGGGGGCGTGCCTGTGGCTGTCGAGTGCATTCGTGGTGGTGGCCGCCCTGGTTTCCCTCGCATTGCCTCGGCATGGGCAGCCCACGACGGTCAATCCTTGATGCCCTTCAGACTCCGTTAAGAAACGGGCTCGATACTCCTCCCCATCAGCCTTGGGGAGAACGTCGGCTCATGCCCGATTTCGATTGGAACATCCACTTGCCACTGGCCTTCGGCGACGCCGGCCAAGGGCTCCGCCATTTGCACAGGGGCCTGCCGGCACACCCTCGGCGCGGCGAATTCGAAACTTTTATCCAGCAGCGTTTCCGCCAGGTCCATGGCGCCGACATTCGGCACTTCATGCCGGAGCTGTTCGGGCTCGATGACCCCAGTGGAGCGCTCTGTGCCGTGGCGGGCGTACGCCGCGCCGCGCAAGGGGCGCTGTTCCTGGAGCGCTATCTGGACGAGCCCATCGAACCCTTGATCAGCGCCGCGGCCGACCGCCCGGTGGACCGTGCCGGCATCGTCGAGGTGGGCAACCTGGCCGCCAGCGACACCGGCAGCGCTCGGTTGAGCATCATTGCGATCACTTATCTGCTGGCCATGGGCGGCCTGGAGTGGGTCGCGTTCACCGGCAACATCGGCCTGGTCAATAGCTTCCATCGCCTCGGTCTCAAGCCCGTGACCTTATGTTCGGCCGATCCGCAGCGCCTCGGCGAGGAACGTCACCTCTGGGGCCGCTACTACGACAGCCAACCGTGGGTCCATGTCGGCAACATCCGCGCCGGCTTCATCCATCTGCGCAACACCGGCCTGTTCAATCGCCTGGGACTGCCAACCCATCTTGGGGAAACCTGCCATGTCGCCTGAAATGGAGCGCTTCAAGAACACGTTGCGCGGCCATGCGCAGCGGCGGGGGCATGCGATCGCGTTGTGGGGCGATGGTTCGCAGCTCGATTACGCGACGCTTTACGCTGAAGTGGTCTACCGCCAGCAACGTCTGCGCGAGGAAAACGCCCAGGTCGTCGCCCTGGCCCTGGACAATGGCATCGAAGCGATCCTCTGGGACCTTGCGGCGCTGTTCGAAGGGCTGACCTGCGTGATCCTGCCCGGGTTTTTCAGCCAGGCGCAGCGGCGTCACTGCCTGGAGCAGAGCCAGGCTGAACGGGTGCTCGCCGAACCCGGGTTCGATGTCGAGTTGCGCGCTGCCGGCTACCGGCACAGCGGAGAATTCTGGCGCCGGACGTTCGACGGCCCAGGTCGCATGCCGGCGGGCACCGCCAAGTTGACGTTCACCTCCGGCACCACCGGTACGCCGAAAGGAGTGTGCCTGAGCGCCGAAAATTTGTTGCGCGTGGCCCGGGAACTGGAGCAGGCCAGCCAACCGGTCGAGGCCAGGCATCACTTGGCGTTGCTGCCCCTGGCCATCCTGCTGGAAAACCTCGGCTGTTACGCGGCGTTGTATGCCGGTGCAATGGTGAGCCTGCCGAGCCAGAAGACACTCGGCATCCAGGGTGCCAGCGGGGTCGAGCCGGCGCGGCTGTTGAGTTGCCTGGCGGAACGGCGTGCGCAGAGCCTGATCCTCGTCCCGCAATTGTTATTGCTGCTGGTCACGGCTGCCGAGCAGAAGATGTTCAACCCTCATGTGCTGCGGTTTGCCGCCGTGGGCGGTGCGCGGGTGTCCCACGATCTGCTGCAAAGGGCCCAGCGCCTCGGCTTGCCGGTCTATGAAGGTTATGGATTGTCGGAATGCGCCTCGGTGGTGTGCCTGAATCGACCACAGGCCCATCGCGCCGGCAGCGTCGGCCAGCCGTTGCCCCATGTGCAGGTGCGCCTGGCCGAGGACGGCGAAGTCCTGATCAAGGGGTCGACCCTGCTCGGTTACTTGGGTGAGCCGTCGCGCACCAGCCAGTGGTGGCCCAGCGGCGACCTGGGCGAATTCGACGAGGACGGGTTTCTTTACCTGCGCGGCCGCAAGAAGCATCAGTTCGTCACCAGTTTCGGGCGCAACGTCAATCCCGAATGGGTTGAAGCCGAACTCACCCAGGGCGGCGACATCGCCCAGGCCTTCGTTTATGGCGAAGCCATGCCCC
>Ga0307412_10000334_pt1 | contig 29763 bp, 18 predicted proteins | sample DK1Cmetagenome_3_FD_203823 | JGI IMG/M metagenome (GOLD analysis project Ga0307412, IMG submission 203823) | Maize rhizosphere microbial communities from greenhouse at UC Davis, California, United States - DK15-C-1 | ecosystem: Host-associated > Plants > Roots > Rhizosphere > Soil | place: USA...
CCTGGGTGCCTGGGGCCTCGGCTGGGAAGTCTGGCTGAACGGCATGGAGGTGACCCAGTTCACCTACTTCCAGCAGGCCGGCGGACTGGAATGCCGGCCCGTGACGGGCGAGATCACCTATGGCCTCGAGCGCCTGGTGATGTACCTGCAGAACGTCGACAGCATCTACGACATCGTATGGACACACGCCCCCCACGGCGTGGTGACCTACGGCGACGTGTTCCACCAGAACGAGGTGGAACAGAGCACCTATAACTTCGAATACGCCAACGTGGCCGAACTGCTGCACTGGTTCGACGTGTGCGAGGGCGAAGCCGGCAAGCTGATCGCCGCCGGGCTGCCGTTGCCCGCGTACGAGCAGGTCTGCAAGGCCAGCCACGCCTTCAACCTGCTCGACGCGCGGCGTGCCATCAGCGTGACCGAGCGCCAGCGCTACATCCTGCGCGTGCGCACGCTGGCCCGCAGCGTGGCCGAGGCCTACGTGGCACAGCGCGAGAAGCTCGGTTTTCCGGGCCTGAAGAACGACAAGGAGGCCGTCCATGGCCGATAAGCGACTGCCCCTCGTCATCGAGCTGGGCACCGAGGAACTGCCGCCGAAGGCACTCGACGACCTTGCCGGCGCTTTCGCACGCGGTGTCGTCGAAGGTCTGGAGAAACGTGGCGTCGCCGCCGACTACGCTTCGGCAAAAACCTACGCATCGCCGCGCCGTCTTGCCGTGCACATCGCGGACGTCGCCGTGGCCCAGCCCGAGCAGAACGTGGAACGCCGCGGTCCCGCCGTGGCCGCCAGCCTCGGTGCCGACGGTGAACCCAGCAAGGCGCTGGTCGGTTTCGCACAGTCGTGTGGCGTCGAGGTCTCCGCGCTGGAGAAGCTCGAGACCGACAAGGGCGCATGGTTCGTCTTCCGCGCGGTGAAGCCCGGCCAGTCCACGGCGGCGCTGCTGCCCGAGATCGTCACCGAGGCTCTCAAGGCGTTGCCGATCCCCAAGGCCATGCGCTGGGGCAACCGTGAAGACAGCTTCGTGCGCCCGGTGCACACGCTGCTGATGCTGCATGGCGCGGATATCGTCGAGGGTGAAATCCTCGGGCTGAAGAGCGGCCGCCTCAGCAGCGGTCATCGCTTCCACCATCCCAAGCCGGTGCACGTGGCCGATGCCGACAGCTGGCTCGATGCGTTGCGCCATGCGCACGTCATCGCCGACCCCGCCGCGCGCCGCCAGCGTGTACGCGATGAGGTCGCCAGCGTCGCCACTGGTGGCATCCCGCGCCTCTCCGAAGGCCTGCTCCACGAAATCGCCAACCTCACCGAATGGCCGGTCGCCATCGCCTGCACCTTCGAGCGTGAGTTCCTCGACGTGCCGCCCGAGGCGCTGGTCACCACCATGGAGACCAACCAGAAGTTCGTCCCGGTGTTCGATGCCGAGGGCAGGCTGACGGAACACTTCATCGGCGTGGCCAACATCGAAAGCCGCGATCCCGCGGAGATCCGCAAAGGCTACGAGCGCGTGATCCGCCCGCGCTTCGCCGACGCGAAGTTCTTCTGGGACGAGGACCTCAAGACCCCCCTGGCCGACTACCAGGAAGGCCTGAAGAACGTCACCTATCAGCAGTCACTGGGCAGCCTGTGGGACAAGACCGTGCGGGTCGCCGAACTGGCGCGCATCATCGCCAACCGGGTCGGCGTCGATGCCGGCCAGGCCACCCATGCCGCCGCGTTGGCGAAATGCGACCTGCTCACGCGGATGGTCGGCGAATTCCCCGAACTGCAGGGCGTGATGGGCCGTTACTACGCCACGCGCCAGGGTATCGCGGCCGAGGTGGCCGACGCGCTCGACAGCTTCTACCAGCCGCGTTTCGGTGGTGACGCCATCGCCGCCGGCAAGGTCGGCCAGGTGCTGGCCGTGGCGGAACGCCTGGACACCCTCGCGGGCATCTTCGCCGTCGGCCAGAAACCCAGCGGCAACAAGGACCCGTTCGCCCTGCGCCGCGCCGCGCTCGGCCTGGCGCGCACCCTGATCGAGGGTGGCCTGGACATCGACCTGCGCGCCACCCTGACGGAGGCGTTCGAACTGGTCCCGGAAGCCGCCCTGGTCGCCGGCGTGAAGCCTGGCAAGGACGGCAAGGCCCCGGCCGTCGACATCGGCGCCCGACGCCGCGAACTCGGCGACGAGGTCCACGCCTTCGTGCTCGACCGCCTGCGCGGCTACTACGCCGACCAGGGCTATTCGGCCGACCAGTTCGAAGCCGTGCTGGCCGTGACACCCGCTACGCTGCCCGATTTCGACCACCGCCTGCGCGCCGTGGGCGAGTTCGCCCGTCGTGCCGAGGCGGCCAGCCTGGCCGCGGCGAACAAGCGCGTCGCCAACATCCTGCGCAAGCAGGCCGAGGAAGCGAACGCCGCGCCAATCCCGGGCACGGTCGATCCGGCGCATTTCGAGCTGGATGCGGAGCGTGAGTTGCATGCGGCATTGGATGCCGCCCGGGCGGATACCCGGACGTTGCTGGCCGGTGGTGACTACACCGGTACGCTGGCGCGGCTGTCGGCGCTGCAAGCGCCCGTCGACCGCTTCTTCGACGACGTGCTGGTCAATGCCGAGAATCCGGCTGTTCGGGCCAATCGCCTGGCATTGCTGGCGCAGTTGAAGGCCAGCTTCGGGGCGATCGCCGATATCTCACGGCTGTGATCTCACGGCCGTGACGTGTGGCGCGCGGTAACTCGCGCGCCAACGCGCTGGCGCGGCATCAGGCTGCCGCGACGCCCTTGTCGTCGTGGATGCGGGATACCACGGTGCGCCTAAAGGCCACCATCCGGTCCGCATAGTCCTGTTCGCCCGAGCGGCTGAGGATCGAATACATCTCTGCCACCAGATCGGCATGGCGCACCGGTGAGAAGCGGCTGCCGGCCATCTCGATGTCCGACTGCAGCAGCTTCATCGCCGCGGCGAGGCGCGAGGGGTCCAGCACGCCCGGAGCGGTGGCCGATATCTCGCGACCGTCGCGGCCACGCGTGGATTCCTTGGACTCGGTACGTGCCACGGCGTCGTCGCCCGAGCCGTCGAGCATCATCGGGCCCTCGCCGGCGGCGAGCCAGACCAGCGACAGGCCCAGGGTCTTGGCCATCGTCACGCACCGGCCCCGGGACGGGTCGGTGTTGCCGTCACGCCAGCTGCGCACGACGCCCTCGGAGAAGCCGCAGCGGCGAGCGATCTCACTGACGCTGCCGCACATCTTGATGACCGCGCGCACGCGGGTGGCAAACGAGGACGTCGGCACCGCGGTGTCGACGCGCCCGGTTTCCAGCCCCACATGGGCGGCGTCGGCCAGGATGGATCCCCGTGAATTGTCGTTCATGCGATTGAAACCTCGTGATTCAGAAGGCCGCCCCCCGGCGATTACGCGCAACCAACGCGCGAACCTGATGGTTGGTGTACAGCGATTAGCCTTCGAAAGCCTTTCATGCCGGAAGTTTCCGTAGTTTCTCGCTGCCTCGGCTGCGAATACCTCGGAAGATGGGGGTATGACGCCCGAATAATCGCCACATCTTGCTAGGAATGTTTCCTAGCCGGTGGAATGGTCATGTGCCATTAGTCATCCTGATCGTGAAGATAAGTGCTTGATCTTTACACCAAAGACATCGATCAAGTCGTTATATCAATGCGTAAGTTATTGCCACGCACAGTATTTTTAGCGTTATTTTCCTGTTGTAGACCGCAAAATCCTGCGCTATACGTCATCTCGCGCGACGCGTTCTAAGGGGGAGAGTCGCGCGCCAGGGGCATCAGGGGGGAATCCCACATTTCGTTTTCACCGGCCATGCGCCGGTGCGGCGTGCTGCGCGGATTTCAAATCAAAAAACCTCGCTCGTATTCCACCGGCCGTTTTTCGTGCCGGGCGGGTGAGTGCGCACGTTATTCCGAACGCACTGGGGAAGTGCGGTCTACTTGGGGAGTCACAAATGAATGTTTTGAAGTACGGCAGCCGGCCTTTCCGCCGCACTGCCCTCGCTACGGCGCTCGGTGTCAGCCTCGCCTGTGGCGGCGTTGTCCACGCGCAGTCGAACGCATCCGGCGTGATCTTCGGCCATGCCGACGACGCGGCTGGCGGTACCGTGCACATCGTCAACGTGGACACAGGCTTGTCCCGCGATGTGCCGCTTCCGGCGGACGGCCGCTTCCGCGCCACGTCGCTGCCGGTCGGTCACTACAAGGTGTCGCTCGAGCGCAACGGCACGACCGTCGCGACGCGCGACGTACAGGTGAACATTGGTTCCGGTACCGACGTCTCCTTTGCCGCCGCCGCCTCGGCCTCCTCGGCTACCAGCCTCGAAGGCGTGCAGGTGACGGGTACCGCACTGCCAGCGATCGACGTGTCGTCGGTCGATTCGCGCACCGTGCTCACCTCTGAGCAGCTGCAGCGTATTCCGGTCGCCTCGAACGTCAACGCCGCCGCGCTGCTGGCGCCCGGTGTCGTCAGTGGCGACTCCCGCTACGGCGGCGTCGTCTCGTTCGGCGGCGCATCCGCGGCCGAGAACCAGTACTACATCAACGGCTTCGCAGTGACGAACCCGCTGACCGGCCTCGGCTTCGCCACCTTGCCGTTCGACGCCATCGACCAGCAGCAGATCCTGACGGGTGGCTACGGCGCCGAATACGGCCGTTCCACTGGTGGTGTGGTCAACCTGACCACCAAGCGCGGTGGCAATACGTGGAAATTCGGTGCGCAGGTGCAATGGAGTCCGCGCGCGCTGAAGGCGGACCCGAGGAATATCTATTATCCGAAGACCTCGGGTAACGTCACCGACGGCGCGCTTTACCAGTACCGCAAGGGCAACAAGACGACCGATACCCTGTACGGCCTGTATTTCAGCGGTCCGCTGATCAAGGACAAGCTGTTCGTCTATGCCGCGGCCGACGTCGTGCGCACGGACGGTTCCGATGGCGTCACCAACGTCCTCACCCAGACCTCGTTCGATGGTCCGCTAAAGGCGAACCACTGGTTGGGCAAGATCGACTGGAACATCACCGATAGCCACATCCTGGAACTGACCGGCATCGGCGATACCAACCTCAACGACACCACTATCTATTCCTATGACTACGAGACCCTCTCGCGCAAGTCATTGATCGGCTCCGAGCACCAGAAGAACATCGGCACGGCCAATTCGACGCCGGGCGGCATCATGTACATCGGCAAGTACACCGGGTACATCACCGACTCGCTGACCATCGATGCACTCTACGGCCACAGCAAGACCGATCACGTGGATAACGTGTCCGGTGCCGCCGGCGTGGTGTGCCCGAACATCGTCGATAACCGGAACGTTCCCGCATCGCTCAAGCGCGTCAGCTGCGCGCCGGTGCAGGGTAACCTCATCGCCCCGGGTGCACAGGACAAGGTCAAGAACTGGCGTTTCGATGTGCAGTACAGCATCGGCGATCACGACTTGCGCGTCGGTATCGACAACCAGACCGCGGAATCGTATGGCGGCCTTGCCGTGCAAGGCGGTGCGTTGTGGACGTATAGCACTCCTCCCGCTTCGGGCACCGTTTCGGGCTTCCCGGAACTGGCCATCCCGCCGGGATCGACAGAAATCGTCCGTCGCCAGATTTTCCGCGCCGCGGGTAACGTCAAGGTCGAGCAGGAAGCGCAGTTCATCGAAGACCACTGGCAGATCTCGCAGAACTGGTTGGCCTACCTGGGCCTGCGTAACGAGCAGTTCAAGAACTTCAACACCGACGGTGTCGTGTTCGTGAAACAGCGCCACCAGCTCGCTCCGCGCCTGGGTATCACCTGGGATGTCTTCGGCGACTCGACCTTGAAGATCTACGCCAATGCGGGGCGGTACCATCTCGCCATTCCTTCAAACGTCGCCATCCGCGGCGCGGGCCCTCAGTTGTTCGAGCGTCAGTACTTCACCTACAGCGGCATCGATCCGACGACGAACGCGCCGATCAATCCGACGCCGATCTCCGATATCCATTACGCGAACGGTGCCGACGGCAGCGCTCCCGATCCGAAGACGTTGTCGGCCAAGAACCTGAGTGCTTATTACCAGGACGAGTACATCCTCGGTTTCGACAAGCAGCTCTCGACCGATTGGACGATCGGTGCGAAGGCTACCTATCGCAAGCTCAAGAGCGTCATCGACGATATCTGCGACAGCCGCCCGATCGAAGCCTGGGCCGAGAAGAACAACGTCACGATCAGCCCCGACGCGGAAATTCCCGGATGCCTGCTGTTCAATCCGGGCAAGGGCAATACGTTCACGATCGACCTTGACGCCGACGGTCGCTACGAACAGGTGAAGCTCACCAAGGAAGACCTCGGTTTTCCGGACCTCAAGCGTAAGTACCTGGCCCTCAACCTCTACGTCGAACACCAGTTCAACAACCAGTTCTACGGTCGTGCCGAGTACGTCTGGTCGCACAGCTTCGGTAACTCCGAAGGCCTGCTGAAGTCGGACATCGGCCAGCTCGATCCTTCCGTCACGCAGGACTGGGACTACCCGGAACTGATGATCGGATCGAATGGTCCGTTGCCCAGCGACCGCCGGCACCAGTTGAAGGCTTATGGCTTCTGGCAGGCGACGCCGGAATGGTTGTTCGGTGCGAACTTGTCCGCCCTGTCGGGCCGTCCGAAGAACTGCCTGGGCGTGCGCGATCCTGACGTGTACCAGTACGGATCGTCGTACTTCTACTGCGACGGTGAAGCGCCGCGTGGCTCGCGTGGTCGCCTGCCGTGGACCTATCAGCTCGCGCTCAGCGCTGAATATCGTCCGGCCATGTTCGATCACAATCTGGCGCTGAAGATCGATGTGTTCAACCTCTTCAACCAGCAGCGCGAGCAGAACATCGACGAGACCTACCAGACGGCCGACGGCACGCTCAGCCCGACTTATGGTCGTCCGCTCAGCTTCTCCGTGCCGCGTAGCTTCCGCCTCACGGCGCGTTACGACTTCTCGCTCTAGTTCGCTTTGAAAGGTTAAAAGAAGAAAGGGCCGCGGGGCGTATACGCCCCGACGGCAAGGAAAAGCGTCTCCCCAGATTGCCCCCGGCGTCTCCCGCCGGGGGCATTTTTTTTGTGCGGAAGCGTTTCATTTGTAACCAAATTTTGGTCGATTTCCAGCTTTTGAGGGCCTGTCTTGGCCCTCCGGGAACCGAGAAAAACTGCCGATCCCTTGTAAATAATTTGTTGACACGGCGGTCAGCGTCCGCCTATGTTCGGCATCGACGATTCTGGCCGGTAATTTTGTGAACCGCGTTCACATTACCGTTCAGTGAAGAGTCGACGGCTTGTCGGGAGCAAGTCCAAGGGGAGAGGCGTACCGCTCTGGGAGGAGTGGCGCGCTGGCAAAACCCCGAAACCCTGCACCCGCTCAGGTCATTAATTTTCCGGCCTTGGTCGGTTTTGCGTGTTTTCAGGCCCGGCTCGGGCCGATCTGGGGAGATTTGCAATGAGTTCTCGTAGCATCCGGCAGGCATCTGTCCTGCGTCATTCCGCGTTGGCGCTCGCCCTCGCCGTCGGTCTGGGCGGCACCGGTGCCGTCCTCGCTCAGTCCACCACGGGCTCGATCTTCGGTTCTGCCGCACCCGGTTCCACGATTCAGGTCACCAATCCGGCGACCGGCGTGAATCGCGAGATTCCCGTCGACAGCCAGGGCCGGTATCGCGCTGGCAATCTGCCGCTCGGCACTTACACGGTCAACGTGAAGCAGAATGGTCAGGTCGTTGACTCCCGCAAGAACGTAAGCCTCACCGTTGGCGCGAGCTCTGAAGTTTCTTTCACGGCCTCGTCCACGGCGGCCGAATCCTTGGACTCGGTGACCGTCACGGCGAATAGCCTTCCCCCGATCGACGTCTCGTCTGTCGATTCGCGCACGGTCGTCACTTCCGAGCAGCTTGCTCGACTTCCGCTGGGCCGTAACGCGGAAGCGATCGCATTGCTTGCCCCTGGCGTCGTAGCTGGCTCGGGCGACTTCGGTCGCGTGCTGTCCTTCGGTGGCGCGGGTGCCTCTGAAAACGCTTATTACATCAACGGCTATAACACCACCGACCCGCTGAAGTATCTCGGCGGCGTAGGTTTGCCGTATGGTGCGATCGACCAGCAGGAAGTTTATACGGGTGGCTACAGCGCCATGTATGGCCGTTCCGATGGTGGCGTGATCAACCAGGTCGGCAAGCGTGGCACGAATGAATGGCACTTCGGCGCGCAGATTCTGTGGGAGCCGAAGTTCGCCGCATCGTCGCCCAAGAATGTGTTCTATCCGAACCGCCAGCTGCCGGACGGCTACGAGTACGAGAACGCCGATCAGCCGGGTACGATGTACCGCAATCGGGAAGGTAACAAGAAGTGGACGACCACCTATAGCGGTTACGTGGGCGGTCCCTTGATCAAGGACAAGCTGTTCATGTTCGTCGCCGCCGAGGCGGAGAAGAGCGAGGGTGTTTCGACGAACACCTCCGCTAGCAGCATCCAGGCGAACAACCACTACACGTACAACCTTCCGAAGTACTACGCCAAGCTCGACTGGAACATCAACGACAGCAACATTCTCGAGTTGACGGGTATCCGTTCCCAGGATGAAGCCCAGGGCTCGTATTACGATTACGACTACGCGACCGGCAAGCAGGGAGCCTTCACGGGTGCCTATGCCGACCATACGAAGCTGACGTCGACCTACACGATCGGCAAGTACACCAGCTATCTGACCGACGACCTCACGTTCAGTGCGACGTACGGCAAGGGCAAGACGCAGGATTACTTCAATAATCCCAGTGGCGGCGGTGCTCCTTGGCTCAGCGGCGTTACGAATCAGGACCCGACGATCACCGGCGGCACGCCCATCAGCAACCTCAATCCGACCTATGTTTCCAAGGCTTCGGATGCACACAGCCTGACGCACGGTCTGCGCGCGGATCTTGAGTGGCAGGTTGGCGATCATCGCCTGACGGGTGGTATCGACAACATGCGCTACAACGCCTACGACGAAGGTCAGGCGATGAGCGGTCCGGGTTACGCGTGGATCTATGGTCGTGGCAACCCGACGACTCCGATCAGCCGTACGCTGGGTGTTGGCGCTCCGGGCGGCGCTGGCTACTATGTCCGTCAGTACAAGTTCATCACCACGACCAGCATGTCGGTGAAGCAGAAGGCGTACTACCTGGAAGACAAGTGGCAGATCAACGACAAGGTCATGTTGTCGGTGGGTGTGCGTAACGACAAGTTCAACAACTACAACGATCAGGGCGTCTCGTACGTCGATAGCGGCAATCAGTGGGCGCCGCGTATCGGTGCTACGTGGGACGTATTCGGCGACTCTTCGTTCAAGGTTTATGGCAACCTCGGCCGCTACTTCCTCGCACTGCCGAACAGCGTCGCGATTCGTGGTGCTTCGCCGTCGACGCTGACCAGCGAATACTTCACCTACACGGGTATTGATTCGCAGGGTAACCCGACCGGCTTGAACCCGCTCGGACCAGGTCCTGTCTCGTCCAACAACGAGTACGGCCAGCCGACCGATCCGAAGTCTGTCGCGGCTAGCAACCTGAAGTCGCAGTACCAGGACGAAGCGATCATCGGCTTCGACAAGACCTTCGGTCCCGAGTGGGTCGGCGGAGCGAAGTTCACCGTGCGCAAGCTGCAAGCAGCCATCGACGACGTATGCGACATGGATCGCGTCGCCACGAAGCTCGCCGCACAGGGCGTGGATCCGGACAGCGTGACGCTGCCTGGTTGCGTGATCTTCAACCCGGGCAAGAGCAACCGCTTCACCTTCGCGAATGCTGACGGCGTCGGTCGTACCGAAGTGACGATGAATAAGGCCGATTGGGGCTTTACCGAGGGTGCGAAGCGTAAGTACTACGCACTTGACCTGTACTTCGGTCACCCGTTCGATGGCAAATGGGAAGCTCGCATCGACTACACGTTCTCGCGTAGCTATGGCAATACGGAAGGCCAGGTCAAGTCGGACATCGGCCAGGACGACATCTCGAAGACGCAGGATTGGGATGCCGCCGCTCTCATGGAAGATTCCAGTGGTCTGCTCGCGAACAATCGCAAGCATCAGATCAAGATGCGCGGCAGCTATGCCATTACGGATGAGTGGATGGTATCGGGCGCGATCCGCGTTCAGTCCGGTGGACCGAAGAGCTGCCTTGGCTACTACGCCGGCGGCCTGCTGGACGGGGACGGTAATCCGGGCGGGTACGGCCCGGCGGGTACGGATCCGATCGGCTACGGCTCGTCGTATCACTTCTGCAACGGCCAGGTCTATCATCCTGGCGATGACAGCCAGCCGTGGACGAAGAACATCGATCTCGCGCTTACGTATCGCCCGGCTTTTGCCGACCACAAGCTCGCTTTCGGTTTGAACATCTTCAATGTGACGAACGAGCGCAAGCCGTTGGCTACCAATGCCTCGTATGAAACTGATAGCGGCCCGGGCATCGTGAACAATCAGTACGACATGGGCACGTACTTCCAGACGCCGCGCTACATGCGTCTGACCGCGACTTACGACTTCTAATCCAAGTCGTCAGAAGAGGGTTAAAAAGCCACCGGCGCAATGCCGGTGGCTTTTTTTGCGTGAGAAGCGCCACCCAAAAAATGGGATCGTGCGGAGGAAGTAGTTTACGCGGGAGGTGCACACTGCATTTAGTGCGCGCAAAAAACTTCGGCAAATCAGTAAATTGCGCAATTTCGGCAATTCTTGTCTCAAAGTTGCCTACGCGGTCGCGAAACGAGATTTCTATTGACCTTGTCACTTGACTTTTCGTGGGCGCCATTTGCCGGTATCCTCGGAGATTCCCCCCGGAAGGCCTTGCGCGCCATGCGCGCGCGTATCTTCCGTGACCCATGACATTTCCGTTCCGTAACGAGGTTCGACCCATGCGCAGGATCTTCTTGTCGCTCGCATCCGTGGCCGCACTGGCTCTTGCCGGCTGCAGCGGCGGCTCCGACAACAACGGCCAGCAGGCCGCCGCCGGTGGCAGCGACAATGCCGCTCCCGCCAACGCCAACGCTGTTACCGGAACGGTTGCGCTTCGCGACGCTGGTACGCAGCTATCGCCGGATGCCAAGCTCGAGCTCAAGCTTGTCGATGTCTCGGCTGAAGGCTCGCAGCCCCTCGCATCCAAGACGGTCCAGCCGGTCACCTTGCCGCAGCAGTTCCAGCTCGACTTCAACCCGTCCGACCTCAACCCGAACGACATGTACATCGTCGAGGTGTCCCTGCAGGACGGTGAGCGTCACTATTCCTCGCCGCTGAAGACGCCGGTGCTGACCAAGGGCGCGAAGAACGTCGCCAATATCCAGCTTGTCGGTGAAGCCACGCCGGGCGAGAAGGAACTGGCGGGCTTCAACAGCGTCAAGAAGAATATCGGCGGCATGAAGGTCACCCAGGGCACCGCGCTGAAGGAAGGCGAGTCGCGCGGCTGGCAGATCTTCAAGAAGGGCAATGACGTCCAGTTCGTGATCGAGCTCGTCGATTACGGCGACAAGGGTTTCACCTCGACGAACTACGCTTATAAGAACGGCAAGCCCTGGGTGATCGTCCAGGAGAAGAAGCCGAGCAAGGACGGCAAGCCGACCTCGATCGAGCGCGCGGGCTGGAACGATGCCGGTGAGCTGGTGCTGAAGCAGAATGAAGCCGGCGGCAAGGTCGACGTGCTCAGCGATGATGCCGCCAACGACCTGAAGAAGCAGGCCGAGGCGATGTACGCGAAGGGCGGCGGTAAGAAGTAAGGACGTCCAAACGGGTGTCGATAAACGCCGGCCTCGTGCCGGCGTTTTTTTTCGTCGCGGAAGATCGGGTCGCGATGGAAGATAAGGCGGTAGTGGGAGCCGACCCTGTCGGCGAAGGTACTCGCCCTGACCTGGCCCGCTGCCGCGGGATCGCCGACAAGGTCGGCTCCCACACCACCGACTTCCTTCCTGGAAACAAAGATGCCGGCTGTGAGGCCGGCGTCTTTGTTTTCTTCGGATGTCGGAACCGATCAAAAAGCCATCTTCACACCCAGGTTCAACCCGTTATACCGCTGCGTATCATCCGCGAAGCGGCCCGTGTAGCTCACCCAGCCGCTCCAGGTCTGGTTGAATTCCGCGGTGACGCCGAGGTCGGCGGTGACCCAGGTCTTGTCTGGCGTGAAGCCCTGCACGCTGAACTCGCCCGACATGTTGGTCAGGCCGGCGGTCACGTAGCGGTCGTCCGCGCGGCCGTCGTGGTTATAGGCCACTTCAGCGAACGGATGCAGCACGGTGTTGCCCGTGGCCCACGAACCCTGCAGACGCCAGCCGGCGGTTTCGATGCGGGCGTTACGCGTCTGCCTGTCGAAGCGCATCGCGGTGCTCGTGTTGTTGCGCTCGGTGTAGCCGAACACGCGCAACTGTTCCCACTCCACCGAAACGAACGGACCGGTCTTCAGCGTTTCATTGCCGAACCACCAGCCGCCGGTCAGGCCGCCACCGACGTGCGAGCCGTCGGTCTTGCCCGTTTCGGTGCGGCGGGCGGCGCCGAGGTCGATGCGGCGATCGATGTCGGTGAAGCTCAGCTGGCCGAAGCTGGCGAAGCCACCGAAGTAGCCGCCACCGTTGTGGTAGAACGCGTAGCCCGAGCCCGCGATGTCCTGCATCTTGTAGCCGCCACCGCCCTGGAAATCGGCCTTGGACTGCGCGATGCCGAGGGCCACGCCCATCGAGACGTGATCGTTGACGCGTGCGTCGGCACCGATGGTCAGGTTGACGTTGTCGCTGTCGGTCTTGGGCGAGGTGTCGGTGTTCTTGAACTTCTGCTGGCCGTAATCCACCGCTGCGAAGACGCGCGAGTCGGCGCCGAAGTTGTCGGCCATCATCTGGTTGCGCAGCGAGCGCACGTGCGCGGCGTTCGAGGCGAGGCCGGCTTCGCCGAGCAGCGAGATCTGCTGCGGGGCCGTGATCACCGAGATCGCGTACTGGCCGAGCAGCGCATGTGCCGCCGTGGTCGGATGGATGCCGTCGGCGAACAGGTAGGTGCTGGCCGCGTTCGGATCGCGCAGCGTGGCCGGCGTGCAGGTGAGCGAGCTGGACGTGGTGCAGGCCGGTGTCGTCACGTTGGTGAAGCCGTACGTGCCCGGGCTGGCGATGACTTCGTTGAGCAGCGCGTAGGTATCGATCGGCACGATGCCGCGGTTGGCCTGGGCCAGGCCGCCGGAGAGGATGCCGTTGTAGACCTGGGTCAGCTGGGTGATCCCGGCGGAGGCGGCGGCGCCCTGCGACATGGCGGCGGGCGTCTTGCCGACGTCAGGCAGGTTGAAAACGACGATGGTCTTCGCGCCGGCGGCCTGCAGCGCCTTGATCTGCGCGACTTCGTTCGTGGCCGCGGTGGCGACCACGACCTGGGCGGTGGCCGGGTTGGCCGTGGCGGCCAGGAGGTCGTTGGCGCCGATCCACATCGTGTACAGCGCGTTCGGGTCGGCCTTGCCACCCGTCGATGCCAGGTAGGTCTGGATCTGGGTGGAGGTCGGCGGAACGGTCAGCGGCGTACCGGTGACGGGATTGACGATCGCCGCGCGGGCATTGCCGTAGGCGTAGTCGGTGCCGCCCAGGAGGGACGGTGTGAGCGTGTAGCCGTAGTGGGCGGCGATGTTCTCCACGGCCACCGTGCCGGGGTTCGTGGTGAAGCGCAACTGCACCGGCGAGCCGATCAGCTTGGAGACGTTGCCGCTGTCGCTGAGGCTGTCGCCGAAGGAAACGACCTGCGTAAAGCCGTCGGCGTGAGCGCCGGCACTGAACAGAAGGGCAGCGCCGATGGCACCGGCAAGATGGCGAATACGCATGTGGTTCACTCCGTGTGTGGGCGTTAGAGAAACGTTACGGTAATGGAAGCCATACGCCGGCGCATGCTGCGCTGCGGTAGGACGGGTGGCTATACATCGGGCTTGGAGCCGCGCGCGACGGCCGCTCCTGTCGGCGCAGGAGCGGCGTGAGGAAAACCGGCGGTGGTCGAGCCATGGCCGGAGCCGTGAGGTCCGGCCATGGCTTGAGAAATCCCCTAGTGGCGCAAGCCTTGTTACTTTTTCAAAGCCCGCGAGAACGCATCCGCGAACGCGCTGTTGGCAGGCGCGGCGGCGGGCTTGGCCGCGGGCTTGGCGGGTTGTGCCGGACGGCCACCTTGCGGTCCACGGCGATTGCCGCCGCCCGCCGGAGCCTCGTCACGCGCGCCCGGGCGACCGCTACGGGCTTCGCCCGGCACATCGTCCAGGCGCATGCTCAGGGCGATGCGCTTTCGCGGCAGGTCGATCTCCATCACCTTGACTTTGACGATGTCGCCGGCCTTCACGGCGTCGCGTGGGTCCTTCACGAAGGTGTGCGAGAGCGCCGAGACGTGTACGAGCCCGTCCTGATGCACGCCGACGTCGACGAAGGCACCGAACGCGGCCACGTTGGTCACGCGCCCCTCGAGCACCATGCCGACCTTGAGATCTTTCAGGTCTTCGACGCCCTCGGCGAAACTCGGCGCCACGAATTCAGGGCGCGGGTCGCGACCCGGCTTTTCCAGTTCCTTGAGGATGTCGCGCACGGTCGGCACACCGAAGATCTCGTCGGTGAAATCCTCGGGTTTGAGGCCACGCAGGAACGACGTGTCGCCGATCACCTGCTTCACTTCGCGGCCGCACTGCTTGAGGATGCGTTCGACCACCGGATACGCCTCGGGGTGTACCGAACTGGCGTCGAGCGGATTGCTGCCGCTGGTGATGCGCAGGAAGCCCGCGCACTGCTCGAAGGCCTTGTCGCCAAGGCGCGGCACTTTGAGCAGATCCTTGCGGCTCGGGAAGGGGCCGTTCGCATCGCGGTGCTTTACCACGTTCTCGGCCACGCTGGACGAGAGGCCGGCCACGCGCGAGAGCAAGGGGGCCGAAGCGGTGTTCACGTCGACGCCCACCGCGTTCACGCAGTCTTCCACGCGTGCGTCCAGCGCACGGGCCAGCTTCACCTGGTTCACGTCGTGCTGGTACTGGCCGACGCCGATCGCCTTGGGCTCGATCTTCACCAGTTCGGCGAGCGGGTCCTGCAGGCGCCGCGCGATGGAGACGGCGCCGCGAATCGAGACGTCGAGTTCTGGAAATTCCTTCGACGCGAGTTCGGAAGCGGAATACACGGAGGCACCCGCTTCGCTCACCACGACCTTGGAAAGGTTCAGGTCGGCGTGCTTGCGCATCGTCTCGCCGACGAGCTTGTCGGTCTCGCGCGACGCGGTACCGTTGCCGATGGCCACGAGGTTCACGCCATGCTGCTTCGCCAGCTGGGCGATGCGCGCGATGGACTGGTCCCACTGGTTGCGCGGTTCGTGCGGATAGATGGTGTCGTAGGCGAGCAGCTTGCCCGTGGCATCGACGATGGCCAGCTTGCAGCCGGTGCGGATGCCCGGGTCGAGGCCCATTACCGTCCTGGCGCCGGCGGGCGCGGCCAGCAGCAGGTCCTTGAGGTTTTCACCGAAGACACGGATGGCTTCGTCTTCCGCGTACTCGCGCACGCGGCCGAAGAGGTCGAGGGTGAGGTGCAGGTGCAGCTTCACGCGCCAGGTGAGGCGCACGGTCTCGCGCAGCCACGCATCGGCACGGCGACCGCGGTCGACGATGCCGGCGCGCGCGGCGACGCGGCCTTCCCCTTCGGCATGGCCCTGGTCGGCATCGGTGCCCGGGTTGAGGTCGATCTCCAGCACGCCTTCGTTACGCGCGCGCATCAGGGCGAGCAGGCGATGCGAAGGGATCTTCGAAACGGGCTCCGCATGGTCGAAATAGTCGCGGAATTTCGCGCCCTCGTTCTCCTTGCCCGGGACGACGGTCGCGCGGATCTGGCCCTTTTCCCACAGCCAGTCGCGCAGCTCGCCGACGAGGGTGGCGTCCTCGGCGATCGTCTCCATGAGGATGGCGCGGGCACCGTCCAGTGCGGCCTTGGCGTCCGCCACGCCCTTTTCCAGGTCGATGAAGCCGGCCGCGAACGTTTCCGGATCGAGCGCCGGGTCTTCGCGCAGGCCGATCGCCAACGGCTCCAGGCCCGCCTCGCGGGCGATCTGCGCCTTGGTGCGGCGCTTGGGCTTGTAGGGGAGGTACAGGTCTTCCAGGCGCGCCTTGGTGTCGGCGGCGAGGATGTCGGCGCGCAGCGCGTCGGTCATCTTGCCCTGCTCGGCGATGCTGTCGAGGATGGCCGAGCGGCGGTCTTCGAGCTCGCGCAGGTAGCGCAGGCGCTCTTCCAGCAGGCGCAACTGGATGTCGTCGAGACCCCCGGTCACTTCCTTGCGGTAGCGCGCGATGAAGGGCACGGTGGCGCCGCCATCGAGGAGTTCCACCGCCGCGCGCACCTGTTCGGGCTTGGCGGCGATGTCCTGGGCAATACGTTGTTCGATGCTCTGCATGTCGTTCCTGTGCGTGACTCGGCCGGCCGAACGTCGGGCCGGGCCGGGGATGATAGCAAGGCACGGGAAGACCCCGGCCGTGAGGCCGGGGCGGGCGGAGCCGTCAGGCGTCGAAGCTGCCGCCCGTGCCGCCGCGCGAGGCGGTTGCAGCGGCCTTGTCGGCACGCCCGGTCAGGACGTAGGTGCTGGCCAGGAGGTCGTGCACGCCCTGCTTGCGCTGGGTAAAGGCGGCCGTGACGTAGAAGACCATGGGGACGAGGAAGGTGAAGGCGTTCACCAGGCGAATCGCATTGCGTCCGGCGGCGCGGCCCACGCTGATGCGCTTGCCTTCCGTATCGGTGACGCGGATGCCCACCGCCATCTTGCCCGGCGTGGCCTGCCATTTCGAACTTTCGAAGGCCGCGTAATAGACGAAGCCGATCACCAGCAGCACGTAGGTGATCGGTTGCACGGCGACGGCGTAGGCGGAGATCGCCGCGGTCTGGTCCGATTCCATCTGGCTGAGGAGTTTCGTCATCGCCACGCCGAGACCCATGCTCAGGCTGATGATCGTGAAGGGCACCATCAGGATCAGGTAGTCGATCACCCAGGCGCCGAAGCGCAGCCAGAAGCCGGCGTACTCGGGTTCGGCGACGTCGGTGACGCCCATGAACGGCGGCGGTGCGGGCGGCGGCATCGGCGGGACGCTGCCGGCGGCGGGGCGCTCGTCCGGGAACAACTCGCCCAGCGGACGCCAGTCCGTCATGCCCTCGTGCCAGCCGAGTTCCTCCGGGCGGCAGGTGCCGTCGCGCAGCCACTGTCGGATTTCCTCATCCGCATAGGGGCCGAATCGCTCGCCGTTTCGTCCGATCCAGACTTGCATGGTGGTCCTTCCACTCGCTAACTCGATGGGAGCGATGATGCCAGATGGCCGGTGACCACGCCGACTGCTGGTGGTCATGGGCGGTGGCGAAGGCGCGTGGCGCGCCGGTTTCCCTCAGGCCGCCCGGCGCTTCAGATGCACCAGCAACAGTGAAATCGCGGCGGGCGTGACGCCGCTGATGCGTGCGGCCTGTCCGATCGTCGCGGGCAGCGAGCGCTTGAGCTTCAACAGCACCTCGGCGGAAAGGCCGCGCACGCGGTCGTAATCGAAGCCGTCGGGTATCGCCGTGGTCTCGTGCCGCCGCTGGCGCTCGATCTCCTCGCGCTGGCGCTCCAGGTAACCCGAATATTTCGCCTGCACCTCCACCTGCGTCGCCACCTCGGCGTCGTCCACCGCCGGTCCCAGTTCGGCCACCGTCGTCAGTCGCGTGTAGTCCATCTCGGGACGACGAAGCAGGTCGAGGGCGTGCGTCTCGCGGCTGACGGCGATGCCGAGCGTGCGTTCGATGGTCGCGCCCAACGCGTTGCCCGGGGCGGCCCATAGACCGCGCAGGCGCGCCGTCTCGCGCTCGGTGGCCTCGCGCTTGGCTTCCAGGCGATGGAGGCGCGCGTCCGAGACCACACCGCGCGCATGTCCCTGCGGTGTCAGCCGCAGGTCGGCGTTGTCTTCGCGCAGGTGCAGGCGGTATTCGGCGCGCGAGGTGAACATGCGATAGGGCTCGATCGTTCCGTTGGTCGTGAGATCGTCGATGAGCACGCCGATATAGGCTTCATCGCGGCGCGGATACCACGGCGCTTCGCCACGAATGGCGAGCGCGGCATTCATGCCGGCGATGAGTCCCTGCGCCCCGGCTTCCTCGTAGCCGGTGGTCCCGTTGATCTGGCCCGCGAAATACAAGCCGGGGATACCCTTGGTTTCCAGCCAGGGATGCAAGCCGCGCGGATCGAAGTAGTCGTACTCGATGGCGTAACCGGGGCGCGTGATATGCGCATGCTCGAAACCCGGGATGGAACGCACCAGCGCGTACTGCACGTCGAAGGGCAGCGACGTGGAAATACCGTTGGGGTAGATCTCGAAGGTGTCCAGGCCCTCGGGTTCGACGAAGATCTGGTGAGAGGTCTTGTCGGCGAAGCGAACGACCTTGTCCTCGATCGAGGGGCAATACCGCGGACCGACACCCTCGATCTGCCCGCTGTACAACGGCGAGCGGTCGAGCGAGCCGCGGATGAGGTCATGCGTCGCTTCGGTGGTATGGGTAATCCAGCAACTCACCTGGCGCGGATGATCGGCCGCCGAGCCCAGGAAGGAGAAGTGCGGCATCGGGTCGTCGCCCGGCTGCTCGTCCAGCATGGAGAAATCGATGCTGCGGCTATCGATGCGCGGTGGCGTTCCCGTCTTCAGCCGGTCGGCGGCGACAGGCAGTTCGCGCAGCTTCGCGGCCAGCGCCGATGCGGGCGGATCGCCCGCCCGGCCACCGGCGTATTGCGCCTGTCCGATGTGGATCTTGCCGGCCAGGAAGGTGCCTGCCGTCAGCACGACGGCGGCGGCGTGGAAGTCGAGGCCCATCTGCGTGCGTACGCCGGCGACCCGCCCCCCGACGAGGATGAGGTCGTCCACCGCCTGCTGGAACAGCATGAGGTTCGGCTGCGTCTCCACCAGGGCGCGAATGGCGGCCTTGTAGAGGCTGCGATCGGCCTGGCAACGCGTCGCGCGCACCGCGGGCCCCTTCGAGGCATTGAGCGTGCGCCACTGGATGCCCGCGCGGTCCGCCGCGATGCCCATGGCGCCGCCGAGCGCGTCGATCTCCTTGACCAGGTGGCCCTTGCCGATCCCGCCGATCGCGGGATTGCAGCTCATCTGGCCGATGGTCTCGATGTTGTGGCTGAGCAGCAGCGTGCGCGCACCCGCGCGTGCGGCCGCGAGCGCGGCCTCGGTGCCGGCATGACCGCCACCGACCACGATGACATCGAAGGTTTCGCTATGCAGCATGGGAATCAGGCGTAGGAAGACAGGAAGCAGGGCGCGATTTTACGCGCTAAGGACGGGCGCCGCTCGGGGCAGGCGCCGGGCCCCCGTGCGACGACGTGGCATGACTCGTGCTTCCCCCTCCACGCACTTCCGCCGGGCAGACGCAGCGCGAGCATACGCGCGCCGAGGCCGAACGACAGGGGTTTGGCCGTGTGCCGGGGGAAGGAAGCGGGATGTGGGCAGGGATGCCCCATTCGGTTCGAATGAGATCTGGCGCCCGGCGGTCTCAGGAACAGGGGGAATCCAGGATGACCGTGCTGCCGGGCGCCAGAAACCGAGTGACTGGCACAAAGAGCCGCGGCTATGCCGCGGCTTTCTTCGTTGGAACGAACATTACACCGTCGGAATGAACTGTGTGTGACTTTTTCGTCAACGAAGTGCTCCAAATCGGCAATTGGTGACGCAGCGCGTCAGTTTCTCTCCCGCATTGAGACCTCGCTCACATTTCGCCCTCATCCCAGGGCGACCCGGGCGAGGATGTCGGTGAGATCCCGCGACAGGTCCTTCCGGCCGGCCAGTTCGGCCACCACGGCATGCGCCGCCTCCCGTCGCACGGGTTCCAGCCGCTTCCAGCCGTTGAACGCGGTCGCGATCCGCGCCGCCACCTGGGGATTGAGCGAATCGATCGCGACCAGGCGGTCCGCCAGCCAGCGATAGGCCGCGCCGTCCACGCGATGGAAGCCGGTGGGATTGGCCCGGGCAAAACTGCCCAGCAGCGACTGGACACGGTTCGGGTTCTTCAGCAAGAACGCTTGATCGTCTTCCAGTGCCCGCACCCGCGCCAGGGCGTCGGCACCGGGCAGCAGGGCCTGCATGGCGAACCACTTGTCGAGGGCGAGCGCGTTACCGTCGTACCGTTGGCGGAAATGCGCGATCGGCGCCTCGGCGGCGTGGGCGTCGAGCGTGGCCAGTGTGGTCAGGGCCGCGAGGCGATCGGTCATGCCGGGTGCCTGTTCGTACTGCGCAAGCGCCAGTTCCCGGGCCTCACCTGGCTGGATCAAGGCGAGCAGATCGAGAATCCTGCGCTTGAGTTGGCGCCGCGCCTGGCTGGGAGCATCCAGCGCCGCACTGGTCTGCGAACGCAGCACCGCATAGCGGGCATGCAGCGCTTCCGTCCCTATGCGCTGGGCCAGCATGCGCAACATGGCCTGCCGGGCGATGCGGATGCGATCCGGATCGCGCTCCGCCTGGCGCTCCACCAGCTCGATCTCGCCCGGCGGTGTCAGCAATTCGGCAAGCAGGGCGTCATCCACGCCCTTGTCGTTGAACAGGTGGGCCAGGGCCTCGGTCCATGCGCGCAGGGCCGAGCCTTCGATGTTGCCGTCCCGGCAATCGTCGTAGGCCAGTCCGGCCAGTTGCTGCCCGGCCTCCCAGCGGTTGAAGCCGTCGGGATCGTGGCGCAGCAGGATGGCGAGTTCGCCCGGGACGTAGTCGCATTCGAGGATGACGGGCGCGGAGAAACCACGCAGCAGCGACGGAACCGGCGCCGCTTCGACGTCCTCGAACACGAAGCTGCGTTCCGCGCTGTCGAGCACCACGGTGCGTTCCGCCGCGCCGGCGACGGCTTCGCCTTCGAGGCGAAGCGGCAAGGCCTTGCCCGATTGGTCGAACAGCGACAGCCGTACGGGAATGGGCAATGCCTGTTTCGCGGTCTGTCCCGCGGTGGCAGGCGTGCGTTGCCGAAGGGTCAGGCGATACCGCCGCTGCGTGGCATCGAAGCGTCCATCGGCGGATAGCCGGGGCGTGCCCGCCTGTCCGTACCATGCAAGATACGCCGACAGGTCGACATCGTTCGCGTCGCCGAGCGCGGTCAGGAAATCCTCGATCGTGGCGGCCTGGCCGTCGTGCCGATCGAAGTAACGGTCCATGCCCTTGCGGAAGCCCTCCTGGCCGAGGTGGCCGGCGAGCATGCGAACCAGTTCCGACCCCTTCTCGTAAACGGTGGCGGTGTAGAAATTGTTTATCTCGCTGTATTGCGAGGGACGCACCGGATGCGACAAGGGGCCGGCATCCTCGGGAAACTGCGCGCGCCGGAGCAGGGCCACGTCCTCGATCCGCTTGAGCGGCGCCGAGTTCATGTCGGCGGAGAAACTCTGCTCGCGGAACACGGTGAGGCCTTCCTTCAGGCTCAACTGGAACCAGTCGCGGCAGGTGACGCGATTGCCGCTCCAGTTATGGAAATACTCATGGGCGACCACCGCCTCGACGTGGCGATACTCGTCGTCGGTGCTCGAATCCGGGTCGGCCAGCAGGTACTTCGCGTTGAAGATATTGAGACCCTTGTTCTCCATCGCGCCCATGTTGAAGTCGTGCGTGGCGACCACATGGAAGACGTCGAGGTCGTAGTTGCGCCCGTACGCCCGCTCATCCCATTGCATCGAGCGCACCAGCGAATCCATCGCGTAGTCGCAACGATCGATGACGTCCGCTTCAGCCCAGATATGCAATGCGACGGCGCGGCCATCGGCGGTGGTGTAGTCGCGGCTGATCCGCTCGAGGCGGCCCGCCACCACGGCGAACAGGTAGCTCGGCTTCGGATGCGGGTCGACGAAGCGTGCCCAGTGGCGGCCATCCGGCAGCATGCCTTCCCCCTCGGGATTGCCGCCGGCGAGCAGTACCGGGAAGCGTTCGCGCTCCGCACGCAGGGTCACGGTATACCGCGACAACACGTCGGGCCGGTCCGGGAAGAAGGTGATGTGACGGAAACCTTCCGCCTCGCATTGGGTCAGCAGGAACCCGCGGTCGCGGCTGCCGGACAGGTACAGGCCCTCGAAGGCCGTATTCTCCGCCGGGCGCACGGCCACCCGCGTGGTCACCGTGCAACGGTCGGTGTCGATGGCGATTTCCAGCACGCCATCGGCGAGGATGTACTCACCCTCGGCGAGCATCCGCCCGTCCACGCCCAGCGAGAGCAGTTCCAGGCCCTCGCCGTTCAGTCGTATCGGCTCGTCCGCCTGGCGGACGAGGTCGAGCGTGGCGGCTACCTCGGTACGATCGATGCCAAGATCGAACTCCAGGGCCACATGCTCGACCGACCATGCCGGGGGACGGTAGTCGGCAAGGCGGATGACGGAGGTGGGGGCGTCGGAACGATCGCTCATGGCGGCACTACTAACGGTTGTCTGGTAAGACAGGCAGGCTAACATGCGCTAGGAATCGTCAAAAGGAAGTTTCCCATGTCACGTTTCAGCGTTACGCGCTCCCGTCTCGGCGCCCAGGAGCTGGTGGTCCTGGTCGATGCCGACGCCGACCGCGAGGTCCGTATCGCCCGCCGTGGCGCCACCGTGCTGTCGATCGGTACATGCTGGCGCGACGAGCAGCGCAATATCGCGGATGGTTTTCGCGACGAGCAGGAACTCGTCGGCCACAAGGGCTCCCGCTTCGCGATCATGACGCCGTTCGCAAACCGGGTTAACGATTCGCGGTATACGTTTGAAGGAAAAACCTACGATTTGCAGCCAGGTGCCGTCGGCGCCGATCGCGCCAGCCGCCACGGTTTCCTGCGCGGCGTCCTCTTCGACGTGCAGCGGGAACATGCCGACGACGACAAGGCATCCGTCACGCTGGTCACCCATGCCATCCGCCCCGAGGCGAACGCGGGCTACCCCTTCGCGCTGGATTTCAGCGTGACGTTCACGCTCGGCGACCGCGGCCTCACGGTGGAAGCGAAGACGCGTAACGTGGGCGATCACGCCGCACCGACGTTCTTCGGCTGGCATCCCTACTTTCGCCTGTCGGATAACCCGATCGAAGGCTGGGAGCTGCACGTGCCGGCCGACAAGGTGATCGCCACCGACAAGGATTTCATCCCCTTGCCGGGAACGCGGGCCTGGCAGGCCATCGACAAGGCCGACCGCGGGCTGGATTTCCGCAAGGCGAAAGCCATCGGCGACATGCAACTGAACCACACCTACGCGGACCTCCAGCTGGACTCCGATGGCAAGGCGCGGACGCGCCTGCGCGATCCGAAATCCGGCATGGGCATCGCCGTCTGGCAGGAGAAGGGCGTGATGCTGGTGTTCACCGCCGACACGGCCGACCGGGATGCGCGCAAGTCGGTGGCGCTCGAACCCATGGAGTGCATGCCGGATGCGTTCAATCGTGACGATTGCGCGCCCCTCGTGACGCTGGCGCCGGGCCAGGAGCGCCGCTTCGTCTGCGGCGTGGAGTTCGACGCGTGAACCTTCCCAGCTTCGCGGATATTCGCGACGCCGCGGCGCGCATCGCGCCGCACGCGAGGGTCACGCCGGTGCTGCGCAGCGATCGCATCGACGACCTCGTCGGGACGCCTGTCGTGTTCAAGTGCGAAAACCTGCAACGAGGTGGGGCTTTCAAGTTCCGCGGCGCCACGAATGCCGTGTGGTCGCTCTCCGGAGAGGAGGCGGCGTGCGGGGTGGTGACTCACTCTTCCGGCAATCACGGCAACGCGCTGGCCATGGCGGCGCGCACGCGGGGCATTCCCGCCCACGTCGTGATTCCCGAGGGCGCCGTGAAAACGAAGGTCGATGCGATCGTCGCCGCCGGCGCGACCGTGCATCGGTGCGCGCCGACAACCGCGGCGCGCGAGGTGCTGGCCGCCGCCGTGCAGGCCGGTACGGGTGCGACCCTGGTCCATCCCTATGCCGATGCGCGGGTGATGGCTGGGCAAGGCACGCTCGTGCCCGAGCTGTTTCGCCAGGCTCCGGGGCTGGATACGGTTCTGTTTCCCATCGGTGGCGGTGGACTGGCTTCCGGTTGCTCGATCGCGGCGCATGGCATCGATCCGGCCATCGCGCTGTTCGGCGCGGAACCCGAAGGCGCCGACGATGCCGCCCGCTCGCTCGAATCGGACGAACGCGTGGGTCCATTCGTAGCCGATACGATCTGCGACGGCTTGCGCACGCTGATCGGTGAACCTAATTTTCACGCCCTGCGCGATCATGGCGTGGTCGCATTGCGCGTCAGCGACCCGGAATGTGTCGAGGCGATGAAGTTGCTCTGGACCGAGTTGCGCATCGTCGTCGAAGTTTCCAGTGCGACGGTACTCGCGGCCATGCTGCGTTATCCGGCGCATTTTGCCGGGCGTCGCGTCGGCGCGGTGCTCACCGGGGGCAATGTGGACCTGGACGCGTTGCCCTGGTGCCCATCTTCCCGCTGACGGCGCCGCCCAACGCGATGACGGCGGCCCGCGCCGCTTCTGGTCATCGCATGCGGACGTGTGCCAAGGCGACGAGCGGACATCGTCGCCTGCGTCGCGTGGCTATCCTCGCCCTTCCTTAGGTGCAAATGCGGGGGTGGCGGATGCGCTGCCAATGGGCCGAACGCAGCGATGCCGAACGCGTCTACCACGATACCGAATGGGGCGTGCCCGTTCACGACGATCGTGGTCTGTTCGAATGGCTGGCGTTGCGCGGATCGCAAGCGGGCCTGGCCTGGCGCACGGTGCTCGCCAAGCGCACGTCCTACCATCTCGCCTTTCATGGTTTCGATATCGCACGCATCGCGGCGATGACCGATGCGGAGCTCGCCGCCGTACTGCGCGATCGCGGCGTGATCCGGCATCGCCTCAAGATCGAATCGATACGCGGCAACGCGCGTGCCAGCTTGCGCGTCATCGACGAGGTGGGTTCGTTATCCGCCTACCTGTGGTCGTTCATCGGCGATGCTCCGCAGAAGAACGCGTGGCAGCATGATGCGCAGGTGCCGATGCGCAGCCCCGCCTCCGATCGCATGAGCGCGGCGATGCGAAAGCGCGGGTTTCGTTTCGCCGGTACGGCCATCTGCTATGCGGTGATGCAGTCGGTGGGCATGGTCAATGACCATGTCGTCGGCTGTCATCGCTATCGATGACGCCGCGTTCACCATCGCTGCACCGGCGACGCGTTGCCATGGGGTCATGGCAACCACTCGCATCGGCATCTCGGGCTGGCGCTACTCGCCTTGGCGTGGCGTTTTCTATCCCTCCGACCTCGTCCAACGAGACGAGCTCGCCTATGCGTCGCGGCAATTTCCAACGATCGAACTGAACGGCTCGTTCTATTCGCTGCAGCGGCCGGAAAGCTACCAGTCCTGGTACGAGGCCACGCCCAAGGGCTTCGTCTTCGCCGTGAAAGGCCCTCGCTTCATCACGCACACCTTGCGCCTGCGGGACGTCGAAAAGCCGTTGGCGAATTTCTTCGCCTCGGGCGTGCTCGCCTTGCGCGAAAAGCTGGGCCCCGTCCTATGGCAGTTTCCCCCGAGTTTCCGCTTCGAACCGGAGCGCTTCGAAGCCTTCCTCGCCATGTTGCCGACCAACGTGAAGGCCGCCGCGGCGCTCGGCCGCAAGCACGACGCACACCTGAAGCGGGAACCCTATCTGGAAGTGGGTCGCAATCATCGCTTGCGTCACGCCGTGGAGATCCGCAACGAAAGCTTCGTCGATCCTTCGTTCATCACCCTGCTGCGCAAGTACGGTATCGCCTTCGTCGTGGCCGATACGGCGGGCAAGTATCCGCGTTACTTCGACGTCACGGCGCCGTTCGTCTACGTGCGCCTGCACGGAGACGAGGAACTGTATGCCAGCGGGTATGGCGAGGCGGCCCTGGCCGATTGGGCGCGGCGCATTCGCGCGTGGCGCCGTGGTGCGCAACCCGCTGGCGATCCGCGTATCGCCAGGTCCGCACCGCCCAAGCGGGCGTCCCGCGACGTCTATGTCTACTTCGACAACGACGCCAAGGTGAAAGCCCCGGGCGACGCGCACGCGCTGGCCGAGTTGCTCTGAACCCGGGCCGTATCAGAACGGGGTCTTGCGCCGCGAGCCGCGCAGGTTCTCGATGGGGAAACTGGCGATCTCGCCACCACCTTCCCGCCGCGACTGCCCGGCGGGCGGTCCCCATGCGTGCGCCGTGACCACTTCCCAGGTCGAGGGAACGACACCGTCGCTGCGCATGGCTTCGTAGGCGTCGAGCATGCGCTTGTAATGCTGCTTACCGGTCAGGCCGCGTGGGCGGTCGGCGTCGGCGTTGTTCGCGCCCAGGCCCTTCAGTTCGTCCAGCAGCGCGCGTGGGGTGGGGTAGGTCAACGTGTAGCGCTCGGCGAAAAGCACGGGGTCCCGTAGGCCCTGCGCCAACATGGCGTCGCCGATGTCGTGCATGTCGAGGAAGCGCGCCACGTGCGCATGCTGGTCGGCTTCCGCCCAGGCCGCACGCAGTTCCTTCAAGGTGTCGGGGCCGAACGTGGAGAAAGTGAGCAATCCGCCCGGCTTCAGCACGCGCGCGCATTCGGCGAACAGGCGCGGGAGATCTTCGCACCACTGGAAACAGAGGTTGGAGAAGAGCACGTCCACGCTGCGGTCGGGTACCGGCAAGGTGTATGCATCGGCGACGACGCGGCCGAACGGCTTCAGCCATGACGCGTTATGCCGGGCCTGCTTCAGCATCGGCAGCGCGAGGTCGATGGCGATCACCTGTGCCTTCGGGTAACGCTTCTTAAGTGCCGCGCTGCCACGGCCGGTGCCGGCGCCGACGTCGAGGACGATTTCCGGCACCGCTTCGTAGATGTCGAGGCGGTCGACCAGGGTCGCCTGCACTTCGCGTTGTAGTGCATCGTGTTTTTCGTAGCTGCCGGCGGCGCGCCCGAAATTGCGGCGAACCTGGCGTCGATCGAAGTGGAAGTCGCTCATGCGTCTGCGTCGGTGAATGAAGTCAGGACATCCGCCACGGCGGCGGCATGTCCGATGAAAGGGGCGTGCCCGGCATGGGCGATCTCGGCGAAGTGGCCGCGTGCCGCTTCGGCGGACCAGCGCATCGCCTCGGGATGGACAATGCGGTCGCGACGGCCCGCTATCCAGAGGTTGGGCTGGCGAAGCCCGGCCAGGCGTGGTCGCAGATCGGTGGTTTCGAGCAGGCGCAGGCCTTCCAGCAGCACGCGTGGGTTGGGTTCGCCGCGGGAGAACGCTTCCTCCTTCAACCGGCGCGCCTCGGCGCGTGGATCGGCGCTGCCCATGGCCTCCAGGGCGATGAAGCGCTCCACGGTGGCCTTGTAGTCGTCCTGGAGATCGGTCGCCAGTCGGTGGACCATGGTCACGTCGTTGCCGTAGGGCCAGCCCTCGCCGCGCACGAAGCACGGCGTGGAACACACGGGAACCACCGCCCGCACGGCTTCCGGTACATCGAGCGCGGCGGCAAGGGCCACCAGTCCACCCATCGACCAGCCCAGCCAGGTAGCGGGCGGCGTCGCCTCGGCGATCGCGCGGGCACAGGCGAGCGGTTCCAGCGGGATGGCGGAATCACGGGAATAGCCGTGGCCCGGCAGGTCGACGACGTACATCGTGTAGCGGTCTGCCAGCGCCTCGACCAGCGGCGCGAGAATGCCGCCGTGCATGGCCCAGCCATGGATCATCACCAGCGGTGTCGCGCCGGTGCCACGGGTTTCGATGTGCAGGCCGCTCATGCCTTCCGGCTCGGCGCGAGCGATGGATCGACCGCGCCGCGTTCGTCGAACACGAAGCAGTCGCCGCGCCAGTGGGCGCCGCCCACCTCTTCGAAATACTTGAGGATGCCGCCTTCGAGCTGGAATACGTTCGCGATGCCGATCTCGCGCATGTGGATGGCCGCCTTCTCGCAACGGATGCCGCCCGTGCAAAACGAGACCACCGTCTTTCCCTCGAACCGTTCGCGGTCGGCGGCGACGGCCGTGGGGAAGCCGGTGAAGCTGGACAGTCCATAGTCGACGGTGTTCTCGAACGTGCCCGCCGCCACTTCGTAATCGTTGCGGGTGTCCAGCAAGACCACCTCGCGGCCGGCGTCGTCATGACCGCGGTCGAGCCAGCGACGGAGGTCCGCCGGCAGCACGTGGGGCGCCCGCCCCTCCGCGGGACGAATGGCCGGCGCGTGCATCGTGATGATTTCCTTCTTCAGGCGCACGCGCATCCGGCGGAAGGGCGGCGCATCGGAGAGGCTCTCCTTCGGCACGAGATCGGCGAAGCGTGGGTCCTCGCGCAACCAGTCGATGAAGGCGGCCACGGCATCGGGGCTTGCGGCGAGGAACAGGTTGATGCCCTCGGGCGCGAGCAGGATCGTGCCCTTGAGCGCGAGGGCTTCGCAGCGTTCGACGATCCGCGCCCGCAGGGCGTGCAGGTCGTCGAGGCCGACGAACTTGTAGGCGGAGATGTTGAGGATCGTCATCGTCATGACCGGCGGGTGTGACCGCCCATTATACGGCCGCGCTTTCCAGGGCACGGGGCAAACGGCCCAGCGCGTCCAGGAGGGCGTCGATCCGCTCCGGCGCATGTGTCGCGGAAAGGGTGATACGCAGCCGCGCGCCGCCCGGAGGCACGGTGGGCGGACGAATCGCCACGACCAGGAATCCCGCGGCTTCCAACGTCGCGGCGGCAGCCATGGCGGCCCCGGCGGAGCCGATGAGCAAGGGCTGGATGGCGGTCGACGAGGGCATCAGGCGCAGGCCGAGTTGGGCCGCGCCGGCGCGGAATCGCGCGATGTTCGCCGCCAGGCGGTCACGGCGGCCTTCGGTATCGGTGCGCACGAGGCGTACGGCCGTCCGGGTGGCGGCCGCGAGTGCCGCCGGCATGGCGGTCGTATAGACGTAGGTGCGGGCGAATTGGGTGATCGCCTCGATGACGGACGCATCGCCCGCCACGAAGGCGCCTGCGCAACCCAGCGCCTTGCCCAGGGTGCCCATGAGGACGGGAACGTCGTCGGCGCCGAGGCCCGCCGCCGCGACCGAACCCGCGCCCTGGGGCCCCATGACGCCCAGGCCGTGCGCGTCATCCACGTAGAGCATGGCGCCGCGCTCCTGGCAGAGAGCCGCGAGCGCGGCGAGCGGCGCCACGTCGCCATCCATGCTGAACACGCCGTCGGTGGCGACCAGCGCGGGCAATCCGGGGCGGGCGTCGAGCTGGCGGGCGGCGCCATGCGCGTCGGCATGGGGATAGCGGCGCAGTTCCGCGCCAGCCAGATGGGCACCGTCGATGAGACTGGCGTGATTGAGCCGGTCCTGCACGCAGAGGGCATCCGGACGGCCCTGCACCGGCATCGCCCCCGCGCCTAGCAAGGCCTGCAAGGCGCCGAGGTTGGCCATGACGCCGGTGGAAAACAACAGCGCCCGTTCGCGGCCGGTCCAGTCGGCCAGTTCCTCCTCCAGCGCCGCATGCTCGCCCCGGTGGCCCGCCACGAGATGCGCCGCGCCGGTACCGACGCCCTCCGCGGCGGCCGTGCGGGTGAAGGCGGCAACGAGTTGGCGATGGCCGGCCAGGCCGAGATAGTCGTTGCCGCAGAAATCCGCCAGCACGCGCCCGTCGACGAGGCGCCGGTCGCCACCAAGGACGTCGCAGGTGCGGCTCTGGCGCAGCAGGCCCGCCCGCGCGCGTCCGGCCCGGGCGGCTTCCATGCGCGCGCGGAGATCGGGCCGGTTCACGCGGTGGCGTGGTCGTGCGTGACGATGTCGGCGTGCACCGTGCCTGGCTCGACCTCGACTTCCATCGGCTTGAGGCCGAGGCGTTCGAACA
>Ga0307412_10000335_pt1 | contig 29669 bp, 25 predicted proteins | sample DK1Cmetagenome_3_FD_203823 | JGI IMG/M metagenome (GOLD analysis project Ga0307412, IMG submission 203823) | Maize rhizosphere microbial communities from greenhouse at UC Davis, California, United States - DK15-C-1 | ecosystem: Host-associated > Plants > Roots > Rhizosphere > Soil | place: USA...
GACGTCGGCGGGCCCGGGGAACGGCGTTTTCGAGCCGCTGGCCGCGGCGTTGCCGACCAGGGCGGCATAGGCCGGGTCCACCGTCGCGCCGCCCGTCTCGGGGCGGGTGGCAACGTGCCACAGCAGCAGGAAGGCCAGGAGCAGCGCGATGGACAGGAATGCCGCCCGCCAATGTTGCACGGACCGCATCAAGTCCTCCGGATCTTGAAACCGGCCAGGTAGGCCTCGGGCTGGCTGGGGTCGAATGGTTTTCCCATGATGCTGAATGTCTTCGCCGTTTCGGCGGGCGGGGTCAGCCCGGCTTCGCGCATCAGGCGCACGGCGTCGGTGGCCAGGAAGACCTCGCTTGCCACCTTCTGGTAGTCCACGTCGCCCTTGACCTGGCCCCAACGCTTCATCTGGGTCAGGATCCAGACGGCGAACGACTGCCAGGGCATGGGGTCGAAATCGATGCGGTTGGGGTCGCTCAGTACCTTGCCCAGGCCATCGGCGTAGGTGCCGGTCAGCACCTGCTCCACCACCGTGACGGGCTGGTTCAGGTAATTGGGCGCGGCGATGGCGGCGGCGATTTCCTTGCGGTGCGCCGGCGCGCGGGCGTAGGCCGTGGCTTCGATGATGGCCTTCAGCAGCGCCTGGTACGTGTTGGGCATCGTCGTCACGAATTCCTTGCTGGCCGAGAACGCGCAGCAGGGGTGGCCGTCCCAGATCGCTTTGGACAGGGTGTGGATGAAGCCCACGCCATCGTAGACCGCGCGCTGGTTCACCGGGTCGGGCGCCAGGAAGCCGTCGATGTTGTCGGCGCGCAGGTTGGCCACCATTTCGGGCGGCGGCACGGAACGGATCTGTACGTCGGTGTCGGGGTCCAGACCGTGCTCGGCCAGGTAGTAGCGCAACAGGTAGTTGTGCATGGAATAGTCGAACGGTACGGCAAACTTGAAGCCTTTCCAGTCCTTGGGATCGCGACGGTCCTTGTGCTTCATGGACAAGGTGATGGCCTGGCCGTTGATGTTCTCCACGGCGGGCATCGTCCACGGCACGGCGCGGCTGGCGCCGACGCCCATCGAGATCGCCAGCGGCATCGGCGACAGCATGTGTGCCGCGTCGTATTCGCCCGACATGGCCTTGTCGCGGATCAGCGCCCAGCCGGCCGTCTTCACCACTTCCACGTCCAGGCCCTGTTTGGCGTAGAAGCCCATGGGATGCGCCATGATGATGGGCGTGGCGCAGGTGATGGGAATGAAGCCGACTTTCAGTTTCTGCTTTTCCAGCGGGCCGGTCGATTGCGCGAAGGCGTCACGGGCGGCGGCCAGGGGGAAGATCGACGCGATGGCTGCCATGGCGGTACCGCTGCCCACCGCGCGCAGGAAGCGCCGGCGCAGCGCGTCTTGGGGAAATAGGGCGCGCATCACCGCTTGTTCGACGGCATTGTCCGCCGCGGATTGGCTGGCGCGCTCGTGTTCGGCTTTCGAGGCGTGGCGGCCGCAACCGCAGGCAAGACGGGTATCGGCGTCGAACGGATTGCTGAATAGGGACATGGGATGGCTCCGGCCAGACTGGGTTGCAGCCATCATGGGGCCGGCCGCGCCAAGCCGGTATCCCGGGTTCGACGATATGCGTGTAGTGCCTTTACTACGCGGTGCGCGCCGTGCGCTGCGCTGGTGCGCAGGCGGCTACGGTGCACCCAGCTGGTGCGTGTTGGCGTAGGCCACCAGTTCCACCAGCGTGCGCACGCCCAGTTTTTCGAATATGCGGCTGCGGTATGTCGAGATCGTGTTGACCGACAGCGCCAGCTGTTCGCCGATGGCCGAGACCGAGCGGCCGGCTACCAGTAGCTGCAATACCTGGAATTCGCGGTTCGACAGCAGTTCGTGCGGCAGGCGCGAGCTGTCCTGGCGCACGGTCTGCGCCAGCAGTTCGGCCACGGCGGGCGTCACGTACATTTTTCCGGCGGCGGCGTTCACCAGCGCGGACAGCAATTCGTCGGGGTCGCAGCCTTTGTTCAGATAGGCATGGGCGCCGGTTCGCAGCGCGCGCACGGCAAACTGCGTTTCGGGGTAGACGGACAGCATGACGACACCCAGCAAGGGGTAGTCGGCGCGCACGGTCTTCAGTACGTCCAGGCCGTCGCGTTCGCCCAGCGCCACGTCCAGCACCATGGCGTCGTAGCGGGCCTGGCGCAGGGCGCGCAAGGCGGACGGCGCGTCGGCGGCTTCATGGACAAGGGCGACGCGCGGGTCTTCTTCCAGGATGCGGGCCAGGCCGCGGCGGATGATGAGGTGGTCATCGACGATAAGCAGGTTCAGAGCCATGTCGCGGGTCAGGTGGGAGGAAGGCGCAGGCGGGCGCGCATGCCGGCGCCGGGGGCGCTGTCCAGCGCAAGGTCGCCGCCGATGCCGCGGGCACGTTCGCGCATGCCAAGGATGCCGAAGGTGCGGGGGGCCTCGGGCAGCAGCATGCCGATGCCGTCGTCTTCCACGGTCAGTAGCAGGCCGTCGTCGCTCCAGGCCGCGCTGACGCTGACGCTGCGGGCGCGGGCATGGCGCTGCACGTTGGTCAGCAGTTCCTGGACGATACGGTAGACGGCGATTTCGGCGTTGCGATCCAGCCGGCGGCGTTCGGTGTCAGGGGGGCACAGGTAGCGGCATTGCAGGCCGGTGCGGGCCTGCAGGTCTTGCAGCAGCGTTTCCAGCGCGGCCCACAGGCCCAGGTGGTCCAGCACGACGGGCCGCAGGTCGGTCAGGATGCGGCGCGTGGCGCCCATGGCCGTCTGGGTGACTTCCAGCATGCGGTCGACGTGGGTTTGCAAGGCAGGGGTGGCGCCCAGCTGGCGGCGCAGCCAATTCAAGTCCAGCTGCAGGGCGGTGAACGAAGCGCCAAGTTCGTCGTGGATGTTGCGGGCGATGTGGGCGCGTTCTTCTTCGCGCAGGCTGGACAGGTGCGAGGACAGGCGGCGCAGCGAGTCGTGGGCGTCGCTGAGTTCGGCGGTGCGTTCGCCGACGCGGCGTTCCAGTTCGCGTTCGGTGCGTTTGCGGTCGGTGATGTCGGAAAAGGTGACAACGGCGCCGACGACTTCGTGGTCGTCGAGGATGGGATAGGAGGCGTATTGGGCGTCGAAACACGAGCCGTCGCGGCGCCAGAGCACTTCATCGTCGACCCGTTCGCCACGGCCTTCGCGGAAGGCGCGGAAGATGCGGCAGTCATGCACGTGCATAAGGGCGCGGTTGGCGTGGGAGTGATGGATCAGGTAGTGCATGTTGCGGCCGACGACTTCGTCGGGGGTGTAGCCAAGCATGGTGGCGCCGGGGCCGTTGATGAAGATGCACCGGCCGCGCAGGTCGATGCCGTAGATGCCTTCGCCTGCGGATTCCAGAAGCATTTCCAACTGCCGGCGCCAGGCGGCGTGGTGCGAGAGGTGGTTCAGGTCGGCGAACATGGTTTTGCTTTTTCCCGGGGTGTGTTGCCCGGCCCCTTGCGCGGTATTTTTTGCGCGTGATTTTTTGGGGGAGTTTACGGGAGGCTTGAGGCGGTGCGCGGGGGGGGGAGGGAAATCCCTTTACTTGATGCGTGGTTGTTCTTGTGGCGCCCGGGGCGGCGGCGGCCTGGGCTCCGCCAGCGGGAACCTGGCGTCCGTGGGGAAAGAGCGGTGTGCTTGGCGTTTTGCTGCGCGGGAGGGGTGGTCTGGAAGGTCTTGCTGGGCCGCCCATCGCCTGCCGCGCGGGCGGCGGGCGGTGGGCATTCGGTGGGCGTAATTCTTCGGTTCGTTGTCTTAGGGGACGAGTGACAGGCCGATGCGGAATTGCGATTCGTTGCGCTGGTTGTAGCCCAGCAGCGTTTCGCCGTAGCCGTTGAAGTATTGCAGGTGCAGATAACCGTTCATGTTCAGCCACGTGCGCTGCAACGGCCAGGCGAAGTCCAGCTGGGTCGTGCGGCGCTTCTGGTCGCCCTGGCGGTACATCGCCGAGACGACGGCGCCATTGTCTTGGGCCCAGCGCAGTTGCCAGTCGACGTGTCCTGCGTAGTCGGCGTAGTCGCGGTTTTCGTCCGCGACGCCAAAGTAGGCTTTGACCTTGGGGGCAAAGGTCAGCGTGCTGCCACCGTCGAAACGGTAGTGGAAGCGCGGCTCGATGTAGCCGTCGTTGACCGAGCGGGAATCTTCGCCGTCCTTACCGTTGGAGCTGTGTTCAACGCCGGTGTTCATGCCGAAGCGCCAGTTCTGGTTGGCGGACTGCCACATGTTGTCCGATAGCCAGAAGGCGCTGGGGTTGAAGGTGGTGTCGATGAAGGGCATGGAGTCGCCCTGCAAGTCCCACAGCGAGGTCTGGGTGTAGGCCAGGTAGAAGTTCTCGCCCCAGGTCGCGGGACGGTCGCCGTGGGGGCTGAAGAGGCGATACTTGGCGCTGATCTGGAAGCGCGCGGTGGTTTGGCCGCGGGTGCCGATGTCGAAGTAGACCGGCTTGTATTCCGAGATCGAGCTGCGGAAACGGTCGAACGCCGTTTGCGGCTGCACGCTGGGCACGACGGCGGCGTCGGGAGCGGGGCCGCCTTCGGGCGATGCGCCCACGGCGGTGACGGCGGCGACCGGCACGGGCTGGCCGCTGCGGGCGTCCACCACCGGGCCTTGGGCGGGCGTGCTGGCAACGGTGCCGCTTTCACGGCCGGTGGTGTCCAGCGCCATCATCGACGGCTGTCCCTCGATGGAGACGGCTTGCAGCCCGCGTGCCGTGCTGGGCACGACGGCGGTCCACGCCATGCGCGCGAAGTTATTGACGGGCACGCTGTAGCTGGCGCGGTCGCCGGCAAGCTTGGCCAGGCTGCGCACGATCTGGCCGTCCTGGCCGCGCCACTGCAGCACCAGCTCGGGCGGTGCTTGCCAGTTGGCGCGCGCGCTGTCTTCGTTGAAGAACACGGCCTCGATGGTGACGGTTTCGCCGGGGGCGGCGGACGGCCGGTCCAGGCGGTACGACACACCGGCGGCGGCGGAACCTGCCGCGCCCAGGGCGAGAGCGCCGGCAAGGGTGCGCAGGGCAAGGGAGAAGCGTGTGTGACGGCGTCGGGACATGGCGTGCGATGGTTTTTTTTGTGACGAGGCAATGTAGCATCGCACGCCGAAACTGTTTGTAAGGCAGGCTTATCGGATGTAGGGCGTGTAATAAACAGGTGTTACTCAGGATGTCTGCGGGCAGACGCACACGTCCCACGAGACAAGGCCCCGCGCATTGTCGATAATGCGCGGGGCCTTGTGTTTCAAGCCTTTTGCGGGCTTATTCGCCGAACTTGATGCCCTGAGCCAGCGGCAGGTTGCGCGAATAGTTGATGGTGTTGGTCGCGCGGCGCATGTAGTTGCGCCAGGCGTCCGAACCCGATTCGCGGCCGCCGCCGGTTTCCTTTTCGCCGCCGAAGGCGCCGCCGATTTCGGCGCCGGACGTGCCGATGTTGACGTTGGCGATGCCGCAGTCCGAACCCGCGGCGGACAGGAAGGTTTCGGCTTCGCGCAGGTCATTGGTGAAGATCGCGGACGACAGGCCTTGCGGCACGCCGTTCTGCAGCGCCAGCGCGTCGCCGAATTCCTGGTAGCGCATCACGTACAGGATGGGGGCGAAGGTCTCGTGGCAAACCACGTCGGTCTGGCCGGGCATTTCGGCGATCGCCGGGCGCACGTACCAGGCGTTCGGGTATTCGTCGGCCAGCACGCGTTCGCCGCCGGTGACCTTGCCGCCTTGCTCGCGCGCGGCCTTCAGGGCGTCTTGCATGGCGTCGAACGACACACGGTCGATCAGCGGCCCGACCAGGTTGCCGCTGTCCAGCGGGTTGCCGATCGGCGCGCTGGCGTAAGCCTTGTGCAGGCGCTGCACCAGCGCGTCGGCCACGCTTTCGTGAACGATCAGCCGGCGCGTGGTGGTGCAGCGCTGGCCGGCAGTGCCGATGGCGCCGAATACGATGCCGCGCGCGGCCATGTCCAGGTCGGCCGTGGGGCCGACGATGATGGCGTTGTTGCCGCCCAATTCCAGCAGCACGCGGCCGAAGCGTTGCGCCACGCGCGGGCCCACCTGGCGGCCCATGCGGGTCGAACCCGTGGCCGACACCAGCGCCACGGTGTGCGAATCGACCAGCGCTTCACCGACTTCGCGGCCACCGATCAGCACTTCGGACAGGCCGGCGGGCGCGTCACCGAAACGCTGCATGGCTTGCGCGAAAAGGGCTTGGCAGGCCAGGGCGGTCAACGGTGTTTTTTCGGACGGTTTCCAGACCACGGCGTTGCCGCAGACGATTGCCAGGGCCGCGTTCCACGACCACACGGCCACCGGGAAGTTGAAGGCGCTGATGATGCCGATGACGCCCAGCGGGTGCCACGTTTCCATCATGCGGTGGCCGGGGCGCTCGGAGGCGATGGTCAGGCCGTACAACTGGCGCGACAGACCCACGGCGAAATCGCAGATGTCGATCATTTCCTGCACTTCGCCTTCGCCTTCGGCCACGATCTTGCCCGCTTCCAGGCTGACCAGACGGCCCAGCGCCGTCTTGTTTTCGCGCAGCGTTTCGCCCAGCAGACGGATGAGTTCCCCCCGGCGCGGCGCCGGCACGTCGCGCCAGGCCAGGCTGGCCTGGCGGGCGCGGGTGATGGCCGAATGGGCCTGTGCCACCGTATGTTCATGCACCTGGGCCAGTTCGGCGCCGTCGATCGGGCTGCGGGCGGTCAGCGTGCCGCCGGTAAGCGCAGCCGGATTCAGGCCGAGCGCGCGCAGGATGTCTTGGGGGGTGTCCATGCCGGTTCCTTGGATTGCCAGCGAAGCCCATGTCTTCGCTTAAGGGTTATGCCTAAGTGGCGATTCTGGAAAAAAATTTACTATACGAAACTCCAGCGTGAATTGCGAAACTTTTTTTCTTAACCGGCTTAAGCGCCGCTTCCCCCGGGGAGACCGCTCCGAGGCCCGTTTGGAAACCTCTTTCGGGGTGCATCAGTGGCAGACGCTTTACTTGATGTCCAAGCCGTCACCAAGACCTTCCAGCGGGAAGGCCAGCCGCCGCATCTGGCATTGGACGGTGTCGATTGCCAATTGAACCGGGGCGAGGTCATGGTGGTGGTCGGGCCGTCTGGCTCGGGAAAGAGCACCTTGCTGCGCACCCTGAATGGTCTGGAAAGCATCGACAGCGGCACGATCCGCGTGGACGGCGTGTCATTGACGGCCCCCGACACCGACGTCAACCGCTGGCGCACTGAAGTCGGCATGGTGTTCCAGCACTTCAACCTGTTCCAACACCGTACTGCGCTGGACAACGTCGCGCTACCCCAACGGGTCGTCCGCGGCCGCAGCCGCGCCGACGCCGAACGCTATGCCCGCGACCTGCTGGGCCGCGTGGGGATGGGCGATTTCGGCGAACGCTACCCCAGCCAGCTGTCCGGCGGCCAGCAGCAGCGCGTGGCCATCGCCCGCGCGCTGGCCATGGACCCCAAGTTGATGCTGTTCGACGAAGCCACGTCCGCGCTGGACCCGGAAACCGTCGGCGGCATCCTGGAATTGATGCGCGGTCTGGCTCGCGACGGCATGACCATGGCAGTCGTCACTCACGAAATGGGGTTTGCGCGCGACGTCGGTGACCGGGCCTTGTTCATGGATGCGGGCCGCATTGTGGAAATGGGCACGCCCGACGAGGTGTTCTGCCACCCGAAGGAGGCGCGTACCCGCGCCTTCCTGGAAAAGATTTTGTAGTCCAAGCGAGGCCGCTCCGGCTGATCCGGGCGCTGCCGGCCTTGCGGCAACACAACGTGCTTTGCCCGGAATGACAAGGTTTCATCCACCTCTAGGGGACATTCAAATGCTGAAAATCAAACAATGGCTGGGCGTGGCCGGTGTCGCGCTGGCGGCCGCCACCGTGGCGTTGCCCGCGCAGGCCGACGAACTGGGCGACATCATCAAGCGCGGCGAATTGCGCGTGGCGGTCCAGACATCCGGGCCCCTGATGAGCTTCATGGACAAGACGGGCAAGCGCACGGGCCTGGCGGTGGAAGTCGCCAAGCGCATGGCCGACGACCTGGGCGTGAAATTGGTGCTGCAAGACTATGAATGGAAGGGCCTGTTGCCGGCGTTGCTGTCGGGCAAAGCCGACATGGTCGCCGCCGACATGACGCCCACGCCGCAGCGCGCGGCCCAGGTGCTGTTCTCGGCCCCGATGTTCTACGCCGAAACCGTGGCCGTGGTGCCCAAGGATTCCCCGTACAAGTCGTACGAGGAACTGGACAAGGCCGGTGTCAACGTCGGCGTGCTGGGTGCCAGCACCTATGCCGAAGTGGGCAAGAAGATGCTGCCCAAGGCCACCATGAAAGAGTTCTCGGGGGGCAGCGCGCCGGTTGGCCAGGCCTTGTCCAGCGGACGCCTGGACGCCGGCATCATGTCCATGTCCACCGCCAACCAGTTTCTGGTCGACTTCGGCAACCTGCGCGTGCTGGACGGCGTGATGGTGCGCGAGCCCCTGGCCTTCGCCGTCGGTCCCAACGCCTTCCGCCTGAAGTTCTGGCTGGACAACTGGCAAACCCTGAAGACCGCCGACAACACGCTGCCCGAGCAGGTGAAGTACTGGTACTCCACCGACTGGAAGAAAGACCATTAATCGCTAGAACCGCTACGGGGAGACCGGACCGCCCATGGACTGGCTGATCGATTACTACAACTGGCGCATCGTCAGCCAGTACGCGGACCAATTCGCGACAGGCCTGACCAACACCCTGATCGCCGCGGGCGCAAGCCTTGTGCTGTCGGTGTTGGCGGGCGTGCCCCTGGCGCTTTTGCACATGTCGTCCAGAGCCGCCGTTTGGCGCCCCGTGGCCGCGTACGTGCAGTTCATCCGCTCCACGCCCCTGCTGGTGCAGATCTACCTGGTCTATTACGCCGTGCCCATGCTGGTGCCGGGCGCCAAGGGCTGGAGCGAGATGGTGCTGGGCATCCTGGCGATGACCTTGCACCACGCCGCCTACATGAGCGAGATCATCCGCGTGGGCATCGAGTCCGTGCCGCGTGGCCAGGTGGAAGGCGCCAAGGCGTGCGGCATGAATTATCAGCAGCGGCTGCGCTACGTGGTGCTGCCGCAGGCGTTCGTCAACACGCTGCCGCCCCTGTTGGGCCAGACCGCCGTGTTGATCAAGGACACCTCGCTGCTGTCGTTGATCACGGTGTTTGAACTGGTCGCGGCCGGCGTGCAGATGAATAGCGACCGCATCGTGCCCAATGAAAGCTTCCTGACCATCGCCGCTGGCTATCTGCTGATCTACGGCGTCATGCTGTTGTTGTCCCGGGGCGTCAGCCTCTGGCTGGCGGGTCCGGCCTGGAACGCGAGGTAAGCATGCTGGATTCCTATCTTTCCACCGCTGGCGTCGTGCTGCCCTTCCTGCTGAAGGGCTTTTGGGAAACGCTGAAGATCTCCTTCGTGGCCATCATCGCGGGCTCGTTGCTGGGGTTTGTGATCGGCGTGATCCGCAGCTACCGCATCCGCGGCATCCACCAACTGTTGGGCCTGTATATCCATGTCCTGCGCGGCACGCCGTTCCTGGTGCAGCTCTACATCTTCTACTTCGTGTTGCCCAGCTCGGGAATCGAACTGCTGCATTGGGACTCGGCCACCGCGGCGTTTGTGTCGCTGTCCGTCTATACGTCCTGCTATGTCGCCGAAATCGTCATGGGCGCCATCCAGTCGGTGCCGCGCGGCCAGACCGAAGGCGCGATGACCCTGGGCCTGCGTCCCCTCCAGATCCTGCGGCTGGTCATCCTGCCGCAAGCCATGCGGCTGATCGTGCAGCCAATGAGCGGCGTCTACGTCATGCTGATTAAAAGCACCGCCATCCTGTCGGTGGTCGGCATTACCGAACTGACCCGGCAAGGCGAGGTGTTCATCATCACCTTTCCCGCCAAGTCGCTGTTTATCTACGGCATGATCGCCGCCATCTATTTCATCTACTGCTACCCGTTGCTGCGCCTGGCCAACTGGCTGGAAAAGCGCCTGACGGGCGGATTGCAGGGCGCAAGCCTGCACTGACACGGACTCCCACCGGCATGGCCTCCGAGTACATCGATACCTATTACAAGCGCACGCTCTCCGACAGCGCGACCTACTACCCGCCGCTGGCGGGCGCATGCAGCACCGACGTCTGCGTGGTCGGCGGCGGCCTGGCCGGCCTGTCCACCGCACTGGAACTTGCCCGCCGCGGCCGTAGCGTCACCTTGCTGGAAGGCCGGCGCATCGCCTGGGGCGCGTCGGGACGCAACGGCGGATCGGTGTCGCCCGCCTTCTCGGCCGGCGCCGACGCCATCAAACGGCACGTCGACGAAGACCACTACCGGCAGCTCTACCGCTTGTCGATGGAAGGCGTGGAAATCATCCGCGACAATATCCGCAACCTGGCCATCGCCGATGCACAAAAGGTTGATGGACGCTTGCGCGTGGTGCGCTACGAAGCGACCGATGCATTGAACCAGTGGTGCGACGCCCAGCGCCGCGACTTCGGTCGCGACGTGCGCTTCCTGACACGCAGCCAGGTGCGCGAACGCCTGGTATCGGACGTCTATCACCAGGGCGTCGAAGACCCCGCTTCGTTTCATTTCCACCCGTTGAACTATGCCCGGGCGCTGGCCCGCGAATGCGCCCGGCTGGGCGTGCGCGTCCACGAAGATTCCGCCGTGACCGGCGCCACGCTGAACGGCGCGGTCAAGCACTTGCAGACCGCCCAGGGGCAGGTCGACGCCCGTGCCGTGGTGCTGGCCACCGGCGGCTACACGGGCGACGTCGTGCCGGCGCTGCGCCGGGCCATGCTGCCCATCGCCACCTACATCATGCTGACCGAACCCTTGGGCGACCGGGTGCACGACGCCATCCGCAGCACGGCAGCCATCGGCGACGACCGGCGCGCCGGCAACTATTACCGGGTACTGGATGGCGGCCGCATCGGCTGGGGCAGTAGAATCACCACCCGTGTCGACGACCCGCCGGATCTGGCCGAGTCCCTGCGCCTAGAATTGCTGTCCGTCTACCCTCAATTGCAGGGGGTGCGCGTCGAGACCGCATGGTCGGGGCGCATGGCCTACGCCCGCCATCTGATGCCGCAGATCGGCCTGCTGGCGCAGGACGTGTGGTATTGCACGGCGTTCGGCGGCCATGGCATGAATACCACCTCGATCGGCGGGCGCGTCGTCGCCGAAGGGATCACGGGCGACACCCAGCGCTACAAGCTGTTCCAACCTTTCGGGCTGGCATGGAACGGCGGCGGGCTGGGCACGGCGGCGGTTCAACTGACCTATTGGTCTTACCAGGCGCGCGACTGGTGGCGGGAGCGCACAACGCGGGCATGACAAGGTACACAGGATGCAAGGCAACAAACAGAGCGCACTGGCACAACGGCTGCGAGCCCTGCGCCAGGCGCGCGATTGGACACTGAAGCAGGCGGCGGCCGCCACCGGCGTCGCCGCGTCCACGCTGTCCAAGATCGAAAACAGCCTGCTGTCGCCCACCTATGACAACCTGATCAAGATCGCCGCGGGTCTGGACCTGGACGTGGCCGAACTCTTCACCGCGTCCGACGCCCACATGGGCACCGGCCGCCGCAGCCTCAGCCGCCAGGGCGAAGGGCGCCAGTACGAAACACCGTATTACGACCACCGGCTGCTGTGCACCGCCCTGTCGCACAAGCGCATGATGCCGTTCCACACCCGCGTCAAGGCGCGCGCTTTCGACGATTTCCAGGACTGGAGCCGCCATGGCGGCGAAGAATTCGTCTACGTGCTGGAAGGCGAGGTGCAGCTGTACACCGAGTTCTATGAACCGGCCCGGCTGAAGGCCGGCGAAAGCTTCTATATCGACAGCCGCATGGGGCACCGGGTGATCAGCCTGAGCGAAAACGACGCCATCGTGCTCTGGGTGTCCACCCACGCGGATATCGAAGAAGAATAGGGCGGCACCGCGCCCGCCCACCTTTTTCCGCAACAAGGTAAAATGCGGCGCCCGGACATCTTCCGGGACGTCACCAAACTGCGCGGCAGTAGCTCAGCTGGATAGAGCACGGGCCTTCTAAGCCCGGGGTCGGGGGTTCGAGCCCCTCCTGCCGCGCCAGAATCCCTAGCAAATACAATGCTTTAGGCGACTCTGAAGTCTCTAGCAGGTTAATCATTAGAATAAAAATGCCTGCGTTAGAATTTTATTCAGTTGCGGTAGCCCGTTTCAGCACTCGCCGGTCATAGTGCTTGTAGGTCGTAGCCGCGTTGGAGTGAGCCGCGAAATCGTATGCGTCCCGATCCTTGCTGACGATCTTCATCGTGATGGCGGCTGGGCGGATGTCCTGTAGGTTGACGTTGTCGAAGCTCGCGGAGGACCATGAGGTTGATGAACGTACCGTAAGCGCGCACCATGCCAAGCTCAAGAGGTGGTTGTTTGGGGGCGCAGGTGAGGCCGGTTTGCACCAGCAAGCCAGCCAACGCTGACCCATCGACTGCGGAGTTGCGGATGGCTTGACGTGACAGGGGGCGAGTAAATTCTCTTGACGATGTGGTTTTTTACCCCAAAATACGCACCTAGCGGATACGGTGTATCAGTCCGTTCAAAAAAAGCCGCCATGCGCCAGCTGGCGGTTTTTTTTATTCGGCGGTGATAGAAAATCGGCAGGCGCCTGCGGCGGAGCCCATTAGGACGATGCGGGTTTTGGGCGATTCGAGTGTCGTGATGTCTTCGCCGACGTTCAGATAGCGCGTTTCCCTTCCTAATTGAATCTTGCACATGTTCTGCATCGGATGCAGAACGGTAAGCGCAACTCGCCTATCAATAACAAAGCGCGGTTCACCAGTCCGAAGCTCAAAAGAGTTACCCACATATGCGGCGAGCTGTGTTCGCAGCCGGTCATTCTCGGCTTTGAGCGATGCTGCTTCGTTGACTAACTCTGCGATTTTCGTCTGAGCAGTCCCAATTACAGTCTTCAGCCTTTCGTACTCGCCGCGGTCGAAAACCTGTTGACTCAGCGTTCCAGAGAGCGTCCGCATTTCAGCTAGAACCTCAGGCAGTCGCACGTCGGATGCGAGCTTGCGCGTGTTTATTTCATCCGAAATTTGGTCTTTGGCGGAGTTCCAGCCAGAGCTCCAGCCAGAGCTGTAGGCCTGCACGGCACCCCACACAATTGCCGCAAGCGTCCCGATTATGACGATGATGCTCGTAATTGCGTTCCATTGGTACTTAGAAGCCGCTTTTCCGCTTTGAATGCTGGTATCTATCATGGATTTTTTTCTTAGTTAGAAGACGGCGAAAACTGGAGAATCGCGAGTTCCCCAACTCACAGCCGAAGTACGGAGTGACCCGTGATCGACCCAAGGCCGCCCCACCTGTACAGGCGGAGGGCGAGGAGCATATAGGGGCTACGATTCAGTTTTCCCCCTCGTGGGTCCCGTACGAAAACAGTCCTGCAGTGGCGATGATGCTAAAGGGGAGGTGCAACTTGGAGAGCCCCTCACTATGAGCAGGTCCTGTTAAATACATAGAAAATTCCTGTACAGCAGGCTCAGCGTTGTTTGCCACGTAGGAGATGTCCTCGGGGTACGCCATCTTTGAAACGTAAAAGTACTGATATAAGACGGAACCTAACGAACCCCGCGCACTCGGGTGCGTAATTGATAGCTGAGAGTCTTGTAGCGGTTGGTCCTGCCAGGATGTTCTGCTAATTGTGGTGAGGAACTTACTTAGATCCCAACCACGGTTTGCGCGATATAGATCTGAAAAAGCCGACGGATGCGATCGGTGTAGGAGACACAAGAACATTAGCCACATCGCAGGAATAATGGTCCCACGTGGGTAGGATTCGCAGCTGATGGTGAAGGTGGTGAAAGCTTGTTGCTGTTGACGTAACGTCACTCCCATGGCTTCGCTAAGCCCGGCCCATGTACTTGATCCGCGAGTTTCCTCACTGTAATGCGGAAAGTAGAAGCGCCCGTAATGTCTTCTCGCCTCATTGGATTTATCTATTTGCCGAAACAATAGTCTCGCAAACTGATCATTCGTGGGTACAGGTAGCCGTAACTCTTGCTCGAAGAATCTACCGAGATAGTCTCTCCCATCGAAGTTTGGTCCATATATCGCCTGCACGGACGCCGCGAGCTGAGACAAATTCGTGGAGAACACGAAGCAAACGTTAGGAACGCTGAAGAGATGCTTCACTCCCTCTAGCAGTCGGACAGCGAAATCGGGACGGCATCGGTCTAGCTCGTCGATGACGACAAAAACTGGCCCTGCCGAAGCACTTACTAGCGATTTTGCTAACCGTTCTAGGCTACTCCGGAACTCAGCGACGGACGCTTTCCGCACCTCGTGCTGAATCAGCGTTTGATCAAGGTATTTGTCTATGGCTTGGTCGAACATCCGATCGCCGCCATTTGCCGTCGACTCTTCACCAAAAGAAGGCTCGTCCTCTTGGCTGGCTACGGCCGCTTTGATCTCGCCGATAGACAATCCGACTACTCTTTTAACTGCGGCGCCGAAGATGGCTTTGGCGAGCGGTTTGGCAGCGCGCTTCATGTGGTCGATCGTGTTGTCGAGAGCGCTTTCTATTGCCTCCATCGTGGCGTCCGAATCGATTAGCAGCGCCATTCTTTCTCGAATTTGCCGGCTGATCTCTGCCATGAACGCCAATGATGGGTCTACCGCGTGATCGTGTTGCCAGGCGTCAAACTCGATAACACAACAGCGACTATTGTGTAATTGCTTAGTCCACCGGTTTACAAAAAACGTCTTGCCCGATCCCCAGTTTCCATCGACTGCGATGGACATCGGGGCACCGCCCGTTGCTTCGAAACGCGCCATCAAATGACGCTCCAACACCTGGGCGAGATTTCCTCGCTCCAATACATCATCGTGCCAAGGATTTATCTGGTCGCGCTGATCTGTCATTTAGCGAGGGCTCCTTGTGTTGAATTAGAAACTTACGGGGGCATTGGTTATTAAATGTAACACTTAAGCGTAACGAGAGGGTGAACGGCCAACACGCTGGAACACGACGATGTTCTGGCCGCTGCCTTTGCCCGCCTGCTGTTGTGGACTGACGTTCAGCGTCTGCCTTCGCTAGGTGACACAGAAGGCGCATGGGCGCTTTATCTGCGCACGTGGCGGCCGGGGAAGCCGCACCCTGCGACGTAGGCGGCGCTGTATGCCCGGGCGCTCTCGGCAGTAGGGGCTGGCAATGTCCGCATGGGTTGAGCGGTTGAAAGGCGTCGTGCTGCTGATTGGCCTTGCGGCCGCGACATTGGTTAGCGCGTTCTATCGGGGGCGCGCGACGGGGCGGCAGGAAGAGCGCCAAGAAAGGTCTGACCAAATCAACGAACAGGGGGCCAAGGCCCGGCAGGAGGTGCGTGATGTGCAGCAAGAAACGGCCGGTATGGATGATGGCGCTATTGCTGATGGGCTTAAGCGTGACTGGGTGCGCGGCTCCGGCAATAGTCGGCGTGGAATATTGCGAGCATGCGCGGCCGATATATTTTGATTCAGCAGAACAGGTGGACTTGACGCCTGCATCGATCCGGCGCCAAGTCCCGCAAGCGAACAAAACTCAAGAAAAACTCTGTGGCCCATGATGCGAAAGGCCGCCCGTGGAAAGGCGGCCTATGTTGATTAATTGCGCCGCAACTGAAGCGGCGCGCCAATTGCAGTCAGCGCCCGCTCAACGACAGGGGCTTGCAAGCTGCCTGCGCTGGCTTTTGAGGTCAAATACCGAGTCAATTTTCCCCCGCGAATGTAGTCTTCCCGCACCCAGCGCTTAAATTCCGCGTAGGCCGCGTCTGGGTAAGCCCATGGAAGTTGAGGATTGGATGCCGCTTGCGGGAAATACGCGGGGTAGTTGTGCGCATATGTCACGCGTGGGCCGAATTTGCTATCGCCCTTGATCACGGTCCAGTGGTCCGACCATAGGCGCCCCACGCTGATGTCCGGTCCGAAAGATGCTCCTGTATGAAGACCTTTCTGACCCAGTGCGACCATGATGTCGGCTATGGCATGGAAAACGCTGAAATGCCCCGCCGGTACGCAGTTAGCTAACAGCGAGACCCGGTCGTGGAATTCGCGCCATTCATCAGCATGTTGCGTCGCAGGTTCGTATCCGACATGCCGGTAGATAAACTCCCGGAGCGCCTGGCCGGCTAGCCGACGAAAGTTCTGCTTCGCAAGTTCCTTGACGTTGACGCCTGCATCGAATGCGTAGTATTCCAGTACCGCCAAGCATAGAACGTCGGGGTAAGCATGGAACTCGGCGTGGCCAGGCCGGCGAATTTCTACATATGGCTGTTCTAAATACATATCGCGCGTAGCCAGGATCTCGCGCAGCTTAATCGCACGAGGCGGGGGGACATCTTGCACCCACTCGTATGCGATGCCCTGAATTTGGCGATGGCTGACACCGCACAGGTTGGCTAGGCCGCGTCCGGTCAAAAACGCAGTGCCATCCGAAAGGACCCCCATTCCGACTCCGTCGATTTCCGCTTCCTTTTGGATGCCAAAGCCCAGTTTTCCCTGCCTGGGGTCGGCGCCCTTGGAGGGCATTTTTGCGACTAAGGTACTGTTTTTTAATGAATTTTTCATGGCGCCTACTTGATCAAAAAAATGTAAAACCGTTTGCGGTCCTACGATCAGTGGGGCACAATCAAATTTCTCGGTTTGGCTGGCCCACCTGTTCGCAGGGGTTAGTTAATACCTAAAGGCCCTGCTTGGCGCGCGAACGCCAAGTGGGGCTTTTCCTTTTCCAGTCTATGGGAGAGAGGATTAATTCACACCACTATATGTAGTGTCGGGCCGGTAGGTATGTACTAATTCTAGTGAGCGGGTACGGCCACAACAAGAAGAAGATATGACGTGTCTCACAAAAGATTGTTACCAAATGCACTCGCCGCGCGCGACAAGGGTGTAGGCGCGACACACGGCTGAGACCGGCTGTTTATGCGGTTTTGCGGACGGGTATAGCTGGAAATGGACGGCACGCCTTGATCACTGGCCACCGAGCCAATTTATTCGGGTACCTTAGCGCAGCGCAATCTTTGATCCTGCTGACACGGGAAGGGCTACTCCCGTCGTTAAATGATCCATTGCATCCACCAGTCTTGGTAGTACCTCTTACCGTCGGTCTCCTCAAAGCCGCAGACCATCATGCCTCGGTCGGACGCGAACGTCAGCAGCTCCGGCTGGAGTAGGTCGGGAATGGGACTTTTCTTTGTGGCGCCGAACGTGGCGAGGCTATCCATGGTCATTACGCGCACGTACCGCTTCAAGTCACCGCGTATACCTGGGCCACATGTCGTACTTGCCAATGGCGGACGGCTTTGTGGGAGCGCCGAACTTTTTGAGTAGCAATTCGGCGTCTTTCAGCGTCTGATAGTGGCTGCACATGGAACCCTCCGATGGGCCGGCCTAGAGTAGCGGCGGATTTAACCGACGCGGCTAGTTTCAGATTCGGCTTCGATCAGTTCTCTGTAGCTACGGTCAAAAGCGGCATGCTTCCATAGGAGTGCCGAGTGACCATTAAAAAGAGACTTTGCTTGAACCTCCGCTAAGGGGTCTATACGATTCTCTGGCCAGTCTGAGAATGCAAGAATAACTAGTGCGGATTTCGACTGGATCGTACTTCTCATATCAGGGTCCGGCGTTACCGGTGCCTGGTAGTACGAATAATTATCTTGCAGCTTCTCCACAGCTACGTAAAAGCGATATCGCCAAAACTCCTCGATTTCATCGCAAATGAGTAGGTGCGACCCTGTCAGGCTTTGCTTCAGTTTCTTGTAGCGGAGGATGTGCCTCGCTGATGTGAGCCAGTTGAGGCGGTTTCGCTCTGGCGGAATTGAACTACCTCCACCGGTAAGAACATCGTAAGCGGCTTCTAACGACTTCTCACATTGGGCGAGGATCGCGTCACTCTGCTTATCGTGCTGAGTTTTCTTGAATGTATGTAGTGTCAAGAAGATGCCGACGACAGCGGCGATTGCGGCGATGGCAGAGCCAAATGCGGCTAGGGTATTCCATCCATCGCTATCGAACATCGAGGGTACCTCTCCAAAAAAAATAATTGATATGAGCATTCTGGAAGTCCGCCTAGCTTTGGGAGCATGGGCTTGAAGTAGGGCATTGCGTTAGAACAGATGGCTGGAGAGCCGCATGAACTCGTAGCGTAGATCACACAATAGTTCTAACGCTAAAAGTGAAGAAGCCCGCGATATCAATGCGTTAGGAGCATTTCATACGGGCCTTCTAAGCCCGGGGTCGGGGGTTCGAGCCCCTCCTGCCGCGCCAGAATCGTCAAAAAATACAATAACTTACGGGCCATGCGCCACAGCCTGGCGACCAAGCCCGCGCGCGCATTCTGGAAGGTCGTGACATCCTGACGTGCTGAACGATTACGTCAGCACCGGCTTCACAAGGCTACCCGCCACGTGGCGGATCAGGCTTTTGCGAACGCCCACAGGCCCGACGTCAACATCATCAATCCCGACGCTGTCAGCAAGCCAAGGACGATCTGCCGGAACCGCAGGTCCGATATTCCTTTGTACATCCGTGTGCCGAGAAACGTGGGAATCAGCATGGCAGGGGCAACGATCGCGAACAATGGCAGCGTGGCCTTGGTGACGAGGCCGGTCGCGATGTAGGTGCCCATGATGACGATGAGCATCGCCAGGTTGAAGTTCTGGATGATCGCACGCTGCTCTTCTCTCGGGAATCCGCGTAACACGCACCACAACGTGGGGATTACGCCGGTGAAACCGCCGAACCCGCCTAATACGCCTCCCGCCAGGCCGGCCACCGCATCGGCCAGCTTGCCGCCCGCGTCGATCTTCGGAATGCGCTGTGCAAAGAGCATGGCCGGGCACCAAATGAGCAGTATGACGCCAAGGCCGATTTTGAACGTGTTGGCGTCCACCAGCGGCAAGAGCCAGACGCCCACCGGGATGCCGGCGATGCCTCCCAGGACAAACGGCAGCAACTGATTCCATTTGAAGCCACGCCTGACCGAAAACGCGGCGATCAGTTGCCCTAAAAGGCCGCCAAATACCGTCAGTGTGGCTGCGACTTTTGGGTCAACCGCCCACACCCAGAACGACATGGCAACAAGGCCGAAGGCAAAGCCAGAGAGTCCCTGAACAAAGCCTGCTACAACGGCGCCGGCCGCCACCACGAGATAGAGCGTCATTGTTAGACAACCGAGAATGAGAAATACAAGGCGTACATGGCTACCTGCAAGATCCCTTTTCTCGGGTGCTCAAAGACAGGTGCTCCATCGTAATCGATGCTTGGGCGCCATTCCGAGATTCCCGCGGTTCTCGTGACTGCCGGCGCTATACGCCTACCCAGGCGCCCTGAATTTCAGAAGGACGGGCATGAAACAAGCCAGACCCAGTAATGGGCCCGGTAGCAGATACCATGCGACGCCGACGCCTAGGGTCGGAAAACTGTGAGTCACTAACGTGATTGAAAATACGGTAATCAGGAATCCAATACTGTTTTGGATCGCCAGTGCGCCACCGACGAGTTCAGGCGGGCATGCGCGTGCGGAAATCGCAGAAAATTGCGCGGAATCAGAGATGACTGTCAGGCCCCAGAGCAGCAGCATGGGAATACAAAGCAACATGCCAAATGGCCTGGCAAAAGGGTAAGCAAGGCACATCAGTCCGGATGTTCCTAAAGATGCCGCGGCCACTATCGGGCTGCCCACACGTTGACTTAATCTGCCCGCAATTACGCTACCCAATGCGCCTATTCCGATAATGGAAAATGACAGGGCGGGCGCAAGCGCGCTACCTGAGTCCGACGCGAAATCGGACGTGCTGATTAAGTCATTTATGAAAAATGGAACCAAGGTCCAGAACGCATAGAGTTCCCACATGTGCCCGAAATAGGCGAGCGCCGAGGCGCGGAAATCCGTGCCCTTGAACGCCTTGAGCGCCTTTCCCCATCCGGCCTGCGCGGCTTTCGCGCGGGGTAGATACGGCCCATCTCCCAGCGCCTGGACCAGCGCGCCGCCAGCGATTGCCAGCAGGCTGGAAGCCAGAACCACGCCGTGCCAGGAAAGGCTTCCCCCTCCCGCGCGTACCGCGTGGGGCAGGGCCGTGCCCAGCGTAAGCATGCCGACCAATAGCCCCAATGTTGAACCCGCGGCCGTTTGGGTCCAGCCGATGACCATTTTCATGCCAAGAGGGTATATCCCTGCCAGGCAGATCCCGACCGCAAACCGCAGAACCAGTCCTTGGTGGAAGTCCGACGCAAGCAACGCAAAGCATGCGTTGAAAACCGCGCCCAAAAAGCAAGCGCTGGCAAATAACTTGCTGGCCGGGAAACGGTCCGCGACGCCACTGGCGGCCAGGGTCAGTGAGCCCAGGATAAAACCGATCTGCGTGGCGCCCGTCAATTGGCCGAACTGTGCAGTCGTAAGCGCCCATTCGGCAGATAGACTGTCTGCAGCGCTATTCGGGCTGAACCATAACGAGGTGCCGCAAAGCTGGGCCAGGACGATCAGGGCCAGAGGGTGGCGAAGCAACATGTTCATTGAAGCTCCAGTTGGGCTTCCATGGTGCATTCAGCCGACGCTTCGTCCGCGGCCTCGCGGTCATTGGTCGAATGCGGGTAGGCGGATCGTTCAACCGAATTCCGGTCAGGGTCAGAATTAGAATCTACTACCTTCTAGCCGCAAAGATAAACAAAAACTCCGCCGTCGCCAGTGACGAGCAACGCCCTGCCTCAGCTTCGGTTGTTCAGCATGTGCAATTGCAGGGACGGGGTCTGGCGGGTAAACGCGGCATGCTGCGCGAAATGCTGATCGCGTTGATGGCGGAATTCGTCGGCTTCGGCAAGCATCCAACCCTGCAGGGCGGCGATCTGTTCGGACGGCTGGTGCGCCGTCGCGAAGAAGTACGAGGCGGGCGAGGGGGCGAAGATGCCGAATACATCGATCAATCGGCCTGCCTGTACATCTTCGAAAACGATCGCCGCGCGTCCCATCGCGATGCCTTGCCCGGTCATGGCCGAGCCTACCGCCAATTGCGACAGGTTGAAGCGTTGGCCCAGGTGCAAGTCCGGCAGATCCACGCCGGCATGTTCCAGCCACGTGCGCCATTCGATCAGGGCGGGGGCGCCCGACCATGCGGAATCGTCATGCAGCAGGAAATTCGCTCGCAGGTCGTGAGGCGTCAGGATTTCGGGGTGCGCTGCCAGGAATTCCGGACTGGCAACGGGAAAGATCCATTCATCCAGCATTGCCACGCCCTGGTTGGGGGCCGTCTGTGCGGGCGTGAAGCAAATCATGGCGTCGATGTGTTTGCCAGGGGGGTGCTTGTCGTCCAGCGGCTGCACTTCCGCCTGCACGCGTAGAGGGATATCAGGATGGCACCGAAAAAAGTCTCCCATGCGAGGCATCAGCCAGCGCATGGCAAACGAGGGCGCGCAAATCATTTCCATGGGCGCCGAAATGCGTTCCTGGCGGATTTCACCGATGACCGTATCCATGCAGCGAAATGCATCGCTGACCACGCAACGCAATCGTTCGCCTTCCGCGGTAAGCAACACTTCCCGGGGTAATCGCTGCAGCACGGGGACTTCAAGCCAACCTTCAAGTTGCTTGATTTGTTGGCTTACCGCGCCCTGGGTAATGTGAAGTTCTTGCGCTGCACGCGTAAAGCTCCCGCAGCGCGCAACGGCCTCGAAGCAGCGCAACCAAGTCAATAGAGAGGGTGAGAAACGCGTCTTCATCATCTGCTTCGTTAGTAGGCTGGCCATTCCCCGGCGTGGTGCAGGATTGGCATGAGACGGTGCGAAAAAAGCGTCATCGCGGTGCAGCAAATTGCGCGTTGCCCGATCCCGGCGATTGTCTGGCCTGAGATTAGTACTGCTAATGGGCTGGGCCAGTATAAGTCGTTTGTATCGTCTTCTGATCAAGGTGACTATGCAGCCATCAGCGACCACACGCAGGTCGACCTCACGGAGAGACAACGATGGCACGGCATATCACGATCGGCGCGGCGCAGCTTGGCCCGATTGCCAAGGCAGAGGGCAGGGAAGCGGTGGTCAAGAGGCTGATCGCATTGCTTCGGCAAGCCAGTGCGCGCGGCTGCGAACTCGTGGTTTTTCCCGAGCTGGCCCTGACCACGTTCTTTCCGCGCTGGCTGATTCAAAGCGGCCCCCAGCTGGACGCCTGGTACGAGACGGAAATGCCGAATCCGCAGACGCAGCCCTTGTTCGATGAGGCTCGCGCCTTAGGCATCGGCTTCTATATCGGGTATGCGGAGCTGGCCGTCGAAGACGGCAAGACGCACCACTACAACACGTCCATCCTGGTCGGCGCAGACGGGGAGATCATTGGCAAGTACCGCAAGATCCATTTGCCCGGGCATGTGGAGCCGCAGCCCGGCCGCGACTCCCAACATCTGGAGAAGCGTTATTTTGAACCGGGTAATTTGGGTTTTCCCGTATGGGACGCCTTTGGCGGCGTCGTGGGCATGTGCTTGTGCAATGACCGGCGCTGGCCCGAAACCTATCGGGTGATGGCCCTGCAAGGGGCCGAACTTATCGTGCTGGGCTACAACACGCCCAATGACCATACCGGCGACGGCGCGGTGGATGGCTTGTCCAATTTCCATAACCACCTGGCCATGCAGGCGGGGGCGTATCAGAACAGCACCTGGGTCGTGGGCACGGCCAAGTGCGGCCGCGAAGAAGGGTCCCTGATGATCGGGCAGAGCGCCATCATCGCGCCTTCCGGCGAAATCGTGGCGATGGCGACAACACTGGAAGACGAACTCGTGACCGCGCGCTGCGATCTCGACATGAGCAAGGTGTATCGCGAGACATTTTTTGATTTCGCGCGCCATCGCGAACCGCAGCACTACGGCTTGATTGTCGAGCGCAAGGGTGTGGGTCCGGCCTTGAACAAGCAAGCGGCTTGAGGCGGATACGACGATGAACCATTTTGCCTCTGAACATATCGTGGCCACGCGCGCACATGCGCCCCTGGATGCCTGCGTGAAAGGGATGCCGGGCGTGATCGGGTCGGTACCCATCGACGACGTCGCGAAGCAGGGATGGAACGTATTGCGCGAGGATTTGCCGCTGCCGCTGGCAGTGATCAGGCAAGACGCCTTGCATCACAACAGTGACTGGATGCGCCGGTTTCTGGAAGAGCGCGGCTCGATTTTCGCGCCTCACGGCAAGACCACGATGAGCCCCCAGCTGTTTGATCTGCAACGCCGCGATGGCGCCTGGGGCATCACGCTGGCGACCTGCCATCAGGTTCAGGTCGCTCGCCAGTTCGGCGCGAAGCGGGTTGTGCTGGCGAACCAGCTGGTCGGCAAGCAGGCTGTCGCGTACATATTGCAGGCATTGCGCGACGACCCCGGCTTCGATTTCTATTGCCTGGTGGACGACGCGGCGCACGTGAACGCACTGGCTCAGGCCGCCAGAGAGGCCGATATCGGCAGGCCGTTGCAGGTGCTGCTTGAAGTGGGATACGCCGGCGGCCGTACCGGGTGCCGGGACGATGCGTGCGTGCAAGCGGTGATTGCCGCGCTGAAGCAGGCGTCTCCTTATCTGGCCCTGCGGGGGGTGGAAGGATTCGAGGGCTTGATCAAGCCCTTGCCCGACCAGGATGTGGAAACGCAGATTGCGGCCTTTCTCGCCCGCATGATTGCGACCGTGCAGGCATGTGAAGCCCAGCAGGCCTTTGCCGCCGGCCCGATTCTGCTGAGCGCCGGCGGGTCGTCTTTCTACGACCTGGTGACACGACACTTTTCCTCGCTGCGCTTGTCGCGCGAGCACATGGTGTTGACCCGCAGCGGTTGCTACCTGACGCACGATTCCCATCTTTATAAAGAGGCGTTCGCGCGGTTGCAGGATCGCAGTCCGGATGTTGCCAGCTTGGGCCATGGCTTGCGGCCGGCGCTGGAAGTCTGGGGCTATGTGCAGTCCCGGCCCGAGGCGGGAAAGGTCGTTGTCAATCTTGGAAAGCGCGATATTTCACCCGACCACATGCCCCCCGTGATGGGGTGGTTCCGGCCGGCCACGAATGCCGTGCCCGGCGTCGGCGCGGCGCCTTCACCCTTGTCGCAAGGTCACGTGGCGACGGGCCTGGATGATCAGCACTGCCACATGAGCGTTCCCGTCGATTCGCCCTTGCGCGTGGGCGACATGGTGTGTTTTGGCATTTCACACCCGTGTCTGACGTTCGACAAATGGGAGGCCATTCTGATGGTGGACGAGCGGTACGACGTGGTAGGAGCCATTCGCACTTACTTCTAAGCAGCTTTCATTCTTTTAGACCAAGGGGAAAAAAACATGGCACGAAAGCAATCGATGGCATTGCAGGCAGTACGGCTGGCGCTGACCGCCAGCGCGTTGTTTGGAACGGCCGCATTCGCGCCCGTTCAGGCGCAGACCGTCACGGCGGTGATGCATGCCGCTTTGCGTTCATTGGACCCGGTGATTACCACCGGCTATATCGTCCGGAACCATGGCTACATGGTGTACGACACGCTGTTCGCCCTGGATGGGGACAACAAGATTCAGCCTCAGATGCTGGAATCCTGGAAAGCCTCCGATGACGGCAAGACCTATACCTTCGTCTTGCGAGAAGGCCTGAAGTGGCATGACGGCAAGCCCGTGACGTCGGCCGACTGCATCGCGTCGATCAAGCGTTGGGCATCGCAGGACAAAATGGGCCAGATGATGGCCTCGATGATGTCCGGCATGGAAGCGGTTGATGACAAGACGTTTGTCATGCGCTTTTCCGAGGCCACGGATCTGGCGGTGCGTGCCTTGGCCAAGCCCAGTGCCATCCCCGCTTTCATGATGCCCGAACGCGTCGCCAATACGCCGCCGTCGCAAGCGATCAAAGAGACGATCGGCTCGGGCCCTTTCCGTTTCGTGACCGAGGAATACAAGCCGGGCGTGCAGGTGGTCTACGCGAAGAACACCGACTATGTTCCGCGCAAGGAGCCTGCCAGCGGCCTGGCGGGGGGCAAGGTCGTCAAGGTGGACAAGGTCAAATGGGTGACCATGCCGGATCAGATGACGGCGGTGAACGCGTTGATCAACAAGGAAATCGATTTTCTCGAAAAAGCGCCCTTCGATCTGTTGCCGATGCTGGAAGGCAATAAAGACATCAATCTACATGTCCTGACCTCGCAAGGCGGGCAATCCGAGATCCGCTTCAATTTCGAGCAGCCGCCGTTCAATAACAAGCTGATTCGACAAGCTGCGGTACTGGCGGTTGATCAGAAAGAGGTGCTGCAGGCGCAGATCGGCAATCCCAAGTACTTCCAGACCTGCGCTGCCGTATTTGGCTGCGGCGGCCCCTACGAAAGCAGCATCGGCGCCGAAAAACTGGTGAAAGGCGACCCGGTCAAGGCTGCGGCTTTACTGAAAGAGGCCAATTACGACGGCACGCCGGTTGTGATACTGATGCCGTCGGACAATCCGGGCTCGGCGCCCATCCTGCAGGTGGTTGCGCAATCGCTGCGCAAGGCCGGCTTCAAGGTGGATCTGCAATCCATGGACTGGCAGACGGTGCTTAATCGCCGCGCGTCTCACGAACCGGCGGCCAAGGGCGGATGGAATATTTTCGGCACCTATACGGTGATTGCGGATATCCGGGACCCGCTTGCCTTCATGGGCGTGGCCGCGAACGGCAAGGATGCGTGGTTCGGCTGGCCGGATGTGCCCGAGATCGAAAAGCGCCGGGCTCAGTTTGCGCGCACGAATGATCCGGCCGTGCTCAAGCGCCTGGCTGACGAGATCCAGGAACTGGTGATCGATGAAGGCGTCATCGTGCCCTTGGGCCAGTTTTCAAACCTGTCCGCCACGGGCAAGCAACTAACGGGTGTGGTGGTTGCTCCGGTTCCCGTGTTCTGGGACCTCCAAAAAACCGGTAAGTGAGTCGGCCATGCCTGGATTTCTTTTGAAGCGCCTGTTGTCGGTCATTCCGGTATTGGTGGTGGTCGCCATCATTGTTTTTGCCATGTTGCGTCTGACACCCGGGGATCCCGCCGCCATCATTGCTGGCGACGGGGCCACCTCGGCTCAGATAGACCAAATACGCAAGAACATGGGGCTGGATAAGTCCATCCCGGATCAGTTTTCGATTTGGGTGGGCCAATTGGCACAGGGAGATCTGGGCACCTCGTTGATTTCCGATGCACCGGTGTCCAGTCTCATCGCCGACCGCATCGGGCCGTCCGTCGCGCTGTCCCTGTCGACCATCGTCTTTACGGTGCTTGTCGCCATTCCTCTTGGCATCGTGGCGGCGTGGCGGCAGGGGAAATTGCTGGATCGCGCCATCATGGCAGGTTCGGTCGTCGGATTTTCCGTGCCGGTCTTCATCATTGGCTACGTCTTGATCCTGGTTTTTTCGATGCAGCTAGGCTGGTTCCCCGTGCAGGGCTATCAGCCGATGTCCGAGGGCGGGTGGCAGTTCGCGCAGCGATTGGTCCTGCCGACCCTGGCCTTGAGCACGGTGTATGTCGCCCTGATCGCCCGCATCGTGCGCAGCAGCGTGATTGAAGTCATGCAGGAAGACTTCATCCGCACGGCGCGCGCCAAGGGGCTGCGCGAAAGCGGCGTGTTGCTGCGCCATGCGCTGGGCAATGCCGCCGTTCCCATCGTCACGATCATCGGGGTCAGTATTGCGATGCTTATCGGCGGCGTGGTGGTGACGGAATCGGTGTTCAACATTCCGGGCCTGGGGCGCTTGGTCGTGGACGCCGTCCTGGCGCGGGATTATCCCGTCATTCAAGCCATGATCCTGCTCTTCTCATTGGTCTATGTCGGAATCAATTTGGTGATCGATCTTTCGTACACCGTTCTTGATCCGCGCATTCGTTATTAAAGGTGCGCACGCCATGTCTGCTACGACTTCATCTTTGCCGGCGCCTGGCGCGCCTGCCGTCGAGGCCGCCGCCACGTCTTCGATCCTGGGGCAACTCAAAACCACCATGGCGGCCTGGCCGGCCATGCTGGCTATCGCCTTATTGAGCCTGTTGCTGGTCGGTACGATTTTTGCCCCGTGGCTGGGGACCGTGGACCCTACGCTGATGGATCCGGCCATACGCCTGAAGCCGATGTCCGCCGAGCACTGGCTGGGTACCGATGCGTATGGCCGCGATGTTTACTCGCGCACGCTGTTTGGGGCCCGCGTGTCCTTGATGGTGGGGTTGGGCGCGGTCGTCGCCAGCTTGCTGGCCGGCTTGGCCCTGGGGATCCTGGCCGGATACTTCAAGTCCGCCGACACCATCATCATGCGCTTCCTGGATGGGGTGATGGCCATTCCCGGCATATTGCTGGCGATTGCGCTGGTGTCCTTGTCCGGGGCCAGCCTGTTCACGGTGCTGGTGGCGATTTCCATCCCGGAGATTCCTCGGGTGGCGCGGATGGTGCGCAGCGTAATCCTGTCCGTTCGCAACGAACCCTATGTTGAAGCGGCGGTTTCGCTGGGTACGCGGGTGCCGGTTCTGGTGCTGCGGCACATGCTGCCCAATACCTATGCGCCGCTCATCGTGCAAGGCACCTATATCTTCGCCGCGGCGATTCTGACGGAGTCGGTACTGAGCTTTCTTGGGGCGGGGATTCCGCCGGAAACGCCGTCCTGGGGCAACGTAATGGCCGAAGGGCGCGTGTACTTCCAGATGCTGCCAGGCCTGATCCTGTATCCCGGACTCTTGTTGTCGTTGACGGTACTGAGCGTGAACATTCTTGGCGACGCGCTGCGCGACGCGCTCGATCCGCGATTCTCGCGCCGCTTCTGATGGCTTACCCAGGATTCACGACTTTATGAAAACGACATCCGCTAATCGCGAAACAGGCCAGGCGCCTGCGCTGCAGATCTCGGCACTTACCGTGCAAGCCGGCCATGGCGCCGCCCGTCGTCCGGTGATCGAGAATATATCGTTCGAGGTCTATCCCGGTGAAACCCTGTGCGTGGTGGGCGAGTCCGGGTCCGGAAAATCCGTGACGTCGTTGGCGGCCATGGGACTGCTGCCCAGGGGTGTGCTGACCGCGACGGCCGGCACCATCCTGCTCGGCAACGATGATGTGCTGCGCGCTACGCCTGACCGCCTGCGCGCCCTGCGCGCTTCCCGGATCGCCATGGTTTTTCAAGAGCCCATGACGGCGTTGAATCCGGTGCAAAAGGTGGGCAGGCAAATAGATGAGGTGTTGCGCTTGCACAGCCGCCTGGGCGCATCCGAGCGACGCAAACAGGTATTGGCAATGCTGGAATCGGTGCATTTGCCCGACATCGAACGGGTCTACAACGCTTACCCCCATCAATTATCCGGCGGGCAGCGCCAGCGCATCGTGATCGCGATGGCCTTGATCCTGAAGCCGCAAGTGCTGATCGCGGATGAGCCGACCACCGCGTTGGACGTGACCACGCAAAAGCAGATCCTGACCCTGATCCGGGAGCTTCAGGAGCGCCAGCGCACCGCCGTGGTGTTCATCACGCACGATTTCGGCGTAGTGGCCGAGATTGCCGATCGCATTGTGGTCATGAACCGAGGCAGCGTCGTAGAGACAGGTACGCGCGATCAGGTGCTTTCCCGGCCGTCGCAAGCGTATACGCGCATGCTGGTGTCTTCGGTGCCCAGCCTGGTGCCGCAGCAGCGGGCCTTGCCGAGCGGGGAAAAAGTGCTGGAAGTCATCGGGCTGGACAAGACCTACAAGGAAAAGCCCTTTTTTGGCGCGGCGCGCGTGGTCGCGGCGGCCAAGGACGTGGCCTTGACTGTACGGCGCGGTGAAATCGCCGGGGTGGTGGGTGAATCGGGTTCAGGAAAGTCGACGGTCGCACGCTGTGTCGTCAGGTTGATTGAGCCTAGCGCGGGCGCCATTTTCCTCAAGGACGAGGACATCGTGCAGGTATCGACCGCCCAGATGCGGCTGCGGCGAACCCGTGTGCAGATGATCTTCCAGGATCCCTATCGTTCGTTGAATCCGCGGCGTCAGGTGGGCGATTCGCTGATCGAGGGCTTGGTCAACTTTGGCGTTGCAACCACCGAAGCCCGCGAGAAAGCCGCGCAGGCACTGGAGCTGGTGGGCCTTGGGCGCGACGTGATGCGCCGCTATCCCCACCAGTTCTCGGGCGGCCAGCGTCAACGCCTGTGTATTGCCCGCGCCGTCGTGATGGAGCCCGACCTGCTGGTCGCCGATGAGGCGGTTTCCGCCCTGGACGTATCGGTGCAGGATCAGGTTCTCAAGGTGCTGGAAGAGATCCGGGCCCGTACGGGCGTGGCGATCCTATTCATCACGCACGATTTGCGCGTGGCGGCCCAGATCTGCGACAGCATTGTGGTCATGCAGAAGGGACGTGTCATTGAGTCCGGTCCTGCCGCCCGCGTGTTGACGGCCCCGCAGCAGGCCTACACCCGCGAATTGATTGAGGCGGCACCCGGGCGGGATTGGGATTTCCGCAATTTCCGCGCTTTGCGCGCGGCGTGAAGCGCTGGCCAAGCATTCGATGGACAGGGCCCGCTGGATCCAGCCCTGGTCCATCGCCCGGGGATGTTGGTGGTCTAACCGTTTTTTCCATTGCACAGGAGCGCAAGATGCGCATTATTGTTGGCGGCTTTCAGCACGAAACGAATACGTTTGCACCCAGCAAGGCAGATTGGGACGCCTTCAAGCTGGGCGGAGGCTGGCCTGGCATG
>Ga0307412_10000336_pt1 | contig 29617 bp, 27 predicted proteins | sample DK1Cmetagenome_3_FD_203823 | JGI IMG/M metagenome (GOLD analysis project Ga0307412, IMG submission 203823) | Maize rhizosphere microbial communities from greenhouse at UC Davis, California, United States - DK15-C-1 | ecosystem: Host-associated > Plants > Roots > Rhizosphere > Soil | place: USA...
GGGCAAGGCCGAGGTGGGCGACAAGACCATGGTGGACGCGCTGCTTCCGTTTGCCGGCAGCCTTGCCCGCCTCGTCGGCGAAGGCATGGAACCCGCTGCCGCCTGGCAGGAAGCTGCCCGCGACGCCGCCGCGGCTGCCGCGGCGACGGCGGACCTGCTGCCGCTGAAGGGACGCGCCCGGCCGCTCGCGGAAAAGAGCCTGGGCACCGCGGACCCCGGAGCAACATCGCTGGCCATGGTCTTCGGCGTGATGGGTCCGCACTTCACTGCCGTTCCGGCAGCACAGGAAACCGTTGGAGCAAAAGCATGAACAAGGAAGGACACAGCATGGGACTGCGCGTCATTGTCGGTGCCGACGAGGCAGGGGTGGACTACAAGGACCGCGTCCTGGCAGACCTCCGGGAGGACCCGCGGATCAGCGAAGTCATCGATATCGGGGTCAACCTGTCCGACGCCCCGGACGCCTTCACCAGGCCCTACCCGTACGTGGGGATCACCGCCGGCGAAATGATCCGCGACGGCGCCGCCGACCGGGCCATCCTCTTCTGCGGAACCGGAATCGGCGTGGCCATCGCTGCGAACAAGGTGGAGGGCATCCGGGCAACGGCAGCGCACGACTCGTTTTCCGTGGAACGCTCCATCCTGTCCAACGACTGCCAGGTCCTCACCATGGGCCAGCGGGTGGTCGGAATAGAGCTGGCCCGCCGGCTCGCGAAAGAGTGGATCGGCTACACGTTCGATCCGGCCTCGGCATCCGCGGGCAAGGTGAAGGTCCTGACCGACTTCGAGGCCTGCTAGCCAGGCACGCGCGGGACGGGAAGTACAGCATGAAGTGGATGCGCTGCCACGACTGGAGCCGCCTGGTGGGGATTCCCGTGGAGATCCGGAAGGACTTCACGCTGGTCCGGGCGGGGATGGTGGAGGACGTCATGCCTGATTCCTCGGCCTTATGGCTGGCCGCGGACGCCATGGCGGGGAGGGCCCTGTTTGCGGCCGCCGAGGGCTACGAGGTGTGGATCAGTCCGCGCGAACTGGGCGGGAAGCTGTGCTACAAAATGGCTGCCGTCCGCCTGCCCGTGCCCCTGCCGGGTCCGTAGCGGGCACACATTGGGGGTGTGCTTGCCGCGGGTGCCTTCCTAGACTGGGGTGATGATCACAGTCACCGGAAGCGTGGAAACCAAACTGTCCGCCGAGAAGGCCTTTGCCTTCATGAAGGAGTTCGAAAACACCAGCAAGTGGGACCCCAACACTCCGGTGATGGACAAGCTGACCCCTGGGCCGGTGGCGGTGGGCCACCGCTACCATGCGGAGTCCGAGTTCCGTGGAAAGCGGCAGACCCTGGAGTACGAGGTCATCGAGCTGACGGACAACCACATCAAGCTCCGCGGCGAGAACAAGAGCGTCACGGCGTTCGACTCCGTGGACGTGAGCCCGTCCGGCTCCGGCTCGGTGGTCAAGTACACGGCCGAGTTCAGCATCAAGGGCCCGGCCAAAATCATCCAGCCGCTGCTCAAGCCCGCCTTCATGCAGCTCCGCGACCCGGCACTGAACGGGATCCGGGATACCCTCAACGCCCAGGCTGCCGGCTGACCTGGTTCGCGGCGAAGAACTCCCGGATCTCCCGGCGGGGATCCTGTTCCACCCGGGGCGCGGCGTCGAGGACCATGGTGTTGCGCTCCGGCCCGTAGTCCGGCCAGTCCAGCCCGGGCAGGCCGGGTGATCCGGTGCGGGCGAAGGCAGCCCAGGCGCCGCTCATGGCGTGGCTCAGTTCCTGGGGCGCCTGCCCCCGGGTGAGGAAGGCGGCTTCCAGCAGCACCTTTCCGCCGGGCTCCGCCGACAGGACCCGCGACAGGGCCTCCGCGTAACCGGCGGTCCGCCCAGGGACGATGCCGGCTGCCGCAAGCACCGCCGCTGCCCGCTCGGGATAGTCGGGGTCAGCGGGACCGGCCGGGCGCATCTCCACGCTGAAGGACCCCTCGTTGAGGTTGGTTCCGAGCAAGAGGTCCACGCTTCCGTTCAGCCCCTGCCGCACCGCCTCCAGCGGCGGCCGGGGCAATGACGGGATCCCCGCCGTCGGCTGGAACGGCAGCGGAACCGCAAAGGTCTCCCGGGCCGTGCGCCGCCCCAGTTCTTCCTGTGCCTCGAGCAGCCCCGCGGCCGGCAGCGTCAGGATGTCCCGGACTGACCTGGCGTCAAGGCCGCACAGGGTGAGGAACTCCCGTGCCATGCGGGCTGAGACTTCCGGGGTTCGGAACCGTTCGGCGGTGCCGCTCTGCAGGATGGCGCGGCGGAAGAGGCCTTCCGACGCCGGCATGCCCAGCAGGGTGCCGATGGCCGCCGCCCCTGCCGACTCCCCGAAGACCGTAACGTTCCCCGGATCGCCGCCGAACCCCGCGATGTTGTCCCGCACCCACCGCAGCGCCTCGAGCTGGTCCAGAAGCGCAACGTTGGAAGAGTCCTCGTAGCCCGGCCCCAGGAGTTCTGCCAGGTTCAGGAAACCGAGGGCTCCCAGCCGGTAGTTGATGGCCACCACTACGGTGCCGGTGGCTGCCGCCAGGGCGCCGCCGTCGTACATCGCGTCACTGTTGGCACCGCTGAGGTAGGCGCCGCCGTGGATCCACACCAGCACAGGACGGCCAGGCCCTCCCGTGCCCGGAGTCCAGATGTTGAGGTTGAGGCAGCCGTCTTCGCTCCACCTGCGCGGCAGGGTGCCCGGTGGAGCCGGCGACTCGGGGTTCTGAGGTGCCGCCGGTCCCGGCCCGGTGCAGTCCAGCACTCCGGGCCGGGGAGCGGCTGGCGCCGGGGGACGGAACCGCTGCGGCGCCTCCGCGTAAAGAATGCCAAGGAAGCGGTGGATTACCGTGCCGTCCACCGACAGGGTGGTGCCGCCTGCCGTGCCGCTGCGGCCGGTGGCAAGTTTCATGATTGACACGTTACGGCGTCCGCCCGGGTAGGGTGGAACGTACCGTCCGGCAGTGGGCGGCCATGATGCTGTGGCCTGACTGTGTCCGGAAGGGAGCCTTGCAATGAACAGCGACGTTTGTGACGGCACCTCTTTCGCCGATGTTGCCGTGCGCCTGCAGGACCTGATGCTGGGAAACCAGCCGGTACCCCACATGCTCGACAACCTTGCAGGGTATGCGGCGCAGAGGCTTGGCGGACCCGGCCGCGACATTGCCTGCAACATCACCCTGGCCCGCCCCAAGAAGCCGGTGGCGAGGGCGGCCAGCAGTTCCCTTGCCAGGCTGATGCACCAGCTGGAAGGCGCATATGCCGACAGTCCGGGTGCCACAGCGGTCCGGCTTTCCCAAACGGTGGTGGTTCCGGACCTGCGCCAGGAAGGCCGCTGGCCGGAGTTCGTCCTCGCCGGCCGCAGGCAGGGCGTCCTCTCTGTGGTCAGCCTTCCATTGCTCCTCGACGCTGACGACCATGGACTGTTCAGCCTCTACTCCTCGCAGCCCGAGGAACCCGGCTCCGGCAGCACTGCATCCGCTGAGGCCTTTGTTGCGCAGGCATCCAAGGGGCTGAGGCTTGCTTTGCGGATGGCCAAACTCCATGACACCAAGGACGGCTTGAGCGCTGCGATGAAGACACGGACGGTCATCGACCTGGCCACCGGAGCCATCATGGCCCAGAGCCGGTGCGGCCAGGCGGCCGCGTTCAAAGTACTGCGGGATGCGTCCAACACCAGGAACATCAAGCTGCGGGAGATTGCCTCCGGCGTGATCTCCTCCGTGGCCGGAGGTGCGGAGACCTTCACCTATTTCGACGAATAGGGATCCTGCGGCTTGGCATCCACCTTTTCCAGCGGCGAGTCGCTGAACGGTGCCCGCACGTCAAGACCGGCGGCGGCGCAGTGTTCGTTCACAGCCTGGGACAGTGCGTCCCGTTCCTTCTCCGAGAGCCCCGCCGCGCCTGCAGAGTAGTCCCGGATCTGCTGCTCCGAGGCGTCGCCGCCCAGGGCCACGTAATCCAGCCACAGTTCGCCCAGGTCCAGGTTATGCCTCTTGATCACAGCGCCGGTCAGGGCCTGCTGGTCCACCTCGTCCATCGTCCCTCCCGCACTCGTGATGGTCTTCCTGAGAGGACTTCGTAGCGGGACGGGTGATGGATGGCCCGGGTGGAAAGAAGCTTTTCTTCCGCTGGGTGGTTCGGGAAACTGCTGGGACTTTTGCCTCTAGCCGGCAGCTAACGGAGCAGCCACGCTGAGTGTCTGGAGCAACGGGATCAAGGAGGGAATGATCATGGACACCTGCGATGTCTGCGGCAACCACGAGGGCCGCATGTTCACCGTGACCATGGCCAGCCAGACGGGGACGTTCGACAGCTTCGAATGTGCCATCCACATGATGGCGCCCGCGTGTGAACACTGCGGTTGCCGGATCCTGGGGCACCCGGTTGAGAGCGAGCCCGGCATCTACTGCTGCCTGCACTGCGCAAAGGAGGCAGGGAACCCGCACCGGGCCGCGAAGCCGCAGCGTTCAACAGTCGCGGTGCCGGCGCCGGGTGCCGCCGGGGGCCAGGGCTAGCGCGGTAACAGCTGTACCCGGGCACGGCCTGAGACTACGGGGTTTGCGGGAGAGACGCCGGCGCCATTGTCCGGTGCTGGTGCCCGCACAGAAACGGGGCAGAGCCGTCACGCTGGGGGCCGGAGCGCGGGCCCGTGCCGTGGTGATGGAGAATCTGTCCATGACCAATGACGCTCCACGCCCCGTGTACTTCCTTTCGGACAGCACGGGCATCACTGCGGAAACGCTCGGAAACACCCTGCTGACGCAGTTCCCCGGCAACAACTTCGACCGCATCACCGTCCCGTTCATCACCACGGCCGAGCAGGCGAGGGCCGTGGTGACCACCATTGACGGCGTTGCCGACGCGGGCCTGCGGCCGCTCGTCTTCTCGACGGCGGTCAGCAGCGAGATCCGCTCCATCCTGGAGACGTGCAAGGCCGCCGTGGTGGACCTGATCGGAACCCACGTCCCGCAACTGGAGGCTGCCCTTGGCACCCCGGCGAGCGGCGAGCCTGGGCGCGCGCACGGCCTGGGCAATGCCGCGCGCTACCAGTCCCGGATGGCCGCCGTCGAATACGCCATGGAACACGACGACGGGCAGAGCCTGCGTGCCCTCGAAAAGGCCCAGGTAATCCTGGTTGCCCCCTCCCGCTGCGGCAAGACCCCCACCACCATGTACCTGGCGCTCCAGCACGGCATCTTCGCCGCGAACTTTCCGCTGGTGGACGAGGACTTTGAACGCGAAGGCCTGCCCAAGCCGCTGCGGCCGTTTGTGTCGAAGTGTTTCGGCCTCTCCTCCAACCCGCTGCGCCTGAGCCAGATCCGCACCGAGCGGCGCAGCGGCTCGCCCTACGCCTCGCTGCGGCAGTGCGGCTATGAGCTGCGCAGCGCCGAGCAACTGTACATGGCGCACAGGATTCCGTTCCTGAATTCGGCCACCGTATCGGTGGAGGAGATGGCGGCAACCATCCTGCAGCGGATGAACCTCAAGCACTAGGGAAAGCCGCGCCGCCTACCCTGTGGTGCAAATCATATGGAAAGAGCCACCAATACCTGTCACGGTGGACAGGATTTGCGCCCATAAGGCAGCAAAAGCCACACGGCGACGGGTACACCACTGCCATTAACTGCGAAGGAGCAGCGACATGACACAAGACATCCTCTGGTTCTCAGAGCTCGGACTGAAGGACCTCGAGCGGGTGGGCGGAAAGAACGCCTCCCTCGGGGAACTGGTCCAGAACCTGAGCTCAGCCGGGGTCCAGGTACCGGACGGGTTCGCCACCACCGCGGATGCCTACCGCACCTTCCTTGCGGACTCGGGCCTCGACCAGACGATCGCCGACCGGCTGGTCGGGCTGGACACCGACGACGTCACCGCCCTGGCCGCGGCCGGCCACGACATCCGGGACCTGATCCGCCAGACGCCCTTCCTCCCCGGCTTCGAAGCGCAGGTCCGGGACTTCTACCAGCAGCTGGTGGACAAGCATGGCGGGTCCGATGACCTGTCCTGGGCCGTCCGTTCCAGCGCCACGGCAGAAGACCTTCCGGACGCGTCCTTCGCCGGGCAGCAGGAAACCTTCCTGAACGTCCGCGGTATCGAGAACATCCTGGTGGCGATCAAGGACGTGTTCGCCTCGCTCTACAACGACCGGGCCATCGCCTACCGCGTACACCACAAGTTCGAGCACGCCGACGTGGCACTCTCCGCCGGCATCCAGCGCATGGTGCGCTCCGACGTCGGGGCCTCCGGCGTCATGTTCACCATGGACACCGAGTCCGGCTTCCGCGACGCCGTTTTCGTCACCTCCTCCTACGGCCTCGGCGAGGCCGTGGTCCAGGGCGCCGTCAACCCGGACGAGTTCTACGTCTTCAAGCCCGCGCTGGAAGCCGGCCGGCCCGCCATCCTGAAGCGGGGCCTGGGCGAAAAGGCCCTCCAGATGACCTACACCTCCAGCCGCGAGGTGGGCCGCACCGTCGACTTCGTGCCCGTTGAAGCATCCCTGCGGAACAAGTTCAGCCTCAACGACGACGACGTGGAGCAGCTCGCGCGCTACGCCGTCGCCATCGAAAAGCACTACGGCCGGCCCATGGACATCGAGTGGGGCAAGGACGGCGTGGACGGCGGCCTGTACATCCTGCAGGCCCGGCCGGAGACCGTGCAGTCCCGCCGCTCCACCGGCAGCCTGAGCCGCTTCCGGCTCAACGGCACCAGCCGCGTGCTGGCCGAGGGGCGCGCCATCGGGCAGCGGATCGGTGCCGGCAACGTCCGCATCCTCACCGGCATCGAGCAGATGGCCGCGTTCAAGACCGGTGATGTGCTGGTGGCGGACATGACCGATCCCGACTGGGAACCGATCATGAAGCGGGCCGCAGCGATCGTGACCAACCGCGGCGGACGTACGTGCCACGCAGCCATCATCGCCCGTGAACTGGGCATTCCCGCGGTGGTGGGCACCGGCAACGCCACGGAAATCCTCGCCGACGTCCCCGCCGTCACTGTTTCCTGCGCCGACGGCGAAACCGGTGTGATCTACGAGGGGATCCTGGATTTCACTGCCGAGGAAACGGAGATCGCCCAGCTGCCGGACGCCCCGGTCAAGGTCATGATGAACGTGGGCACCCCGGAGCAGGCGTTCACGTTCGCGCAGCTGCCCAACCAGGGCGTGGGCCTGGCCCGGCTGGAGTTCATCATCAACCGCCAGATCGGCGTCCACCCCAAGGCGCTGCTCAACCTCGACGAACAGCCGGGGGACATCAAGGCCGAAATCAACGAGCGGATCGCCGCCTACGGCAGCCCGCGCGACTACTACATCAAGCGCCTGGCCGAGGGCGTGTCCATCATCGCCGCGGCCTTCGCCCCGGAGCCGGTCATCGTGCGCATGTCCGACTTCAAGTCCAACGAGTACGCCAACCTCATCGGCGGCCCGGCCTACGAGCCGCACGAAGAGAACCCGATGATCGGCTTCCGCGGCGCCTCACGGTACCTGGACCCGTCCTTCAGGGACTGCTTCGACCTGGAGTGCGAGGCCCTGGCCTATGTCCGCAACGAGATGGGGCTGACGAACGTCAAGCTGATGATCCCGTTCGTGCGGACCCTGGACGAGGCCCGCGGCGTCATCGAGCTGCTGGCCGAAAACGGGCTGAAGCGCGGCGAGAATGGCCTGGAAGTGATCATGATGTGCGAGCTGCCGTCCAACGCCCTGCTCGCCGACGAGTTCCTGGACTACTTCGACGGGTTCTCCATCGGATCCAACGACATGACCCAGCTGACCCTGGGCCTGGACCGTGACTCCGGGATCGTGTCCGGCGGCTTCGACGAGCGGGATCCCGCGGTCAAGAAGCTCCTCAGCATGGCCATCAGCGCCTGCAACGCCCGCGGCAAGTACGTGGGCATCTGCGGCCAGGGCCCCAGCGACCACGCCGACTTTGCCGAGTGGCTGGTTCAGGAAGGCATCAGCTCCGTTTCCCTGAACCCGGACACCGTGGTAGACACCTGGCTCCGGCTGACAGGCACGACGGCGGCCGAGCTCACCGCAGTGGGCTGACCCGCTGAGGCAATAGCGTTCAAAAACTTACGGGCTGGTTGGGACCTGCATTAAGGTCCCGGCCAGCCCCTTTCCTGCCGGCGGCTGCCAGGCCTTGTGGGCGTTGTAACCCAAACCTGGCCGGCCTCCGCCCCCTTTACCCCTCGCACTCCTTGCAGTACTTCTTGCCGTCCTTTTCCCGCGCCAGCTGGCTGCGGTGGTGGACCAGGAAGCAGGACATGCAGGTGAACTCGTCCTGCTGCACCGGGACCACCTGGATCAGCAGTTCCTCGTTGGACAGGTCGGCGCCGGGCAGCTCAAAGCTGTCCGCGAGGTCAGTCTCGTCAACGTCAGGGGTGGCCTCCCGGCGTCCCGGCTTCTCAGTCTTCAGCTCCTCCAGGGCGACGTTCGGTTCTTCTTCCGGAGTCACCCGCGGAGCGTCGTAGTCAACTGCCATTGATGCGTTCTCCTGTACGGCTGTGGTTTGCCCAGATTGTTCTGGACAGAGCGAAAACCCCAAGCTGCCGGAAGTTATTCCCGCCAGTTCCGGAGGGCCAATATAGCTTCAACATTGGCGCCCCGGCTACTTATGCACGCCGTCCCATCCGGCCAGCCGCGAGCACTCGGCCCAGAGCCGGTGCCGGGCCTCCATGTCCGACCCCATTCCCGGGGTGGGCAGTTCCTTCCGCTGTGCCCACAGCTTGCCGGTGACGGCGGCTGTCTCCGCAGCGGTCGCCAGCCACAGGGGCGTGTCCGCAGCCTGCTCCGCCGTTTTCCCAAACCTGTTGGTGATCCACTTGAACGGCCCGCCCACGTCCTGCAGCAGCCCTGTGTTCCTGACCAGGCCGGGGTGGACCGCGTTGGCCACGACGCCGGTGCCGCGCAGGCGCTCCGCGAGCTCCTGGGTGAGGAGCACGCGGGCCAGCATGGTGGGCGGCGTGGAGCGCAGGTAGCTGTATCTGCCTTTGGCGGTCTGAAGGTCGTCGAAGGCCAGGCGCGTGTTGCCGTACCTGGAGGCCACGTTCACGATCCGCGCCGATCCCGCGGACGCTGCGGCTTTCTTCAAGGGGTCCAGCAGCAGGTTGCTGAACAGGAAGTAGGACATGACGTTGGTGGCGAACGTCAGCTCCAGCCCCTCCGCCGTCACATGGCGTTCCTTGCGGAAGACGCCGGCCGCGTTCACCAGCACATCGAGCTGCCCGTAGCGGGCGCGGACCTGATCCGCCGCCGCCTGGACTGACGATTGCAGGGACACGTCACAGGCGAGGGGCTCCAGCGTGGCCGCCGGGACGCGCGCACGGATATCCTGCACCGCCTCCTGCGCGCGGGCGTAGTTCCGGCCAATGACGACGACGGCAGCGTCTTCCCGGGCGAGGCCCGCGGCGACCGCCTTGGCCAGGCCTCCCGTTGCTCCCGTGACCAGCGCAATCCGGCCATCCATTGATGCCACGGCTACCGCCTCCTGACGCTCCTTAGCTCAATCCCAGCACGGTTTGCCGGGTGTGGCCATAGCGGGCAAGAGCCGGTTGGCCCGACCCGGGTTGTAGGTAGACTGGTCTACCTACAACCACATCAAGGAGTGACCATGCCCGCTCCGGACCTTGCCCTCCCGCCCCGGCGCCCCGCACGCCAGCTGCTGCTGGACGCCGCCGCGCGCCTGTTCTATGCGAACGGCGTGGCCGGCACCGGCATCGACACCATCACCTCGGAAGCGGGAGTTGCAAAGAAGAGCCTTTACAACAACTTCGCTTCCAAGGCTGATTTGGTGGCTGCATATCTGGAAGCCCGGCACGCGGAATGGCTGGAGCTGTACCGCAAGCGGCTGGAAAACGCGGAGGATGCCCGGGACCGGGTCCTGGCAGTCTTCGATGCCTATCTGGACCATGCCAATGCCGCCTATGAGCACGGATTCCGCGGCTGCGGCCTCCTGAACGCCGCGGCCGAACTCCCCGCGGGGGACGCAGGCCGGGAAGCGGTGCGGCGGCACAAGGAAGCGGTAGAGGAACTGCTGGCAACGCATGTACTCGAGTTGCTGCCCGGAGAGCACAAACGCGCCACCGAACTGGCGCGCCACCTCTCCTTCCTCCTGGAGGGGGCGATGGCGCGGGCAGGGCTGGAAGGCGGGGATGCCCGGCTCAAGGATGCGAGGCTCATTGCTGCCCGGATGCTGGAGGAGCAGTGACGGCAAGAACCGCGGCAGCCGATGCACCACTTTGGGGAGGCCTGTTCGTGGCAGCCGCCTCCGTCCTGTGGGGAACCACCGGGACGGCCGCCACCTTCGCGCCGTCCGTCAGTCCACTGGCCATCGGTGCCGTCGCCATGGGGCTCGGCGGGCTGCTGCAGGCGCTGTATGCCGCCCGATCCATCACCGGCCACCGGGGCGGACTGGCGGAAAGGTGGCGGCTGGTGCTCCTGGCCGCGGCAGCGGTGGCCGTCTATCCCCTTGCCTTTTACAGCTCCATGCATTTGGCGGGCGTAGCCATCGGAACCGTCGTCTCCATCGGCTCGGCCCCGGTGGCCGCAGCCCTGGTGGAGCGGTTCGCGGACCGCAAGCCGCTGACCCGGCGGTGGTTTGCCGGTGCGCTGCTGGGAGTGGTCGGTGCCGCCCTGTTGTCCTTCGCCGCGCACAGTCCTGCAGGCGCGGGGCCGGGCCTGGAAGGCGGAGATTCTGGAGCGTCCGCCGCCGGCATCCTCCTGGGCCTGGTAGCGGGTGGCACGTACGCACTGTATTCGTGGGCCGCGCACCGGCTGATCAGTGGCGGGATCCCCTCAAGGGCGGCGATGGGAGCGGTGTTCGGGCTGGGCGGGGTGCTGCTGATGCCGGTACTCGCCGTGACCGGCGCCCCGCTCCTGCAGTCGTGGACCAACTTCTCGGTGGGCGCCTACATGGCGCTGGTTCCGATGTTCGCCGGCTACGTCCTCTTCGGCTGGGGGCTTGCCCGGATCCGGGCCAGCACCGCAACCAGCATCTCCCTGCTGGAGACGGTGGTGGCCGCCGTCCTGGCTGTCCTGGTGGTGGGGGAGCGCCTTCCGGCACTCGGCTGGCTTGGCGCCGCCGTCGTCCTGGCGAGCCTGTTCATCCTGACGCCGGGCACGCCCCGGGGCTCTCGGCGCCAGGGGAAAACCGCGCTACCCCGTGGGCTGTTCCCGCCGCCGGCCCCTGCCTGGGAAGGGCCGGTCCAGGAAGACAAGGGCCCCTGCGCCCAGCAACAAAAGGCCGAGGACGACGGCGGCGGCCGCCTGGCTGCCGATTCCCACCAGTAGCACGACAAATCCGGGCAGGCACGCGGCTAAGCCAGCGAAGAGCCTTGCCGGGAGCCGGCGGGCGGGATAGCCGGAGAGCAGTTCCATGGCCAGGTGGGGATCGTCAGCGATCAGCCGCAATTCCAGCTCGTGAAGCAGCCTCCGCTCCTCTTCGGACATCGGCATGGCATGCCCCTGAAATCCATGAAAGCGGTATCGGTACTGACCGTAGGAGCCTTGTCTCACTTAGTCAAGACCCGCCTTGCGGCATGCCGCTAGGGTAAAGGCATGACTTTGGGGGACAGCAGCAGTGGCCGGTACGGCGGACGGACTTGGCGGAGATTCCTGGTGCCGCTGATCGCGGTGGCCAGTGCCGTCATCGGCATATTGGTGGTGCGGGCCCCGCGGCAGGACGTGGGCTGGTTTGCCTACGCGCCGCTGGCGAACGACACCTTTTCGTCGAACAACCTGGTTTTCATGGACGGCACGGCAAGGCTCGGCTACGCGCTGATCCTCGCCGGAATGCTCCTGCTGGCATTCTGGGCAGGCTACCGGTTCGCCCTCCGCCGCACCGGGCGGCAGAGGTAGCCAAGGGCACGAAGCCGGCTACCGCCGTCGTAATTCCGCGAACTCGATGGCCGGGACTATGGCGCCCGCGTCCCGCTCCACGAAATTGGTGCCGGGCGGGACGATGTCGTCGATGGCGTCCAGCACGTCTTCACCCAGCCGGATCCCGGCGGCGCGGAGGTAGGCGTACAGGTGCTCCTCGTTGCGCGGGCCAATGATCACGCTGCTGATGGCCGGATGGGCCAGGGCAAAGCCGACGGCGAGATCAACCAGCGGGAGCTCCAGCTTGTCCGCCAGCCGGGCCAGGGCGTCAGCCGCCAGCAGCTTCCGCTCACTGGAGGGGCCGGAGATGTCGTACCGCCCGGGCAGGGAATGCACCCGGGTGGCCGGCCGGCCGGACTCCAGCACGAAGCTGCCGGACAGCCAGCCGCCGGCCAGCGGTCCATAGGCCAGGACACCCAGCCCGTACTGCTGCGCGACGGGCAGCACGTCCCGCTCGTTGCCGCGGACCAGCATCGAGTACGGCACCTGGTTGCCGAGCGGCGGGATCAGATGGTTGGTGGTGGCCAGCCACTGCGCCTCCACCAGCTGCGCCGGCGTGAAGACGGACGTGCCGTAGTAGAGGATCTTGCCCTGCCGGATCAGGTCGTTGAGGGTGGTGATGGTTTCCAGGACGTCGGTGTTGTAGTCGGGCCGGTGCGCCTGGTAGAGGTCGATGCGGTCCGTCTGCAGCCGGCGGAGGCTGCCTTCCACCGCCTGGGTGATCCAGCGGCGGGAGTTGCCGGAGTGCGCGGGGTTGGCGCTCATCTGCCCGTGGAACTTGGTGGCAAGGAAAACATCATCGCGGCGTCCGCGCAGTGCCCGGCCCACCACCTGCTCGGACTGGCCCTGCGAGTAGACATCGGCGGTGTCGATCGCCGTGATGCCTGCGTCCAGTGCGGCATGGATGATCCGGATGCTTTCCTCGGCGCCGGTGGGCGCCCCGGACGGTCCGCCGGTCCCTTCGCCGAAGTTCATGGTGCCCAGCGTGAGTGCGCTGACGGGGGTTCCCGACCGCCCGAACACTCGCAGTTCGTTGAGGCTCATCCCCGGTCTCCCCCCGTTGGCTTGCTTGCCCTTGACCCGTCATGAGGCTACCCAGATCCGCCGGTTGCCTGAAGATTCCTGCCTTAGTCCTTCGCTTTTCGACGCACGAAGTAACGGAGGGGGCCCGGATGACGTTTTGTGGCGCGCGCGCAGCCCGCGATCTCGCTTATATTGAGGGATGGCCACCCCCAGTAAAGACGAGCAGTTCGTAAAGCTGCACGACCTGATTATTGGCAGCACCAATGTGAGCGATTTCCTCACGGAGCTGTCCACAGTGGCGGCCGCGACCCTGAGCGAGTCTGCCGGCACGCACATTGAATGCGGGGTGACCCTCCGGCGGCGTAAACGCAGCACCACGGTGGCGGGCAGCAGCGAGCGGGCAAGGGAACTGGACGCGCTGGAACAGGACCTGGGGCAGGGGCCGTGCCTCACTGCACTGGAGAGCATGAGTTTCGTTGTCCTGCCCGACGTGGCGACCGATACCCGCTGGCCGGAGTACCGGAAAGTCCTGGCGGAGAACGGCTGCCGCAGCGTGCTGGGCGTCCCCCTTGCCCTGGACCAGAACCAGAGCGCCGCATTGAACTTCTTTGCCGACGAACCCGGCGTCTTTTCCGACGCTGTGATCAGCCGGGCCGAAGGGTTTGCCGACCTGGCCGGCCGCGCGCTGCGGCTTGCCCTGCGCATCGCGGATGCCCAGAACCTCGCCGAGGACCTCTCGGCCGCGATGCAGAACCGCACCACCATCGATCTCGCCTGCGGCGTGATCATGGCACAAAACCGGTGCTCGCAGGACGAAGCCATCGCGCTGCTGACCAAGGCCTCAAGCCACCGCAACCAGAAACTGCGGGACCTGGCGGCGGAAGTCCTTGCCCGGGTGAGCGACGGAGCGGTCAACACGCACTTCGAGCCGTAAGGCCGGATGTCCGACCCATGTGACGGCAGCCGCATTTCGCCTCGGCCCCGCCCTGCAATAATCTGAACCAACGGTTGTGCACGGGGGTGCGAGCGCCCGGTACAACAGGCAGCACTGTAAGTTCGATCCCTTCACACCAGACGAGGCGGACACGCATGACGGCTTCAGACCAGCAGCACGCACCACGGCCAGCGATGCCGGCCGATCCACCGGGCTTCGTTCCGGCTGCGGGGGAATCTGCCCCGGGAAGTGCTGCCGGCGGGCCCGTAACAGGGGCACCCGTGGACCCCCACCTGCTCCAGCAGTTGGCGGACGCGCACGGCGTGGGAACTTCGTTCCAGGGCTGGGATGGGCTGCCGCACTCGGTGGCCGAGGAAACGCTCATCAAGGTTTTGGCTGCCTTGGGCGTCCAGGCGCACACCAACCAGCACATCCAGGAAGCGCTGGCGGAAGCGGCACTGGCGCCGTGGCGGCGGATGCTGCCACCCGCCGTCGTAATCCAGCAGGGCGAGCCGGCGCAGGTCCCCGTGCATGTGCGGGAAGGAGCCGCTGCCAGCCTGGCCATCTCGCTGGAAGGCGGGGCCGGGACGCGGGAAGCGGAACAGCAGGACGTCTGGGTGCAGCCCGTGGACGTGGACGGTGTGTCGGTGGGCCGGGCAACCTTCGCCCTCCCGCAGGACCTGCCGCTGGGCTGGCACACGCTTGTGGCCGAGTCGGAAGGCACCACCGCGTCCGCCACGCTGGTGGTAGCTCCTGCCCGGCTGGAGACGGCAAAGGAACTGGAGAAGCGCCGGGGCTGGGGCCTGGCAACGCAGCTGTATTCCGTCCGGTCCAAGCGGTCATGGGGCATCGGCGACTTCTCGGACCTGGCCGACCTTGCCGCGCTAAGCGGTGCCCGCGGCGCCGACTATGTGCTGGTCAACCCGCTGCATGCGGCGGAGCCCGTTCCGCCGGTCCAGCCTTCGCCCTATTCGCCGTCCACCCGGCGGTTCTTCAACCCGCTCTATATCCGGATTGAGGCCATTCCCGAACTGGCCTACCTGAAGCCGCGCAAACGTGCCCAGCTGGAAAAACTGCACGAGGAAGTGGCCGGACTCAACAAGGACGGCGGGCGGCTGGACCGGAATTCCGTCTACGCCGCAAAGCTGCAGGCACTGGAACTGCTGTACCACACCCGCCGTTCGCCCGCCCGGCAGGCAGCGTTCGACGAGTTCTGCCGTATTTCCGGCAGCGGACTCGACGATTTCGCCTTGTGGTCCGCCATCCGCGAGGACCTCGCCCCGGATGATCCGCTGTGGACCGACCCCGCCACCGCCTTGGGCACCCCGGAAGCGGAAGCGCTCCGGGAGAAGCTTGGCGACCGGATCGGCTTCCACCGCTGGCTGCAGTGGATCTGCGACGAGCAGCTCGAGAATGCCCAGCAGGCCGCGCTGAGGTCGGGCATGCGGCTGGGTGTGGTCCACGACCTTGCAGTCGGCGTGGACCACAGCAGTGCCGACGCCTGGACCCTCCGGAACGTGCTGGCGCCGGCCACCAGCGTGGGTGCGCCGCCGGACATGTACAACCAGCAGGGCCAGGACTGGGGCCAGCCGCCGTGGCACCCCGTTCGGCTGGCGGAGGCCGGCTACCAGCCCTTCCGCAATATGCTCGCCACCGTGCTGCGGCACGCCGGCGGCATCCGGGTGGACCACATTCTCGGACTGTTCCGGCTCTGGTGGATTCCAGTGGGCAACGCGCCCGGCGACGGCGCCTACGTCCGCTACGACCACGAGGCATTGATCGGCATCCTGGCCCTTGAGGCGCACCGCGCCGGGGCCGTGGTGATCGGCGAGGACCTCGGCACCTTCGAACCGTGGGTGCGGGACTACCTGGCCGCGCGCGGCATCATGGGCACGTCCATCCTTTGGTTTGAGTACGACGGCGACTCCCCCCTTGCGCCCGAAAAGTACCGTACGCAGGCGCTTGCCAGCGTGAACACCCACGACCTTCCGCCCACCGCCGGCTACCTTGCCGGCGACCATGTGGCGCTGCGGAGCAGGCTGGGCCTGCTGGAACGCTCCGAAGCCGAAGAGCGGGCCGAGCACAACGCGTCCCTGGAAAAGATGCTCGCCATGCTGCGGGAGCGGGGCTACCTTCCGGAGGGCGGGACCGGCGGCTCGGGCGGCTCCGGCGGCTCCGGTGGTCCCGGACCATCAGGCTCCGAGGAGCGCACCATCGAGGCCCTCCACCTGCTGCTCACGCAGACGCCGTCGGTCCTGCTGGGCGTGGCCTTGGTGGACGCAGTGGGGGAGCGGCGCGTGCAGAACCAGCCCGGAACCACCGAGGCGCTGTACCCGAACTGGCAGGTCCCGCTGGGCGGGCCGGACGGCAGTCCCGTTTTCCTCGATGACCTCCCCGCGAACGCGCGGTTCAACAGCCTGCTCGCGGCGGTGGAGGAGGCTCTGCACGGCTGAACAACCCCTGAGGAGGCGCCATGAATCCCCACCCGTTCCCCGACGCCGCAAGCCCGGCCAGGGACCCCGACGGGCGTGGCCCCACCCTGCTGGTTGGCGGCACCGGCTTCCTGGGGAGCCAGGTAGCCACCGAGCTGCTGAAACGGGGGAAACAGGTACGCGCCCTGGTCCGGCCAGGTTCGGATGCGTCCCGGCTGGAGGCCGCCGGCGCAGACATAGCCCGGGGAGACATGATGGACCACGACTCGCTTGACCGGGCCATGGCGGGTGTGGACGCTGTGGTTACCTCGGCCGCCGGTTACACCAGGCACAGCAAAGGGGATACGCCCGATATCGATACGAGGGGCAATTCCAACCTGGCCGAGGCCGCGCACCGCGCGGGCGTCCGCCGGTTCGTCCTCACCAGCATCCTCACCTGCGACCAGACTCCGGACGTCCCGCACTTCTGGCATAAAAAGCTCATGGAGGACAGGCTCGAGCAGCTTGGTGTTCCGTTCGTCGCGCTGCGGCCCGGCGCCTTCCTGGACCAGGTCACCCGGTTCGGCGGGGACCCCGTCGCCAAGGGCAAGCTCATGTGGCTGGGCTCGCCCCGCGTCCCCACCACGTTCGTGCTGACCCCGGACCTTGCCGGCTACCTGGCAGAAGCCGTGGACGCTCCCGGCGTTGACGGGCAGCGGATCGATATCGGCTGGGACCGTCCGCTCGGCATGCAGGACGTCGCCGAAATTGCCGCCCGCCTGACCGGCAAACCCATCAAGGTCCGCTCCGTCCCCATGCCGGTCCTGAAGGCGGCGGGAGTGGTAGTGGGCCGCTTTAGTCCAATGGTGAAGGACCTCGCGGCCATGATCGCCTGGTTCCAGTCCGGGCGCTATGTTGCCGACACCAGGCGCCAGGCTGAGGTCTTCGGGCCGCCGCCATCGGCCGAAGACGCCGTCCGCCGGTTCATCGGTATCCTGGGCCACCCCGTCAGGGGCTGACCGGGAACGAAGGAAGGCTCCTCGCCCCGTCCCGATATCGGGAACAGGGCGGGGAGCCTTCCACATGGTGATTGTGGCTAACCCGCCGTGATCACGTGGTTGAAGTGGTCGTAGCGGAAGGTGGCCGGGCCGCCGTCGTGCTCAAAGGCGATGTTGGCACCTGGCGAGGCGCCGCCCGCCCCGTAGCTGACGTCCCAGGAGCGGTTCAGCGCCGCCTTGAACTCGTAGCTCCCGGCGGGCAGGTCCGGAACGCTCAGCTTCCACACCAGGTCCGCCGGGTCCAGCACAAGCTGGGCCTGGTCACAGGCGGGCTCCCAGTCGGCGGTGCAGCCCAGCTCGCTGTTCATGCTGCCAGCGGCGGCAACTGCCCCCGGCTGCTGGGAGGCGTAGACCGCGCTGAGGACATGCGTGCCGTTGTCGTAGCGGAACGTGACGGGTCCGCCGGGGTGGTCCAGCACGAGGTTCGGCCCGTTGAACTGGCCGCCGTCCCCGTAGTTTTCATCCCAGCCGCCATTCAGTGCTGCCTTGTACTCGTATTTGCCTGCCGGCAGGTCCACCGTCAGGCGCCAGATGTTGTCGGCCGGGTCCAGGGCCATCATGGCCTGGGTGCAGGCCGGCTGCCATGCTTCAGCGCAGCCCATCGCCTGGTTCAGCGAGCCGGCAACGGTCACCGAGTCAGGCTGCGGAGCCTCGCCCACGGTGACCGTGCGCACCCCGCTGGCAACAGTAAAGCCGGGGCCGCTCATCGAGGCACGGTACCTAACCTCGGTGCCGTCCGCCAGGCTGGAGACGTCGTCCGTTGCGGAGTACACGGGCGAAGAATCATCAGATCCGACGGCCGTCCACTCGCCGCCCGCCACGCTGCGCTCAAACGACACACTGTGGCTGGCCTTCTCGGGATCGGCCGTGGCGCTGAGTTCCACCATGCCCTTGACGCTGCTGCCCTCTTCGGGTTTCTGCAGCGTGAGGACGGGCACCGGGACGCTGGCCGAACGCGTTTGGCTGGTGGCCGTGTGGCCGCCATTGTCCAGGACGGTTGCGCGGTACTCTACCGCGGTGCCGGCGTCGAAGCCCGCGACGTCGTGGAAGACCTGGTAGGGAGCGGTGTCGTCAGTGCCGATCGGTTCCCAGTTGCCGCCCGCTGTCTTCGCTTCGAAGGTGACCTCATAGAATGAGGAACCGTCGACGTCGGCCGCTACTTTTAGGCGTCCATTGTCACCGGGTGCCGCTGCAGGCTCCTGGAGCACGACGCCGGGCGCGGCCTTCGAGTGCGGGATCCGGCCCGAAGATTCGTAGACCACGGCAGACAGCGGCGGGACGGTGACCGTCAGCTTTCCGTCCTCCGACGTCTTGGTTTCTGCTGCCGCATCGCCATAGATGCGGGTGTAGTTCCGCTTGGCGATATAGGTGGGAACCTCGGCCGTCTGCGCCTGCTCACTGTTGTTCAACGCCACAACGTATTCGCGTTGGTCCTCAGCGTCCGTCCGGGAGAAGGCGTAGATGCCCGCGCCCTCGGACGCGTAGCGGTGCTGGTGCGCGCCGTCCCGCAAGGCGGGGTGCTCCTTGGTCAGCGCCGCCAGTTCGCTGATCTTGGCATACAGCGGGTGGCCGGTGTTGAAGTTGTCCTGGGCGTGGGTGGCGTCAGTCCCCAGCAGGTCATCGTCCAGGTACTCCGGCACCTTGCTTGCGAACAGGGTCTGCCGCGCGTCCTGGTCTCCGCCGGGGCCGGTGAAGCCCTGCTCGTCGCCATAGTAGATGACTGGGTTGCCGCGGGAGAAGTACATCAGCTCGTGGGCAAGCCGGTCGCGGGCCACCTGCTCGGCGTCGTCCGAGCCCGGGTTGTCTGCCGCAATGAAGCTGCCGATGCGGCCCATATCGTGATTGCCCAGGAAGGTGGGCAACTGGTAGACGTTCGAGTCCGCGTCCGTGTACCAGTCATCGCCTGCGAAGAACGTTGCCAGGTTCCGGGTGTCCTGGCTCTTCGAGGCGAAGTTGCGGGCGGCGTCCTGGAACGGGAAGTCCAGTACCGCCTGCATCTGGTTCCGCGTGGTGAACTGCGAGGTGAAGCTCTTGGTGGCGTCGAAGACCTCGCCGAACATGAAGAATTCTTCCTTGCCCTGTTCCTTCGCGTAGGCGAGGACGTCAGGGCCGAATTCCTGCCAGAACTCGTTGTTGACGTGCTTCATGGTGTCGATCCGGAACCCGTCCACGCCGAAGTCGCCGATCCAGGTTTTGTAGATGTCCTTCATGCCTTCCACCACCGTCGGGTGCTCCGTGAAGAGGTCATCAAGGCCGAAGAAGTCGCCGTAGTAGGCGTCCTCGCCCGCGAAGGTGGTGTCACCGCGGTTGTGGTAGAGGGTGGGGTCGTTCAGCCAGGCCGGAACCTTCAGGTCCTTTTCGGTCTCGTCCAGGACGGGCTTGTAGGGGAAGGAAGTGGCGGCGTCCAGTTCCGGGAAGCTGCCTGTACCGGCATAGTCGCGGTCATCGAATTCCTGGCCGTCCGCCGTCTTGTAGGGAACTGCATCCTTGGAGACGTAGCCTTTGCGTGCACCTTCCTCATAGCCGACGACGTCCGCCGTGTGGTTGGTGATGATGTCGAAGTAGACCTTCATGCCCCGGGCGTGGGCAGCGTCGATGAGCGCCTTGAGTTCGTCGTTGGTGCCCAGGTGCGGATCGATCTGGGTGAAGTCGGTGATCCAGTAGCCGTGGTAGCCCGCAGATTTGTCTTCGGGCTGGACGGCCTTGTTCTTGAAGCTGGGAGTAAGCCAGATGGACGTGGTGCCAAGTCCCTGGATGTAGTCGATCTTGTTGAGGAGTCCAGCCAGGTCGCCGCCGTTGTAGAACCCCTTCCTGGCCGGATCAAAGCCTGAGACCATGGGATCCGGGCCAAGCCCGCCCTGGTCGTTGGCGGTGCTGCCGTTGCTGAAGCGGTCGGCCATGACGAAATAGAAGTTCTCGTCCGTGACCGGAGCCCGGAGTGAGTGGGAGGCTGCTGACGCTCCTGGATTTTTCGGACCCTCTGTGCTGCCGGGGGCGGCGGCTGCGGGAAGGACTGCTGCGGACACGGCAACGGCTGCTGCAACCAGTCCCGCCGCGGAGCGGATGCCCGCCGACCGGATGGAGGACGAGGCTGTCCCTGTTCCTGTTCCTGTTCCTGTTGCTGTTCCTGCGCGAGGGCGATTCTGGCTGGTGGTTCTGGCGCGAGACAAGGCGCTATTAGGGGTGCGGGATATCAAAGGGTGAGACCTTCCTGGTGTAGCGGCGCTGCTGTTCAGGCTTGCCGGAGGCAGGGCGTTCTGCTGGGTGCGGGTTCACCAGGCGGCAAGCCCTGTGAACCACGTCACAACTGTAAGCGCTTGCACTGAATAACTCCAGCGTTTGGGTAATGTCCGTGCGGGGTCGCTGGAGCTATTGCCGAAAGCACCAGTCGAGTGCCCGGGCGGCGTCAGTCCGCGTACCAGGGGGCGTCAGTCCGTAGTGCCGGGACGGCGCCAGTCCGAGTGCCCGGTGCGTCAGCCAGCTGGGATGAGGGCTGTGGGTGAGGGGGTCCGGACATCGTGGAGGAGTGGGCCTGGCAGCCCGGTGGCAGGATCCAGCGCGAACGTGGCGACGTTGTCCGACCGTTCATGGGCCACGTGGAGCCAGCTTCCCCTTACCAGGTGGTGCCGCGGCCAGTCACCTCCGCTCGCCATGTCGTGCACCGGCAGGAGCTCCGTCCCGTCACCGGCCACCTCCAGGGTGCTGATGATATTGGTGCCGCGGACACCCGCATAGGCGTAGCGGCCGTCCCTGCCAAGGCTGATCTCGGCCGCAGAGTCCCCGGACTGGCTGCCGCCGGATGTGGCCGGTCCGCGGAACACCAGCTCAAAGGTCCCGGCCTCCGGCCTGACGATGAAGACCTCAACCGAGTATTCAGAAACCACGAAGACGTTGCCGCTGGCATGCTGCACCAAGTGGCGGGGACCACTGCCGAACGCCAGCGCCACCTCGTGGTCGGCAACAAGCCCCGTGCCCGGGACGTAGTTCCAGACGCGGAGGGTGTCATGCCCAAGATCGGTGGTCATGATGCGGCCGTCCTGGAGCATCAGGCTGGCATGCGCACGGCTTGGCCGCGGCCGGCCCGGTGACATGCTTGCGTGCGGGTCCGCCGAAGGTGGCGCTGCGAACCGCCCTGTCATGCCGCCGTCGGCATCCAGTTCGTACAGGAGGACCTGGCCGTCACCCCAGCAGGCAGCGGTAACGAAGCGGCCCCCCGGGTCAACGGCCACGTGGCAGGTGGCCTCACCGGCGGGCTGCGGTGGACCGAGCGGTTCCAGGCTAAACTCGCCGGTCCTGCGGTATGCCTGGACCATCTGGCGTTGCTCAGCCACCGCATAAACGACCGGCAGGGACGGATGTACGGCAACGAACGACGGCGACTGCGCCTGCACGGCCGTGCCCAGCCACTCCAGGCTGCCGTCCTGATGCGCGCGGAGGGCACCGATGCCCTCGGCGCGGCCGCCTCCGTCCGGTGTGTAGGTTCCGGTCCAGATGATGGTGTCGCTAGTGGCGGAGGTCATGCCTCTATCCTGTCAAGGATTTGGCTTCGCTCCTTGGCGACCCGGCCTCAGCTAGCATGGAATTTCCAGTCACGGCACGAGGAGGTGGATCCGATCAACGCGTTACCTGTTTCGGGTTCATCCTGGTGCTGCTGTCCGGGCCGTCTGGCCTGACTGGCGCATGCAGGGTGCCCGCCGGCTCACCGAAAGGCGTTCCCATGCCACCTGCTGAATGGTCTACTGCTCCAGCTGCATCACCTCCCGCTTCCCTGACTTTTGCTGGAATTGTCTCCGCCCTGCGGGGAGCCGGCTGTGTTTTCGCTGAGGAGGAGGCCGCGCTCCTGATGGCCGAATGCTCCGGCCCCGCGGAACTGGCCCGCGGGGTGCAGCGGCGCCGCGCAGGCATTCCGCTTGAATATGTCCTGGGCTGGGCCGAATTCTTCGGTCAGCGGATCGAAGTAGGGCAAGGTGTCTTTGTGCCCCGTCGGCGGACCGAGCTGCTCGTCCAAACGGCTTTGGAACTGCTTGCCCCGACCGGCCACGCTCTGTCCATCAGCGTTCCGTCCGGCCACGCTCTGTCCAGCAGCGTTCCGTCCAGTGTTGTGGTCGATCTCTGTTGCGGGTCCGGGGCCGTGGGTGCGGCCCTGCTGGCTGTGCACCCAAAGCTGGAACTCCACGCCGCCGACCTTGATCCCGCTGCTGTGGCCTATGCCCGGCGGAACGTCGGGAAGATGGGCGGCCGCGTGTACGAGGGGGACCTGTTTGCTGCCCTTCCCGTTTCGCTCCGGGGCCGCGTGCAGGTGCTTGCAGTCAACGCTCCGTATGTGCCCAGCGATGCGATCAGGACCATGCCTCCGGAGGCGCGGCTTCACGAACCCCGCCTTTCCCTCGACGGCGGTCCCGACGGGCTCGACATTCACCGCCTTGTGGCTGCTTCCGCCCCCGGATGGTTGCGTGCTGGCGGACATCTGCTCGTTGAGACCAGTGAGCAGCAGGCAGCAGGAACAGCATCAATCGTTACAGCGGCTGGCCTTGCTGCGAGGACCGTTCGATCGGAAGAACTGGATGGCACCGTGGTGGTCGGGACCAAAGTGAGCTAGCCCCGCCAAAATCTGGCGTCAGGCCGGACCTGGCCCTGACAGGGGTGCCGCCCGCGAGGTATGCCACGCCGGGGAGGGCGGGAAGGGGTCCAGACGGGGTAGGGGGACACCAAAGTGGAGGGACAGACCGGTTCACTCCCGCAGGTGGGGGAGTGGTGGGGGTTTGAAGTAGTTGTTTTGCCGGGGGCTTTGGTTGGGGTCGATATGGGGCGGTGGAATGAAGCTTGGGGTGCCGTGCTGGGTAGAGATGGTCCACTGTTCTTTGTGGATCAGGTGGTGGTGGAAACTGCAGAGCAGGACGCCGTTGTCAGTGGTGGTTTCGCCGCCGTGTGACCAGTAGGTGATGTGGTGGGCTTCGCACCACGGAGCGGGGATAGTGCAGTCCGGGAAGGCGCATCCTTGGTCGCGGGCCGTGAGGGCGAGGCGTTGGGCGGGGGTGAAGAGCCGGGTTTTGCGTCCCAGGTGCAGGATTTCGCCGTGAGTGCCCAGGACTGCGGGGATGATGTCGGCGTCGCAGGCGATCTTGCGCAGCGTGGTGGCGGCGGCTGGTCCTGTAAAGGCGAAGTTTCCGGGACCGGGCCGGTCGGGCGTCCGGTCCTTACCTGGCCAGGCGGCTGTTCCTGGCCAGTCCGTACGCGCATCGGCTACACCGGTGTCAGTAGCGGCGGTGGTGGTGGCGGGGAAGAGGTCCTGGTAGTTGATGGTGGCGATGATCTGGGGGCGGTTGCCGCCTGTAGTGGGCAGTTGGTTTGTGGTCAGCCCCGCTTTGACGGCGGAGACAAGCCCGTCCAGCTGTTGCTGGGGGCGGGTGCGCCGTTCCAGGCTGATGTCCAGGTCCCGGTGCGGGTCCACGACGGCATCCGGGTTGTCTGCCGGGACCTGAGCCTGGTTGCTGCTCGTGAGGTTTTCCGTTGGCTGGCTGGTGCTGCTGGTGTTGGGGGTGGTGGTGCGGGGGTTGGTGGCGGTGTTCATGACGGTGGCGAGGTATTCGTACTGGTCGGTGGTGGCGAAGATTTCGACGTGGTGCAGGCCGTGGCGGGGTTTGCGGATGAAGGCGCCCTGGGTGTGGCGGAGGGCTTCTTCGGTGGGTTCGGCACCGTCGGCGTCGATGGTGTCCGCCCATCGGCGGGCCAGCCGGGCAAGGAAGTCGGGGTCGGCGGTCCTGGCGGCGGTGGTGAGGTGGTTTTCGATGTGCTCGAGGATTTCCGGTGTGGCGTGGTGCTGGAGCCGGTCGAGGGTGGCGGCGATGATGGTCGCGGCGTGCGAGGACACTTCTGGTGCTGCGGCTTCACTGCCCGTGGGAGCAAGGGCGGCGGCGAGGTGGCTGCGCAACGGCGGGACGGGTTGTCCGGTGAGGCTGGTGCCTGGCAGGACCTGGTGGGCGAGCGCAAGGCGGCGGCGGGCTTCGCGGATGGGGATGCGGAGCCGGAGCCTGAGGAATTCGGCGGTGTTCCGGCAGCCGTCGTCGGCCGGGGATGTCACCGGCGGATCCTGTTGCCCTGCCCCGGGTGCGGGAGTGCTGGAGGCGGGCCAGTTAACGTCCGTTTCGTTCAGTGTCTCGACGCCGTTGGCGTCCCAGCCGGTGATCCATCCCCGGCCCGGCCGGTCCGTTGTTGCCGCGCTGGTGCGGGCCCTGCTGGCTCGGGCGGCCGCGGCGGCGATGGCTTGGGTACGGGTGCGGTCCACGGCTCCGGCGGACTGGATTTGCAAAGACTCCAGACGCCGGGAAAGTTCCTCAATGTGGGCCGCGTAATGAGCTGCTTCGGCATAGTCCGCGGCTGCCAGGGCTTCCGGTGCAGCGGCTGCCGCCGTGGTGAGCAGTGCACCGATCGCGGCCAGCCCCAGCGGGTCCTCGGCCGGGAGGGTAACCGGATCGGCGGGAGACTGGTGCGCCGGAAGGTGACTCAGCCGCCCGGGCCGTCTGCCGGCGTCGTGCGCAATAAACGTGCGGCGGTGCTGCGGCGCAACCAGCGGAAGAGTGCTGGCAGTACTGCCGAACTTTGCAAGCTGCTCCCCAATGGCCTCCATGGGACAACTCTGCCAAAGACCACCGACAAACAGCCGGTTCGAGGGGGCTATGTGGAAAACCCGCTGAACGGGGGTCGCATGGTGTTCCGGAATGGGGAAGGGAAGCCAAGAGGGCGGGACGGTCCGGGGCGTCGTTGCGCCGGCTGGCTATTACGCGGACGATGGAGCCCTGGGCAGAAACCGCGGCCGGCTGGGCCGGCGATCGAAGGTCATCCTGGCCGTTTTGGCAGCCGGGGCCCTGGTCGTGGGGCTTGTCGTATTCAAGCCATGGCTGCTTTTCATAGATGTGCGGGTGGATGAGCAACTTCCGTTTGTAGCCAGCCAGACCACGCCGCCGCAGCCTTCTCCTTCCAGCCTTCCGGGCGGGGATGCCATCGAACCCCAAGCTCCTCCGGCGGCGCCTCCCGGGCCCCGGCAATTGGCCGTGGGCACGCTGATCAGCCACGAACACGCCACCACAGGCACTGTCCGGATCGTTGAACAGCCCGACGGCAAAAGGCTGCTGACCCTGGAGAACCTGGACACGTCGAACGGTTCGGATGTCCACGTCTGGCTGAGCGCTGCCAAAGTAGTGGAGGGCACAGCCGGCTGGTTTACCGCGGGTTCTGCCGAGTACTACGACCTGGGCCTGATCAAGGGAAACCAAGGCAACCAGGTCTACGACATTCCCGCGGACGTTGATCTTGCGCGGTACAAGTCAGTAGACCTGTGGTGCGTGCAGTTCAGCGTTTCCTTTGGCGCCGCGGACCTGGTGACCTGAGCCCTGAGCACCTGACCGCCAGGGCCCGCCTGCACTGAAGCATAAAAATGCCGGCCGCCGCGTCCCCCAAGGATCGCGACGGCCAGCATGGCGATTCAGTTGTAGCACAGGGAAGTCAATGCCCCATTGTCACGGGTGCTTCCCGCGTCATGATCTGACGCAGAGAGTGCCTCAGGCCTTCGAACCGCCCTCATCGGATGTGGTTCCCAGGTTCGTGGTTTCCGGGTGGGTGCTGTGCGCGGGGATGTGGTCCTCGCCGAGGTCACCCGCATCGCTCAGGGTTCCGGACGTTCCGGTGGTGCCGGATGTTCCAGTCCCCGCGGTTCCGTAAGTGCCCGGGGCGCCGTTGCCTATGGTGCCAATACCTGTGCCGCTTCCGGTGGCAGCCGTGGAAGTGCCGGCGTCGGACGTTGCAGGTTTGCCGTCGCCCGAAGACCCGGACGCGCCTTCACGATGCATTGCGGAGCCAAGCACGGTCCCCGCCCGGCGTGCTGCCTCGGTCAGCTGGTCGGCCACTTCGGGGGCCTTTTCCTTGATGGCATCCGTGGCGACATGCACTTTGTCCTGGACAGGCTTGCTGTCCCAAATTCCTGCGGCGCGTGCCTTGAGCTTGTCGTACGCAGCGCGCCCGGACCGGGATCCAAGGACGTAGCCGGTGGCAATTCCGATACCCAAAAGAAGCTTGTTTTTCACGATGAACTCCTGCTCCGTGAGAAGGTTTTCAAATCCGGCCAGCCGGACGGCGTATGGCCGGGAATATGAAAACCGGCCCGGGGGATTTTGTCCCCGGGCCGGTTTCCTGGCTTGCGGGCTAGGTTAGCCGCGAGCGCTGCGCTTGGTGACCATGCCGTAGACCAGCAGCACGATGAGAGCGCCGCCGATGGCCAGCAGCCACGTCTGCAGCGAGAAGAACTCCTGCAGTCCGGTGCCGAAGACCATGCCGCCGATCCAGCCGCCGAGGAGTGCTCCTACGACGCCCAGAACCAGGGTGATGAGCCAGCCGCCACCCTGACGGCCCGGAAGGATCGCCTTAGCGATCGCACCAGCAATAAGTCCGAGAATCAGAAATGCAATAAATCCCATTTTTTCGTTCCTCTTCCTAAGTAAAGGAGGCCTCCGGATTCCGGAAGCACTTCATCCTTCTGACTCAATAGTAATCATGCTTACTATCTGTTTGCCAACCCCGGAAGTTGGAAAAAGTGCATTTCAGGGCGTTTTAGTGCCCCGTGACGTCCGAATCATTGCCAGCCCCGGGACCCTCGTCCAGGATCGCCAATTCCGCTAGATCCTGCGGATCCAGGGTGAAATCGAAGATGTCCAGATTCTCCCTCATCCGGTCCGGATTAGCGGTCTTGGGAATCGTTACCAGTCCGTGTTGAACGTGCCACCGCAGTACCAGCTGGCCGGGCGTTTTGCCGTGCTTTTCGGCCAGTTGGGTGAGGATGGGCGCGTCCAGCAGACCGGCCCCGGACCCGCCCAGGGGGCTGTAGGATTCGGTGACGATTCCGTGCTTCTGGTGGAACTCCTGCTCCACCGTCCGGGTCACCGCCGGGGTCAGCTGGATCTGGTTGACGGCAGGAACCACGTCGGTTTCTGCCATCAACCGCTCCAAGTGGGCAGGCTTGAAGTTGGACACTCCAATGGAGCGCACCTTTCCTTCTGTCTGGAGCCGCTCGAACGTTTTCCAGGTGGAGATGTACTCATCCCGGGCCGGCAGCGGCCAGTGGATCAGCAGGAGGTCCACGTAATCCAGCCCCAGCCGCCGCAGCGAACCCTCGAGCCCTTCCACCGCCCTGTCGTTGCCCTGGAACTGGCCGTCGAGCTTGGTGGTGATGAAGAGCTCGCTCCTGTCCACGCCGCAGGCACGAACGCCGTTCCCCACCCCTTGCTCGTTGCCGTACTTCACGGCCGTATCGATGTGCCGGTACCCGGCTTCCACGGCCTGGACGACGGCGGCAGCCGCCTGGTCGTCGTCCAGCGGCCAGGTGCCAAGACCTACCTGCGGGATGGAGTAGCCGTCATTGAGTTTGATCAGCGGTGCAAGTGTCATGAGAACAGTCTCTCCCGTAGGGTGCCGTCCTAGCTCCCAAAAGTCCGGAGAATGTTTCCGGCGTTGTAGTCCAGGACCGTCCGGGCGGTGTCCGAAACCTTGTCCGGTCCCTTCTGCTGGGCCAGGAAGTCCACGAACCGCTCCAGCGTCCGGGCAGCCTTCTCCGGGTCGCCGTCCTCTACGGCCTTTGCTGCCTGCCGCACGTTTTCCGTGAGCTGGCTGGCCACCGGGCCCGTGACATCCCCTGATTCCGCCAGGTCCTCCAGCGCGTGCTGCAACGCCTTCACGCTGCCGGGGAGCCAGGCTGCACGGAGCGGTACATCGCCGAACTCCATGTCCGAGGCAAAGTAGAAGTCGGTGTAGGAGGGCTGGTTGTAGGTGGTGTTCTGCCGGGCAACCTCCGCGCGGTACTGGGGATCGTGCATCAGCGTGTAGAGCTTGTGGTTGGTCACCTCGGTGCTCATGTACATCCGCAGGGCGGTGCTGCCCGCGGTCCGGACGAGCATCTCCTCCCGCCAGTCGCCCACTACGTCCGCCACCAGGCTCGGTGTTCCCTTGGTGCCGTTGTTGGTGCGGGTTCCCTCCGCGGTCAGCAGCCGTCCGCGCTTCCAGTCGTCGATGGTGGGGGTCTGGTCGCCGGAGCCGTTGACGATCTGCGTGGTCATGTCCGCTGCCCACTTGATGCTCATGTTGGTGCCGGGCTGGGATGTGGAGAGCTTGGTGCCGTCGGCGGACTGCATGCCGATGGCCCAGTTCTCGATGCCGGGTACGGCCGGGTCAACGTCGCCGATCATGCCGCGGCCGGTGTCCTTGCCCGAGTAGGCGCCGAACAGCACCTCGCCCGTGCCGGCGTCGCGCATGGCGTAGCCGTAGGGTGCCCAGGTGCCGCCCTCGTGGACGGTGAAAATCTCCTTGCCGGGCCGGTTGGGGTCGATGTCCGTCACGTGCATGGCGTCGCCGTGGCCCAGCCGCGCCTCTTCACCCGGTGTGGCGCTGCCCTCCGGCATGGTGTCGAAGGAGCTGTACAGGACGGAGCCGTCGTCGTCGATGGTTGCGGAGCCGTAAACGATCTCCTGCTTGCCGTCGCCGTCCACGTCCGAGGCGCTCAGCGAATGGAAGCCCTGCGTGGTGAGCTTGCCGTATTCCGGATCGGTGCCGTCACGGCCGTGCGGGGAATCGTTGAACGGGTTGGTCATGGGTGCCCAGCCCGAGTCGATGTTCCAGACCGGGGAGAGGTTGGTACCGTCCCAGGTGTAGGTGGCCAGAGTGGTGCGGGTGTAGTAGCCGCGGGCGAAGATCGCTGCGGGCTTTTGCCCGTCCAGATAGGCGACGCCGGCCAGGAACCGGTCCACGCGGTTTCCCGGCTCGATGCGTGCCATGGCGTAGTCGCCCCACATCAGGCCGTCGTCGTGCCGGCCCGGCTCGTAGGCCACCGTCTGCAGTTCCTTACCCGTGGCGCCCTCGAAAACGGTGAGGTATTCCGGACCGGAGACGATGAAGCCCTCGAAGGCCCGCAGGTTGTTCCGTGCGCTGCGGGAGGGGGCGTAGACGTCCATGAAGTAGTCGGCCAGCGCTTTGGCGTCGGATGTGGACAGCGGGTACTGGTACTTCGGCGCGATGCCGAAGGCTTCCTCGAGGGTGGCGGGCCAGTTGCCGGCCTTTACCTCGGGGTGCTCGCTCCAGCCCTGGAACATCTCCACGACGTGCTGGTAGTAGTCCGCGGCGCTCATCCGGTAGTCATCGGTGCTGGCGTAGCCTGCTTCGATGTCGGACTGCAGCAGCGTGATGAATTGCTGGGACGCGACACTGCCGTCCGCGTTGTAGTTGGTGCTCTTTGTCCCCGGCGCCGTCTTCATCATCATCTCGG